>JACCEA011778285.1_pt1 | contig 11728 bp, 17 predicted proteins | sample 7449851 | NCBI WGS metagenome assembly JACCEA01 (sample SAMN15323453, study PRJNA562643) | freshwater metagenome | isolation source: river surface water | place: USA:Blue River Watershed | collected 2017-08-18 | reverse complement strand
GGTAATGGTGTTTTTCTAAACCGCTTATAATCCAATACACCATTATACATTGTATAGTATTATGTATCAAAATCTTTATATGCCTGTGTTTTCATATGTGAAAATATAGGCTTTATACTAAGGAAACTTGTCGATTCAGAGGCGATGCAATCGCCTTTATAATCCCTCCCGTAGGGTAAAAGGGAAGTGGCTAGGAGAAACCGTCGGTTTCTTCTACGCGTAAATATTCGAGTGCGGATTCATCATACGATTCGTCCACTTTTGGCTCTTCGGCGCCTTCCACATAATCATAAGTAGAATCCACGTTTTCGTTTTCATATTCTTCGACACGTTCCATATTGGATAAGTGGTCTAAAACCGCCTTGAAACATTGTTCAACTGCATTATCCAAGTCATTGCATATTTGCGTTTCCGGATCTTGCAAATATTTACCTAGAATAGACTTTATTCCATCCACATTCGAGAGAACCGCATTCTTATATTTGGAATTGTCTGTTTCACCCGTGTTTGCCAAATATTGGTTGTATTTCTTTTTGCTACTAAGGAGCTTCAACGTCATCAAATCTATGTCGTTCATATAATAAAGGAAACCAACGGTTTCCTTTAAATCCTTCCCTTTTAGTTTACTTTAAGGGAAGTGGCTAGGAGAAACCGTAGGTTTCTTCTACAATCCAACTGTATTACGTTTCAAGTGCGTGATGCGCGACAAATTGCGAATGATGGTTTTGTTATATTCTTCGATTTGTTTGTCAGTTATTCCACCCAATAGTTGTTTTACAAGCACTGCATATTCGGTCATTTTTTCTCCATCTTCTTCGTGGCCCGGGTTTGCCGTCTTCCATAATGATAGTTGTTTGAAACTGCGTGAAGCCACTGTGCTGATAGCCTTTTCCGTGATTGCTTTTGTTTCATCGTTTGTCCACTTTTCCTCATTTTTCACGTAAAATGTCTCGCGTTTAGGGTCAGTGCAATGCATCGGGCGTTTTGTGATTTCCATATCATTGTATGCATTTTCAATAATTCGTGTGACTGCCTCTGTATGTCCCAGCCGTTTAAACAACATAACCTCGTCTAATCCAATGGGTATTGTTTTAGCAAACTCGGTAATGTCCATGGCATCTTTACATTGTTCGTTCAAAAAGAACTTAAGGTTAAACTTATTGTTATTTGTGGTGTTATTGTTAGTCGTATTATTAGTTGTATTATTAGTCGTATTATTTGTCGTATTATTAGTGTTTCCACTATGAGATACGGTGTCACCAGAGATTAATGGATTGTTTTTAGCAATAGCCATACATAGACTGGCAATTTGTTTAGTCATTTCACTGGTAATTTGACCAACCATTTCGCTTTGACTATTTGCCATTATGGCCTGGTTTTGAATTAAGTATTTCAACAATGTTTCTTTGTCATCACTAGTGCCATTCTCGGGTTCTTTTTGTTTTTTTACATATTCTGCAAAATTGGGCAAGTTAACATACATATCTCTGTATTGCTCATCGTTTTTCTTTTCAATTGCAACTATTGCCCGTTTATTAAAATAGTTTTCTATAGTAGATAGAACTCTACAATAAGTAAATCGAACATAACCCATTATTTGTTTATTATCACTGCATGCACATAAGTATTCACAATCATCTTTTTGTTTTATCGATTCGATTGCAGACCAATCTGCTTTTGATGATTTCAAGATATGAAATGTGAATGAACGACCATTACTCATTTTATAGATTATGTAGACATTTTTATATCGTTTTTGGCGCTAAACTGCTCTACATTCTGTCTCCGTCAGACGGAATTCGCGACAAATTTCGGGGCGTTAGCGTTGATATAATTCCCTACAAATATCGATAAAAAATGTGTCGTGTATGGTGGTCAAAAGTAGTGAAATTTCCGTCGACGGAGCGTTATACAGTCAATTGACCAAGTTGCCCAAAAATGCTTACTATACTTGGTAAGCACAATGCAAATGGACAAGAATCTTACGATTGACGGAAATTTACGATAAAAACTAGCGCAAAAACCTTCAAAAAAGTTATCTAGATATGGATATCTTTTTTGGCGATTGTAGGGGCATTTTTCCAAGAATTTTCCGTCGGTGGACAAATTTTTGTCCATCGGACCCCCTCCCCAAAACGCGGCCTCACGATTTTTCAAAAAATCGTTTTTTTAATCGCCCATCAATTTCCTTACCATACATGGTGCGGGCCTGTATTGCGTCGCATTTTGCGTTTTTCAAAAAAACCCTTTTGGAAGAATCCATCGAGGTTTGCAGATTTGGACATTTTTGATGCCCAAAAAAATGTCCATTTGCAAAAAAGTGAATCGACTTTTGTTTTGTGTTTTTACCAACAATTGATATTGAATAACCACTTAAAGAACCAATATAAATATGCATAAAGAACCCACAACTTAACTTATTAATCTAACGACAATAAAAAGGCGCTGGCATTGCCATCTATTATGGTATTTATACTTGATATGCATCAAATATAAATTGGTAAACGCGCTTAAAGGGCAGAGATGGTGGAGGCAGCAACCAGCTTGATGAGCAAGGGAGCAGTCACAGTGCGACTAATAAGGGTGGTTGTGGCATTGGTACTAGAAGTGAACAGACCAGAAGACACATTGGTGCTTTGAGTCAAAGAAGTAACGTTGGCAGGACCAATATTATTAATGGGGTTGAAAGACTCATAGTCAATGGCCAACTTAAGGGTGACAGTGGTACCGGCAGGAACCCAAATCAGGTCACCAACAACGAAACCATCGGCAACACCCCAATTGTGAGTGTTATTGGGGTCAATAGCACCGGCATCGCCACTGGTGCCGGGAGTACGATTGCCAAACACGTCAGCATCAACAGCATAACGCAAGAGAGCATTGATATTACTAATAGTAATAGAGCCGGACAGGTCACTAATGTAAGCACCATCAACAGATTCGGCTTCTCCGTTCAGAAGACGAACGAAAGATGCACCGTTGAATTGGTTATTGGTGTCAATGGCGAACTCGGAAGCGGCAGCGAACAGAGAACTGAAACCACCGTCGAAACCGAAGTAGGTGGCAACGTAGGTCTGGAAATCAGAGTACAAAGTAGAGTACTTGCCAACACTGATAACTTGAGCACCCTTGGTAACACCGGTCTTGAATTCAGTGGCACTCAAAGTAATTTCATCATTAGCGAAAGCGTCAGTGACAGCATCGAAAGAACCAAGCTTGGACTCGAAAGTGGCAATATCCATCATAACTTGAATAGAGTTAGTCACATCAACATAAGAGGGCTCAGTAGGGGTACGGAACTTGATGTCATCAAATCCACGTTCCATGGTGAAACCACCAGTGGCAGATAGAGCGTACACATTACCGGAGTAAGTGCCAGAAACGGTGGGGTCGTTAATGGCGTTGGGAGGATTAACAGGAGCGGTAGACATTATATACTTTTCCAGGAAATTTTTCCTAAAGACAATTATAAATCGTACAACATTTTAAATAAAATGCAACAAGAAAAATTACTATTATTTGTATCTAAAATACGCCCATGGTCGTCATAAACGCGGATGTGCAATTTTTGAATATCCACCGGGCCAAAGTATTTTCGCGGTTCCGTCGTGATGCTTAAATCCGTTTCCATCATTAAACTAAAATAGGAGCCCTTAATGGATATTCTTGCTAAAATATTGGGACTCATGATGCTGTTGTTGAATGCAGAAATGAAATAATTATTGACATTATTGTTGAAATCATCAACCGCTAAATACAAATACCGAATGTTGGCTGGCTCTACAATAGTTTCTCCAGTGTATGATGTTGCCCCTAGATATTTCTTCTTCAGAAACCCCATATTTAAGCCAATTTTATTTGTGATAGGAGCGGGGTCGGGATTACCGTTGATGTCGCGTGAAAAATCGAGGACAATGGATTTGATGGTGTAATCAAGCGGACCGTATGGTTTCAACGTTAGTTTGGCAGTTCCAGAGCCGGTTTCTGATAAATCCAAGAAAAATTTAATAGAATTGAACAAGGTATTAGGGTCGACTGGCGTGTTATCTGGATTGACTTGACTAAGTTTAGAGTTTATAACATCGGTAAAATCAACGGCGCTGTAGTTGCCGTCGGGAATAACAATGACCTTTGATTCGGTGAAAATTTCGTCCATTTCGCTCATTTGTTGTGTGGCTGATACATAAAAGTAGTTGTTGCCATATTTGGACGATATTCCGTAAAATGCCACTGGAAACTCGAATGCAGTGATTTGCATACTGACCACTTTATTAAGCTTCAACGGCAAATTGAATGTAAAATCTGAACTGCTGGTTGTGAATATATTATCACGGAACCTGGTGTCAATGTTTAAATATTTGCTGATGACGCGTGTTTTTAACGGATTCATATGGTCTGGGAAATATTCGCTATTTAATGCATGCACATATGGAGTGGGTTCTCTGCGCATAAGCTCTTGTGTTCTACTGTTGGAATATGTGTTATCAATCGGTGTATCAGGGCTTGGAGTCGCAGGGCTTGGACATTTAACCGTGGCTAACCATTTGCGTGCGGTTTGCAAGAAATCAATCAAGTCGCGTTTGAATTTTTTATTAATGTGACCTGAAGATAGTAATAGCTCTCGTATCTCAGCTTCTTTAAGCTCAAGGTCAGCCAGCGTGTATTTGGTGCCCGGAGCCAATTGGAAAAACTTTTCCAGGTCCTTGATAGTGTAATTATTAATATCTAAATCAAGTCCATCCATTATATTCTCTATGCATTTATGTTTATACCGTTATTTATTAGTGGAGGATAATATAAGGAGGCAATAATGCCAAGTAAATCATTAATGACATCGTTGCCGTCAATGCGTAAAATGGTAATTGACCCGGTGAATGGCACTGTTGGACATAAATGTGGCACAGGTGATGGTAATTTTCAATTTAGCCCGATATTAGTTGAAACATTTCAAGAGGTGGAAACGAATTATGTATCACTTATGGCCAATCGTCAATACTTGCAAATATCTGATAGCATGTTTGAATATTTGACATTAGCAAACACGATTGACAATGCCATGACAACACAAACGAACTCTAACTTGAAATTGTTGATGCAAATTGCGTATGATGGATTAACAGGTGCATTGCACTCGAAAACGCTCAATCGTGATAATGTTGAACTTAACTTGCAAGTGGCATTACTTAATAAAAAAGTCGACGATATTTTGTCAGGCAAGAACGAAGTGTGTGCGATGGCGTGCACCAGTGGTGAAATTGTTATTACCAAGACATTCAAACTGGCTCCTCTGTACAGTTATTATATTTATTTGTATGGTATGCCCGCATATGGTGTTGGTTTCGATACCGCAAAACTCACATTGGTGGCGTCTATCTTGCAGAAATATGGTATTAATCCTTTCCCCGGATAAAGGAAACCAAGGTTTCCTTTAAATCCTTCCTTTACGTTTAATATGGATGGGGAAGCACATTGCTTATACTGACGGTTTCATTGCCCTGCGTCCAGTCGCCCAAGATTTCAATGTGTATAAGTTCATTGGTTTCGGGTAAGGGCGGACTCCAGAGATGATGGATAAATTGCACATGATAATGAGTTGTTGAGCCATTGAATTTGATGTGTGGAAACACGTGTTTTACACCGCGTATAAATACACACACCGGTTCCAAGCTGTCGTTTAATTTGTTGAAGCGACCAGCATATGCAGTAAGCGTATAACTAAGCAATTTGGGCATTTGCATCAGTGGTGACCGAAAATACCAGCGGTTTTTATCGGATTTGTTAGAGACACTTTTAATATCAATAAGCGTATCATGTCCAATAATTTGAGTATACGTTGTATGGAAGGATGGCTTGTATCCAGTGACAGTCCAACCATCAAACTTGAATGCAACGCCCGATAAAAATATAATTGATAATATGAAGCAAGACAAAATCATACAATAGATAATATTGTATTATTTATATAAGCTTTATTCTCCTACTGATTAAGACCAACATTTATACGTAAAAAAATAAAAGTTATTAATTGAGCCATTTCTGGACACCGATACCACTCGCATAGGTGTGTGCAAACAATAAAAAAGGGTTTATCGCCCTTCATAAATATTAAGTTAAGTTAAATAATTAAGAATAAATGTATAATAAAATCAGTAACTGCATTCATCTGTACCTTTATTTAAATTTTTTAGTGTTATTAATTAATTTACACATTATACAAACATATATTACTTACCTTGATAGTACGTTGTTGGCCATTGATTTGCGGGATGCTATTATTACATGTTGATTATCACATTATCAGAGATGCTTGCGGGAAATACATATGTTTTGTATTTGTATTTGGAGGGAAGATTAGTTTGAAGGAACATTGGCAACTCGTAATAATCTACATATTTCTTTTTATTTTGTATATCCAACAGTTTCTTATACATACTGCGTGTCATCATGGTTCTGGTGTCTGATACTTTGTTGGTGTTCATGGTTAAATAGTTTGGTGGTTTAATTTGTATAGATATATGCATACAAAATGATTACAAATAAATATTTCAATTTTACAAGGTTCTTCTTAGATTAATTGCGGGTTCAATTGATTATTTCATATATCAGATTTGCAAAATACGGTGCAATCGCCTTTTTCGGTGGCGCGATGAAGCATAGCACGACGTGCAAACCGATTGGTGGCACCTACACCAGAACCGGCAACATACTTGTTCATAATAGAACCCTGGCTATTTTTAATACTATCAAGTGGAAGAACACGGCCATTACCGGTTCCTTTACGAGTAAATACGAGTGGCATTATACTTTTTCAGTGGATTCCTTTTTGGGACGACCGCGTTTTTTCACTATAGGTACCTGCACTTGCGGTTCTGCCAAAGGTACCTGCACTTGCGGTTCTGCCAAAGGCACCTGCACTTGCGGTTCTGCCAAAGGCACCTGCACTTGCGGTTCTCCGCGTGCAACCTTTTTTGCTCGTGGTTTTCTCACTTTATCTAAGGGAAACGTAGTTTCCCGACTGGGCGCTTCCGCTAAGGGAACCTTCGGTTCCCGACGTGCTTCCGCTAAAGGCTCAACCACATCTTTCTTTGGTCTACCGCGTTTTTTTTGTGTTGGTTTATTTTCGGTTGTCTCTTGAATTTGAACCGCATGTTCAGTAATTGTATGGTGTTCAGTAATCGTCGGTTTCATTCCCGACACAATGGGCGTCATTACCATTTGTTCAACCTGTTCTTGGGTTAATGACGGAATATGATTGTATACAGTTTCCAAGTCAGATACAGTTACGTTGTCTCCAGTTTGAGTTACACTAAATGTAAATTGCGCTGCCGGACGAATACCAAAACGGCGCATAATACGCTCGGTTCCGTCTTCGTCGTCAGATTCGTCTGATGAACTATCGTCAGATTCATCTTCACTATGCAACACAAATGAATCAATCGGCATTCCATCATCAAATACGGCAACACGGCCGTGCAACAAATAGTAAGTTGGCGCACCATCTTGTGCTAACACGCGCTGAATACCAGCGGAGCATTCTTCAACATTCTTAACAACTCGAATAAGCTCTTGTTGGCATTCATCGGCATCGGCGTCTTCATTGGCCTTGAATTCGTTTATAACTCTTAGCCCCGTCTTTAAATTGTATTCGATTTCAGTCATGTAATATTTGATATGCTGTGTAATATTTTCAATAAATATAGCTTTCGCCGGACTCATATTTCGATATTTTTTCATTGATGGTGCATTCATTAAATGTTGTGCTAACGATTCGGTATTCATTGGATTATATAATTATAAACAATTGTTTTATATTAATTTGTATACGTAAATGAACACACAATATGACCAGTTCCGTAGGAGTGTTGTTTAAGTAGTTTGCTCATTTGATAGTCAATTTTATATCCGTTGCTCATCAAATAAGACATCAACTGGGGCAATTTATCAGCTTCAATATATTCGCCAAATTCATCACGCAACGCATACTTGCACTCGGGTGATTTTACAACAAACTCAGAGACGCGTGGTAAAACGATGCGAACTACATTTTGGGCAAGCGGGCCTTCGGGCATTTCATTCAAGGTTAAAATTGTTTTGTATTGTTTGCAGTGTTTGTCTAAATATGGTTCCATATACAAGTGTTGTAGCATCTTTATAACAGTAAAAAATATTTATATATTAGTTTTTAAACGGTATCCTTTATGAGCTTGGCAAAGTCTTTGTCGCTAATTTCCTGGTCACAAAACACCTTTAAATAACACCGCAAGCACACAATGGTATCCACTAACGAATTGTGTAACTGCACATTGGGCAACTTGCCAAATAGCGACTCATATAAATATGACAATTTAACAAACCGGTTTGCACCAATGTAGCGCATACCTTCAATCATCGTGCAATGCATAGTTTCGTAGTCCTTAAACACGTTGCAATACATTTGGTTTCGCTTAAACTCCAGCTTGAGCATTTTGCTGTCGAACCACATATTGTGCGCCACAATGTTTTCGCAGGATTTCCACATTCTGTGGAATTTGACAAGCGCTTCCTTGATGGGTATTCCACTGTCGCACTTATTGCGCGTAATTCCAGTTAGTTGAGTTACAATGTCTGGAATGTCCACGTCGTCGGGAATGCGAATATAAGTGTTAAATACTTCGCAAACTTTCAGATTGGCAATATCATAGAGAATAGCACTTAATTGCGTAATATAGGGATAATCACGTAATTCTTCATCAGTTAAAGCCCATAGATTTTTCGGCATATTTTTGGGCAATAATCCAGTGGTTTCAGTGTCAAATATAAGCACATATTGTGGGGTTACAGTAGACTTAGCGGACACTTGAAACGCCATTATTTCGGCAAGCAGGTCTTGACCGACCAGCTCATCCAATCGTCGACAAGCATATCGAGTATTGTATGTGCCAAGCGCCTGGATTTGTGCACCCAATCGGGTGGTCATAGCATGAGTGTGGTATAAATTATATTGAGCGAGCATTTTTAAACAGTTTTCTGGTTTGTTTTGTTTCTGAAAATAACGGCAAAAAGATTTCAATTTTTTAACCTTTATTCTCCGTTTGGAGAATAAAGTCATATATAATAGGAATTATGTCCTTGTACAAGGACATAAAAGGCTACTAACATTAACAACCAGCATACTCTACAAACCGTGCGACCGCTTTCACAATGCGCTGGCTATTTTTATTTCCGCGTAGTGAATTTGACTCTGGGTCTTCGTATTTCCACGCATCACATGCGGATACACAACCAGGTGAATTATACAATAAATCAACCATATGACTAAAATCACCTTGATTGCACTGATACGACGCCAGTTTATTATAAAGCGATTCCACATTATGGTGTTGCAATACCCTCCACACGGTATCCAAAATGGGAATGCCTTCGACCGCGCGTGCGGGCATAAACCAGACGCGTTTAACGTAGACTTTACCATTTAACCAATAACCTTGTTCAGAGACCGAGTTGTCCGGTCGAACAACACGCACATTTTTATGCCAGTCATACATCGAATGGTTCAATATACCAGAGGTTGCTTTGCTTTTACTTACAAATACCAAGTTAAACGGATTACCAATAATGGGGTCGTTCATAAAGAAAACCTTGTTATTAAATTATAATTTATGTCTTTAATCGTTATTTTATTGTAGTCCATTCCCGGCACAAGGAGATTTTAATTACTGCCTTGTTTTCTTGTATAGTTTCCTCCTCGGTTAAATCTGTTTTTTAGTTTTTCTCTTCTTTCTTTCATTTGTTTTTCTCTTCTTTCTCTTATTTCTATTCTTTCTTCATCAGTAATTATAACATCTTCTGGGTGTATATATAAATATGAATCGTGCTTCTCTGCATCATACATTATGTCACTAAAACTAAATTTATTTGTTAATTTGTTATATTTACCTAATAAATCATATCTTGGAACATCATTTGTAAAACCAGATAATACAAATATATCAGTGTTATGATATTTACTGTCTGCTTCTATAAAATCAGAAGACATAATAGGTTCTAAAGGCATTATATAATTAAATTATATTATAATTCATATGAATGAAATAATAGACAACTTGTATATAGGCAATCGATATTCGCTTGAACACGCAGACCAATTTGCCCTCATTGTGAATTGCACACAACCAGAGCAAGTTCCAATTATAGACGAATCTAAAACTATTCGCATTCCAATTGATGATATACCAGAGGAATCCAACCATTTAACAGCATTGTTAAAAGACACTGACGTCCTTAATAAAATACATAACACACTAAATAAAGGCAACAAAGTGCTGGTGCATTGCAATGCGGGACGACAACGGTCTTGTGCAACTGTCGCGTGCTATTTAATCAAGTATCACCAGCTAACACCAGTTCAAGTCGTGTCCTATATTAAGTCAAAACGTAAAGAAGCATTTTTTGGATATGTAAATTTCTATAATACAATCAATAATATGTATATAAACAAATGATGAATCTCTTGTTGCTTGTAGGATTATTCTCAGTAACAAGCGCATACAATTACTACATGTTGGCAATGCAAGACTGGTGTGAACCAGGCTACCAAATTCACGGCCTTTGGCCACAATACAATGCAACTTCGTGGCCTGAAAATTGCGGTGGTCCGACATACGAGGAAATAACCAACCAAACATTGCTTGTAGAAATGAATGCGGAGTGGGCAAATTGCAACCAACCGCCGTCGTCGCTCTGGTCACACGAATGGAACAAACACATGACGTGCATAGTGAAACAATATCCAGGCAAATATACGCAAACCAGTTTGTTTCAATTAGTGCTCGATTTGTTTAAAGAAACCCCAGTAGCCGATTATTGCAATAATGGCGTCTCAGATTGTTACACGTGTTACAATCTGGATTTTAAGCGGATTACGTGTCCTTAATTTCGTGTCCTTAAATAATATATAAATGTTTTTATTAATTATTTTTTTACTTGCCACTGCAAATGCGTATGACTGGACATATGGCAATTTAACACTGGTTCACTCAGAAAATACATATTGCAGTCCAAGCACATATTTAACACGCACATATACTGGATTACTCAAGGGGTTTGTTCCGACGTATATAATAGAAGATTTGGCACACGATACTCATGGTTATATTGGCTACCACGCCGGTCAAAAAGCAATCTATGTGGCATTTCGTGGAAGCGAGTCGTTTGAAAATTGGTTAAGCGATTTAGACGCGGTGCTAACAACTTATCCAAAATGCTCTGGTTGTGAAGTGCATAAAGGGTTTTATACAGCAGAACAAGCGGTTATCAAACAAGTAAGTACAGAGGTGCATCGTTTGCTATCATTATACCCATCATATCAAGTATTAGTAACTGGACATTCGCTTGGTGCCAGTCTATCGACATTAACCGCAATAGATTTAAATATTCCCACAGTCAGATTGTTCAATTATGGGTCGCCCCGCGTGGGAAACACCGCGTTTGCAAATTATTATGAAACCATCGTAAAAGACCGCAATCGTGTTACGCATCATAAAGATATAGTTCCACATGTGCCTATGCACGAACGGTTTACACATATATCCGGAGAATACTACGAACCTGATAATAAAATAGACTTGGTAAAATGCACTGGTCAAGAGGACCCGACGTGTTCCTATCAATGGTCAATAACAAGTATTGATGACCATCTCTATTACTTGGGCACAACAATGGGGCAAGGAGGCTGTTAAGTCGACGAGTG
>JACCEA011204537.1_pt1 | contig 11729 bp, 12 predicted proteins | sample 7449851 | NCBI WGS metagenome assembly JACCEA01 (sample SAMN15323453, study PRJNA562643) | freshwater metagenome | isolation source: river surface water | place: USA:Blue River Watershed | collected 2017-08-18 | reverse complement strand
CGCGATAGTTTGGTAGCAGCGCGCGCATTCGTAGAGCGATTTGGCATTCAATACCCATCACTAGTTGATGATGCAATTCTTTTAAATTTCCATGGTCAACTCACTCCAAATGCAATTCCAACTACGTTGATTATTGATACCCAGGGTCGAATTGCGGCCCGAGTGAGTGTCGAGGTTACATACTCAGCGCTGGAAGATCTGATTGAGCGAGTGAAATCCAATGAATGATTTTCTAGTAAATCAAGTCTTCGATGGCAGCATTCTGGCGGCATCTCTTATTGCGATACTTGCTGGGCTTATCTCTTTTGCCTCACCTTGCGTACTGCCTTTATTACCCGGATATCTAGGTTATGTATCAGGAGCATTTTCATCAAAGAGGAAAATGGTGCTGGGTTCATTTCTCTTTGTATTGGGTTTTGCTTTTCTTTTCACAAGTTACGGTCTTCTCTTTGGAGCACTAGGCGATGCAATAACTCGGAACTCTGATCTACTTATTCGTTTACTAGGAGTTCTCACCATCTTCTTTGGATTAGTTTTTATGTTCTCCGAGAAGTTTTATCGTTCATTTAAATTTCCTTTTGTGGCGTCTACAGGACTTCTAAGCGCGCCAATTCTGGGATTTATGTTTGGTTTAGGTTGGACACCATGTATAGGACCAACACTTGGTGCGGTGCAGACTTTGGCATTTATTGAAGCCAGCGCTACTCGCGGCGCGATACTTTCTCTGGCTTACTGTGTAGGGCTTGGACTGCCATTTATTCTCTTTGCGCTATTTCTAGATCGCTCAGCTAGATTTCGAAACTACTTATTGCAGCGCGGTAAAACAATCTCCTTTATTGGCGGAGCTTTCTTGATTCTGATTGGTCTGCTTCAAGTATTGGGCATCTGGGAGAGTTTGATGGCGGGGCTGCGCGGAACTATTAGTGGATTTATTCCGGTGATCTGATGAGCGCTCCTGAACTCCAAGGTATTTCGCTGTTGCGTTATCTGTGGCGCCAGCTCACCAGCATGCGCACCGCGCTAATACTTCTTCTCATTCTCGGTTTAGCATCAATTCCCGGCTCGCTATTTCCACAACGCACGCAATCACCGCTAAAAGTTCGCGAGTACTTTGAAAGTGATCCAACTGGTGCAAAGTGGATGGATCGCTTCTATCTCTTTGATGTGTATGGATCACCGTGGTTCTCGGCGATTTATATTCTCCTTTTTATTTCTCTCATTGGTTGTGTAGTGCCACGTTCATGGCATTACTTCCGTGAGATTTTTAAAGCTCCGGCTTCCGCACCTTCCAGCCTTAGTGCAATGGAAGGATTTCAGGAAGTGGACGGCGAATTAAGTAGTGCAGAGCGCTGGTTGAAATCAAAACATTTCCGAATAGTGCGTGAAGGAAATTCAATCGCTGCCGAAAAAGGATATATAAGAGAAACTGGAAACTTAGTTTTCCATCTCTCACTTATTGTTGTGCTCTTAGGAATTGCTGGAAGTTCTGTCTTTGGTATGCGCGGCGAAGCGATAGTTAATGTTGGTGAGAGATTCATCAATACCCCTACCAGCTACGACAATCTCACCCCTGGTCGATTCTTCTCCATCAGTAATTTACCTCCATTTACTATCAAAGCAGATAATTTTGATGCGACGTATAACCCTGAAACAAACGCCCCAGAAAATTATGAATTAAAAGTGACTATCCAAGATGGGATTGGCACCCCCGAAGTTAAGCGATTAGTTCGAGTTAACGAGCCCCTCACATTTGGTAGCACGCGGGTATATCTCCAAGCAAATGGTTACTCACCGCTCGTTACCGTGAAAGATATAAATGGAGCAGTGAAATTTGAAGGTCCAGTTCCATTTTTGCCACAAGATGCAAACCTCACATCTATTGGGGCAATAAAAGTTCCTGATATGGATCCGCAAGTGGGATTTGTGGGATCTTTCCTTCCAACGGCTGCGCGCGACAAGGTGCGTGGTGGCTTTTCATCATTTCCAGAGTTACTCGATCCAAGACTTTTAGTCTCAGTCTGGAAAGGTGATCTAAAGATGGATACTGGTGTTCCGCAATCTGTGTATCGCATCGATACTGAAGATATGGAGCGCATTGGTTTATGGGCTTTAAGTATTGGCGAGACTTATCAATTCGAGGTGGGTTCCATCACATTCAATGGCGTAATTCCTTGGGTAAATCTTCAAGTAGTGCGTGATCCCGGTAAGCAATACGCGCTCATTGGAAGTATTCTCGCCATCATTGGATTGATGATTTCACTCTTTGTTCGTCAACGACGGATCTGGGTACGTGAAGTTAATGGCAAGCTTGAGATTGCTGGTTTAGCGCTCAATAGGTTGCCGGGTTTAGAAGATGAGATTAATAAGATGGCTAATGAGATAAAGGAGAAGAAGTGACCAAAACTGATTGGGCATATGTCTCCAATGATTTGGTTTACGGAGCGCTCTTTATCTACACAATCTCATTTATTTTCTACACGTACGAGACAGCATTTGCAGTACGTGCCAATAAGGAAGGTTCATCGAGCGCAATTGACCGGACCACAACGCTGAAGTCAAGCAAGATCGCAACCACTGTTTTTGTCGTTGCAACGTTAGTACTTTTCTTAGGAGTCATAGCTCGAGGCGTATCAGCAAGTCGAGTTCCGTGGAGCAATATGTATGAGTACTCCATCTCTGGAGCTCTAACTTTTGCACTTGCTTATCTGATTGTGGGCCGTAAATATGACTTACGTTGGCTTGGTCTTCCAATTTCTATTGCGGTTCTTCTGATTTTAGGAACTGCAATTACTCTGCTTTACCGTCCAAGTGCGCCATTGGTCCCAGCGCTGCAATCAACATGGCTTGTTGTGCATGTCGCTGCCGCAATTCTTTCGGGCGGAGTTTTCTTGCTTTCAAACACAGTAGCTGCAACATATTTATGGCTTGATCGAATGGAGCGAAAAGGTGAGCGCACCCCCTTTGCTAAACGCCTTCCTTCGTTAGAAATGCTCGATCAACTTTCATACCGTTTAGTTGCATTTGTATTTCCATTGTGGACCTTTGCTGTTATCGCAGGTGCGATCTGGGCGGAAGCAGCATGGGGACGATATTGGGGATGGGATCCCAAAGAAACATGGGCGTTCATTACCTGGATTCTCTATGCCGCTTATCTCCATGCACGAGTGACCGCAGGTTGGAAAGGTCGCAAAGCAGCGTGGTTATGTCTATTAGCCGGCTCCACTTATTTATTTAATTATGTATATGTAAATGTATGGGGCACAGGTCGCCATACATATTCTGGTTTATAAAATTAAATGTCTCACGTAGTTCTATGCCATGAGCTATCACCAGATGAATGGTCGCGCCTGCGTGAAATTAGATTGGCATCATTACTAGAGAGCCCAGAAGCGTTTGGTAGCAGTTATGAACGCGAGATCGCCTTCACTGAGAAAGAATGGCGTGAACTCTTTAACTTAAATTCATATCTCGTCGCTTCAATTGACGGTAAAGACATCGCAATGATGTTCTTGGAGAAATTACGCGGAGATTTCGGCGCTACATGTTGGGTCGGCGGATGTTGGAGCAATCCGCAATATCGTGGAATTGGGGCGCTGCGATCTATGTTTGATTATGTCGATTCAGTGAAAGATCAAAGAGGTTGGCAGATTCAAGGGCTGGGAGTTTTTATTGTTAATAAATCTGCGATTGCCGCCTACGAAAAACTAGGTTTTAAGGCCATGGGTGAAGTACAAGAAAGTACTCGAAGGCCAGGAAATTTTTATCAGCGAATGATTCGCGGTTTATAACTTACCTAAGAAATCTGGATTGTCATCAGGCGGAACAATTTTGCCTTTGCGACGACGACGCCCATTTCCTTTCGGACGACCAGCAATAATCCAAGCTAGCGCACCGATTCCAGGAACAAAGATAATGATTACTAACCAGGCCCATTTTGGAAGGCTTCTGATCTGATTTTCTGGAGTTCGCGAGCAATCGATGATGCCAAAAATCATCAGAGCAAGAATGATGATTGTAGCTATGACTGCGACGCGGACCATGTGGGAATTTTACCGCGCAACTAGTAACGCCGCGAAAGAGAGAGCAGCGGCGTAAATCATTTGAATTCGCCCCGTTTTACCTAAAAGGTCAATGAGAACGGCTCCTTGCGCGCCAGAATTAACAGCACGTACAGATTTTGAAATCAGAGGCAAGGAAACCAGGGCAAGTAGATAGAAGAAAGAGAAGAAAGTTAGAGCAACCGACATTGCCAGGGCAAAGAACATCAGCCACTTATAGAGATCTCTTGTGCCTTGATCACCCATCACTACGGCTAAGGTTTTCTTCTCTGCAGATTTATCTTTCTCTAAATCGCGTAGATTATTAAGAACCAAAATTGCACAAGCGAGAGCGCCCATTGCAAAAGAGGCAAGTAGAACTTCACGAGATATTGACTGCGTTTGTACATAGTACGTTCCAACAGTTGCGACTACTCCGAAGAAAATAAATACTGAAACTTCACCGAGTGCTTGATATCCATAAGGCTTAGGGCCTCCGGTGTAGGTCCACGCTGCAATAATGGCTAAGGCTCCGACAATCAGAATCAACCAAGAAGTTCGTGAGGCAAGAAGTAGGCCAGCAAGAGCTGCAATAAAGAAAGAAATCAGCGCTGCCTTCCTAACATCTTGAGGTGATGCTGCTCCAGATCCCACCAGGCGCATCGGACCAATCCGATCAGCATCGGTGCCTTTAATTCCATCGGAATAATCGTTGGCGTAATTAACGCCGATTTGAAGTGCAAGAGCCACAACAAGAGCTAAGAGAGTATGGAGAACGGTGGAGTTATATCCAGCAAAAGCAGTGCCAACTAATACCGGGGCAATAGCGGCAGGAAGAGTCTTAGGACGAGCTCCCGCAATCCATTGTTCACGCGTTGTCATCAGCCAATTTCTTTCGATCAGGTTTTCCAATACCTAAGTATGGAATAGCAGAAACTTTAATCAGCTCTTTTGGTGAAGCATGTGCGCCGAATTTTCCTTTAAGCCGTTCTTGAAGGGCATCAAGGGCAATATCTTGGGTGGTGGCGATACATAGTTTCTCGCCCCATTCTTTATCCGATCGTGCAAAGGCGACGATTTCAGGCGATGAGAATTCATTCTGGAGAAAGTTTTCAATTGCACTTAAAGAAATCTTCTCGCCCCCAGAGATGATCTGATCATCGATTCTGCCGATTACTTTTAGGCTTCCGTTTTCAAAAGTTCCGTAATCGTTAGTCTGAAACCATCCATCGTGGATTGGAAATTCTCCACTGAGATATCCGAGCGCAACTTGCGGCCCTTTAATCGCTATGTGCTCATTTTGAATTTCAAGGGAGATTCCCTCAATTGGTGCGCCGTTGTAAACAACTCCGCCGGAAGTTTCAGTCATTCCATAAGTAGTAACAATGTTGATTCCGGAATTAGCGCCGCTATCTTTGAGTGATTGATCAAGTGGTCCACCGCCAATAAGTACTGCCTTACAGTTCTTTAGATGTTCAAGAAGAGCTTTATCGCCATTTAGGGCGCGATGTAATTGAGTGGGCACAATTGCGGAGTAATCGGCTTTGCTATCAACGCCGACAGGTTCTGTGCCAAGTTCGATAGAGCGAATCAGAACGTTTAAACCTGCAATATGTGAAGTAGGAAGAAGTAGTGACCATCGTTCACCACTTGATGCGCCTAAGAATTTGTGAGTGGCGCGCGCGTTGGCGATAAGAGAGTTTGCAGAAAGCAAAACTGATTTGGGATTTCCAGTAGAGCCTGAAGTTGTTACAACGAGAGCCACTCGTGAATCAACTTCATTGGTGCTGAGTGGCGTGGTCGATAGCGCAGGTCCATCGCCCTTAAGCGCGAGCAATAGCGCCTCAAGGAATTGTGGGGTCGACCACGAAGATTCGATGGTGCGTATTTCTCGCTTTACCGTGGTAACCATAACCACCGTAGGGTATGCCATATGAGCAAGCCGATTAAACGTGAACCAGGTAGCCGCGAAATTCCTAAGTGGGAACGTGGAGCAGGATCAGAGAATTTCACTGATGTGCGTTATGAAATTGCAGAAGGAATGGCGAAGATAACAATCAATCGCCCACAAGTTCGCAATGCATTCCGCCCTGAAACTCTCGCCGAACTACAACAAGCATTTAATTTCGCTCGGGATGATGACAGAGTTGGCGTGATTATCTTTACTGGAGAAGGTGATGAAGCTTTCTGTTCCGGTGGCGACATCTCGGTTCGCGGAGATGATGGATATATCGGAAGTGACGAAGTTGGTAAAAAAGGAATCGGTCGACTCAACGTTTTAGATTTGCAGATTCAGATTCGTCGTACACCTAAACCGGTTATCGCGATGGTGGCAGGATGGGCCATTGGTGGTGGACACGTACTGCATGTTGTTTGCGACATCACGGTAGCGGCAGATAATGCAAAGTTTGGTCAGACTGGACCAATGGTCGGGTCTTTCGATGGTGGATATGGCGCCGGTTTATTAGCCAGACATGTGGGACAGAAAAAAGCCCGTGAGATCTGGTTTATGTGTCGCCAATATGATGCGCAAGAAGCACTTGATATGGGCTTAGTAAATACTGTTGTTCCAGTAAAAGAGTTGGAAGCTGAAACTGTTTCGTGGGCGCGCGAAATGCTCCGCCACTCACCTATGGCGCTCCGACTTCTTAAAGCGGGTCTTAATGCAGCTGATGATGGACTTGCTGGAGTTCAACAACTTGCGGGCGATGCAACCTTGCTCTTCTATTTAACCGAAGAAGGACAGGAAGGGCGCGATGCTTATAAAGAGAAGCGCGCACCGAATTTCGATAAGTTTCCTAAGCGTCCATAACTTCTTTTAGGCCATGTCTTTCACACTCGAGGACGCTCTCTCATCTCTTCGGGTTGTGGCGCTGCCGATGAAGACAAGGTTTCGTGGCATTGAAGTACGTGAAACCGCTTTATTTGAAGGCCCAGAAGGATGGGGGGAATTCGCACCCTTTCTGGAGTATGACGCGCGCGAATCACTACCTTGGTTAGAAAGCGCGATTGAAGCAGCAACTACAAATTTGCCTTCGGGAAAACGTTCGACAATCCCTGTCAATGCCACAGTTCCCGCATCAGATAATGAAAGTGAGATTGAGCAGATTCTCTCTTGGTATCCCGGAGTAGATACCGTCAAAGTAAAAGTCGGAACTGGAATTCGAGAGGATTTAGTACGTATTGCTCGCGTTCGCAAAGTTTTACCGAGCGCAAAGATCCGGATTGATGTAAATGGTTCGTGGAGCGTCGATGACGCGGTATTTAATATCCGAACTATCTTTGGTGAAGTTGCGGGAAATTTCTTGGAATATGTAGAGCAACCAGTAGCGACCCTTGATGACCTTCGGGAGTTAAGAGAAAGACTGATTGTTGATGTAAAGATTGCAGGCGATGAGGTTCTTCGCAAAGCTAAGGATCCGTTTGCACTTAACTTAGATGGCGCTATTGATATTTTGATGTTTAAAGTTTCACCACTTGGTGGAATCAATCGCTCCTTGAAATTAGCTGCGCATCACAAGTTACCTGTTGTTGTATCAAGTGCTCTGGAATCGGTGGTGGGAATCTCATATGGATTGAAGTTAGCTTCCCAACTACCTGAATTGAACTACGCATGCGGACTAGCGACAAGCGCTTTAATGAGAGAAGACCTTGGTGTAATTGCAATTGAAAATGGGGCTATGAGCGTTAGCCCACTCGAAATATCTCGCGAAATGTTGGAGAAACTCAAAGTTTCACCAGAGCGATTAGAGTGGTGGCGCAATCGCATTACTGAAGTTTGGGGATTGAGGGGGGCGATGTGAGCGTATCTACTGCGTTAGCGCGTCATACCGTCCGCCAATTAATTGAACTTGGCATTGAAGATGTTGTCTTATCTCCCGGGTCAAGAAATGCACCGCTATCAATTGCGCTCTATCAAGCCAGTGAGAAAGGGCTTATTAATCTCCATGTCCGTATCGATGAGCGCGGAGCAGCATTCTTTGCACTAGGTATTTCAAAAGCTTCAGGTAAGTACGTTCCCGTTGTCTGCACCAGCGGAACTGCAGTTGCTAATTACTATCCTGCAGTTTTGGAAGCGCATCACAGTGATGTCAACTTACTTCTATTAACAGCAGATCGCCCAGCGCGGTTACGTAAAACTGGTTCGAATCAAACAACAAATCAACAGAATATTTTTGGGGATTTTGTACGAAACAGTATCGATAGCGCTGCTCCTATTGATCTAACACATTTTCTTAGTGGAGCGGGTCCAGTACATATAAATCTGCAATTTGATGAACCACTCCTGCCAGAAGATTCCAACGATTGGCTCTCGGGTATCCATCCGACTCCACTTAACAAAGGCGAGATTGTTCCGGGCGAGATTTCAATAGATTCATCGAAGAACGTTCTGATTGTGGGCCATGATCGCGCAGGATTTAGCGTTGATGAGATTGAAGATTTCGCCGCTGACCTTGGTGCCTTAGTAGTTGCAGAAGACCCTCTAGTCTTTGAAGGCGCAATTGCACATGCACCGATAGTTTTATCTGATGAGCGAGTTCGTCGCGAACTTGCAGCTGATTTAGTGATTGTTATCGGACGCACAACTCTTTCACGGAGCATTAACGCTTATATTCAAAGTTCAAAGCGAGTGATGGTGATAGACCCGCGCACCGAAGATATTGATACGGCTCGTACCGCAGATGAAATTCACCGCGTTATTCCCTCACTTAAGAACCCAGTTGAGATTGACCATGCCTGGCATGACTTATGGCATAAATATGAAGAAGTTGCCGCCGCCGCCCTTGCAATCCTGCCAGATTGGTCAGAAGCTGAAGTTGCTGCCGTTGTTTCAGAAGAGTTAGAAAATGATGCTGCGTTATTTATCTCATCATCTCGCCCCATTAGAGATTTTGAAAGCTTTGCGGTTCCACGTTCTGGAATTGAGACTTACGCCAATCGAGGACTTGCAGGTATTGATGGGAATATCTCTACCGCTTTAGGAATCGCCACAAAACATGATGAAACTTATGCAGTCATAGGAGATCTTGCGTTTCTCCATGACATCTCAGCGCTAGCAAATCTCACCGAAGATACATTAACCGTCATCGTTGTTGATAACGATGGCGGCGGAATATTTTCTACCTTGCCACAACGTGGAGTTGATGGGTTTGAGACTATCTTCGGAACTCCTCATGGCCGTGATATCGCCAAGATTGTTAGTGGATTTGGAGTTTCATGCGAAGAAGTGAGAAGTGGAAAAGAGCTACATATTGCTTTACAACGTATTCATCCCAAGCTTCATGTCATTGTTGCGAAGATGCCTAACCGTGAAGCAAATGCAGATTCAATTTATGAAGTGGTAAAGAAATATAAAGAGCTAGTGCTTCTCTAAAGCGCTACGCATTGGAAGTAGTTTGGCTTGGCTTTCAGCATATTCACGTTCGGGATCTGAACCCGCGACGATTCCGCAGCCGGCGTAGATTCTGATGGAGTGGCCATCGTTAGATATTTGGCCACAACGTAGCGCGATACCTAATTCGCCATCGCCTTTGGCATCTATCCAACCAATTGGGCCGGCATATCTACCCCGAGAAATAGCTTCGATTTCATCAATCGTTCGTTTCGCCAACTCAGTGGGTGTGCCACAGACCGCCGCTGATGGGTGAAGGCGTGCAACTAAATCAAAGATATCTGCGGGGTTCGTGGAGTCAGCAAGAACTCCAGTCACATCGGTAGCAAGATGCATAACGTTGGAGAGATGAAGAACAAATGGTGTTTCAGGAACGTTTGTGGAAGTGCAGAATGGCGATAACGCTTCTGCGACAGAACGAACTGCATATTCATGCTCTTCTAAATCCTTTGAGGAGCGAGCAAGAGAACCAGCGAGCGCAAGATCTCTCTCGTCATCTCCGGTTTTACGAATGGTTCCGGCCAAGATTCGAGAAGTGATCAGTGATTTGCTTAGACGTACTAGCAATTCCGGGGTCGCACCAACGAGACCATGATTTGAGTAGACCCACGTAGATGGATACTCCGACGCAAGTTGTGTGAGTAGTTTTCTTTGATCAATTTTCTCTTGAGAAGTTCCAGTAACAAAGCGAGCGAGCACAACTTTTTCAAGTTGATCATTCTTGATTTTCTCTACCGCGCGCGCGACTCGGTCCTGCCAGACATCACCATTGCTACCGCTCCAAGAAAGGCTGAGTGGTTGTGATTGAGGTGTGGTGGTCTGTAGAGCTGGTTGTGGAGTTGCGCCGATCCAAGTAATCCAGGACTTTCCATTGCGTTGACCCACAACAACCTTAGGAATGATAAGTATGGAATCTTCAGCCTCATCAAAGGCAAAGGAAGTAAAGAGAATTGGGCCAGTTCCAGTGCCATGAACATTGTTATGAATATCAAGGGCGTTGACTTGTTCCCGCCACCATTGGCGCGCTTGCTCAAAACGATGTGCACCTTTAACAACATGAGACTTATAGATTCCAAAACCTATAAGCCCATCACCACCACGCACCCAAGAAGTCAGCGCGTCATCTTGAATTTCAGGGATAGAGATATCAAGCAACGCGGGATGCTCTCCAAGCAACTCCGTGGTGATTGAGGTATGCATTCTCTCCATCCTTAGGTACTTCTAAATCAATTCGACTTGTGAAATAAGCCTACCGCTAGGAATGATGGGGGCGTGAGTCGAGCTGACCTTGGTAAAGATCCCGAAGAAGTCTCATCAATGTTTGATGGGGTGGCGCGACGTTATGACTTAGTAAATGACCTATTGAGTTTGGGACAGACTAAGCGTTGGCGGAAAAAAGTTCAGACTATTATCAATCCGCAACCTGGAATGACAATTCTTGATATTGCCGCTGGCCCTGGTTCATCAAGTGAACCACTCCATAAAGCTGGAGCTGAAGTCACTTCTCTTGATTTTTCTGAAGGGATGTTGGCGCAAGGCAGAAAAGCGCGACCTTATTTAAAGTTTGTGAAAGGCGATGCACTCAATCTGCCATTTAGTGAGAACACTTTTGATCTCACAACAATATCTTTTGGACTTCGCAACACTCATGATTTTAAAAAAGCATTACAAGAAGCTTTGCGAGTTACCAAAGTGGGTGGCCGAATGGTGATTGTTGAATTCTCAACTCCAACCTGGAAGCCCTTTCGAATTCTCTACATGAATTACCTCATGAAAACGTTGCCAAAATTGGCGAAGCGAACCTCATCAAATCCTTCAGCGTATGTATATCTCGCTGAATCAATACGAGCATGGCCTAATCAAGAGCAGTTGGCTGCCGAAATGAGTGCTGCTGGCTGGCGCAATCCATCGTGGGTAAACCTCACGGGGGGAGTTGTGGCAGTTCACACAGCCATCAAGGGCTCCTGATTTCACTCATTTTCTAGGGCTCACCTAAGATTCAGCGTTGTGAACCCATACGTCCCGATCATTGTTATTGGCGCGATTGGCTTCGGGTTCGCAATCTTCTCGGTCGTTGCAGGCGCACTTTCTGGCCCTAAGCGCTACAACAGAGCCAAACTCGATGCCTATGAATGTGGAATCGAACCGAGCCCCCAAGCTCAAGGTGGCGGTCGTTTTCCAGTTAAATACTTTTTAACTGCGATGCTCTTTATTATTTTCGATATTGAAATTGTCTTCTTATATCCATGGGCGGTTGCATACGATCAACTCGCACTCTTTGGATTAATTGAAATGGTCAT
>JACCEA012284655.1_pt1 | contig 11730 bp, 9 predicted proteins | sample 7449851 | NCBI WGS metagenome assembly JACCEA01 (sample SAMN15323453, study PRJNA562643) | freshwater metagenome | isolation source: river surface water | place: USA:Blue River Watershed | collected 2017-08-18 | reverse complement strand
CTTTTCGGTAACTTTTTCTAATAGCGTTTGTAAGAAGCGATGTGTGTAGAGTCTGTTTTCCCGGCGAGTCAATTGCTGACTACTGCTGGAAAGATGCAAAGGTACAGAAAATGCTACAGCTTTTCGAACGAATTGCGATGCTTTTTTGGCATTTTCTCCCAACCATTTTAAGCTTAAGTTGCCTCCTAAACTAAAGCCGGCCAAGTAGATATCTTTCACGCCCCGAGCAACAGCCTGCTGAATCACAAAGTCCAAATCGTCCGTTGCCCCGCTGTGATAAAATCGCAAATTCCGATTCGGGTCCCCCGAGCAGCTTCGGTAATTCCATGCCAAGGCATTGACCTCAGACATCGCACGAATGAGCCCGGTGACATAATGTCGCCGACTACTCCCCTCCAAACCATGGGATACAATTAGTAGAGGCTTTTCATGCAAGGCCTCTGAACGCATGTGCCAGTCGACATCCAGAAAATCACCATCGGGCAATTCCATGCGTTCACTGTGCGAATGCGTTAGCGGTATTTTTCGAAATAATGCCGGATAAATGCTTTGGGTATGTCCGTCCGGCAACCAAAGCGGTGCGCGATAAGCTTGCATTAAATAAAGAAATCAGGGATTAAAGATTTAGGATCCACAGAAGCATCTACTTGGTATTGAGCGAAATCTGTCATGCCTGCTTCTGCCAGTACCGCATCATCAATAAAATAATTTCCGGTGCAAACCATGGCATCCCGCTTCAATATCTCAAAACAGGCATCGGCCATAATATCCGGTTTTCGGGCTAATTTCAACATCTCCGCGCTACCTACCGCAAATTCAATTGCCGCCGTCGCGATAATCGTACGAGGCCACAAGGAATTAAAAGCTACTTTCCCCGCAAACTCAGCGGACATACCTAACGTAACCAATGACATTCCGAATTTGGCCATCGAATACGCCACGTGGTGCTTGAACCAACGCGCCTCAAAATTCAAGGGCGGAGATAATGTCAAGACATGTGGATTATTCGACTTCAATAAATGCGGAAGACATGCGCGAGAAACCAAATAAGTACCCCGGGCATTCACTCCATGCATTAAATCAAAGCGCTTCATTTCGGTTTCGAGGGTACCCGTCAACTGAATGGCAGAGGCATTATTAATCAAAACATCGATTCCTCCGAAGGTCTCAACCGCTTTATTCACCGCTTCTAAAACCTGATTTTCGTCACGAATGTCGACAACACAGGGCAGAACGCGCCCGCCTAATGCTTCAATTTCTGCAGCAGCTGAGAAAATCGTCCCTTGCAATTTGGGATGCGGCTCAGCGGTTTTTGCTGCAATAACAACGTTTGCGCCCTCGAAAGCAAGTTTTTTGGCAATCGCCAAACCAATTCCACGGGAAGCACCCGTGATGAAAACCGTTTTGTTTTTGAAGTCCATGTTGTGCAAATTAAACTTTATCTAAATTACGATTTTATTACAAAGACTTGTCAAATTTTAATTTTTGCGTTGTACTTTTGTAAACTAGTTTAGTCCAAAAACATTAATGATCACACCGTTTAAGTCAGTCAGTATTTCTCATCGCAGTGCGCCGCTCACAATCCGTGAGATGGTTGCCCTTAATGAGGACGAAAGCAAAGCTTTTACCTTGAAATGCAAAGACCTTTTTGGCTTACAAGAATTGTTAATCGTCTCCACTTGTAACCGGACTGAACTCTATTTCACTACACAGGAAGAAATTTCAGACCAATTAATCAAAGCCTTGTTGATCGAAAAAGGATTAACAAACACGGCTGATTATGTAAATTATTTCATCCAAATGAATGAAACCAATGAATCACTCCAACATTTGTTTGAGGTGGCTACGGGTTTACAGTCGAAAGTGGTAGGTGATTTACAAATCCCAAATCAGATTAAAAAAGCGTATCAATTAGCGGCAGACCACAACATGGCAGGTCCCTATTTGCATCGTTTAATGCATACCATATTTTATTCCAATAAACGTGTTGCCCAAGAGACTTCGTTCCGTGATGGAGCGGCTTCCGTTTCTTATGCAACCGTGGCTTTGGCAGAGGAATTATCTCAAGCTTTAGCTGCGCCGAAAGTCCTTATCTTAGGTTTAGGTGAAATTGGAATCGACGTTTGCAAAAACTTCGAAGACAAAGATTTTGCAGAGGTAACGGTCATGAATCGTACGCTGGAAAAGGCTGAACGTATTGCACAAGGAAAAAATTTCCGGGTAGCGCCGTTTGAAGATATGTGCAAGGAAGTTGAGGCTGCTGATATTATCATCTCCTCGGTTCGTACAGATTCACCGATTATCACCCAAGAAAAATTGAAGGCCATGCAATTGCTGTCCTTTAAGTATTTCATTGACCTTTCAGTTCCTCGGAGTATTGAGGATGGGGTAGAAAAAGTATCTGGTGTCTTGTTATATAACATCGATTCCTTGAAAGAACGTGCGGATGAGGCTTTGGCTTTGCGCATGGCTTCGATTCCCGATGTAAAGAAAATCATTACAGAATCCATTGATAGCTTTAATGATTGGTCGAAAGAAATGGAAGTTTCTCCTACCATCCACAAGTTAAAAGGTGCTTTGGAGCAAATCCGTAAGGAGGAAATCAATCGCCACCTAAAAGGACTGAGTGCAGAAGAAGTAGAGAAATTAGAAAAAATTACGGCTTCTTTGGTACAAAAAATCATCAAACAACCGATCATTCATCTGAAAGCCGCTTGCAAACGTGGGGATTCAGATGCGATGGTGGATGTATTGAATGATTTATTCAACCTCGAGCAATTCGAAGAGCAAGAATCCTAATCCATGGACAGCGCATTACTGAATAAATTGGCCCGCTACTGCGCCTATCAGGAACGCTGCATCTCAGAAATCAAACAGAAAATTCACGACTTAGATCCATTGGCTGATTCGGATATGTACATCCAATGGCTGCAAGAAAATAATTACCTCAATGAAAGTCGGTTCGTAGGACTATTCATCCGATCAAAATTCAACCAGAAGAAATGGGGGCGCAGCAAAATCCAGTTCGAACTACGCAAGAAGGGTATTTCGGACTCCGAAATTCAAGCGCATTGGGATGAAATTGAAGAGGATGACTATACGGAAGCATTGAAAACCTTATTGAGCAAAAAAGCAGAATCCTTGAAAACAGGGACTTCTACTGAAAAATATCAAAAGTGTTACCGCACAGGGTTATCCAAAGGTTTCGAACCAGGACTTGTTTCCCAAGTATTAAAGGGACTTTTCCCGAAGGGATTTGCATAAAATCATTTTTTTCATACCTTTGGGACATGAATTTCAAATCAACTACTTATTACGCAGGTTATTATTACGCAGGATATTACGTCTGCGTGTAACCGGTTTGATAGGTTTTTGATGTTAACTTATTTTCGCCGGCCTGTGAGTCGGCATTTTTATTTTATGAGCTTTTCCATTTCACCCGCTTCTCGTTTAAAGACCGTCGAGGAATACTATTTCTCCACGAAATTGAAGCAAATAGCTTCTTTACGAGCCGCCGGCATTCCCGTAATCAATTTAGGTATTGGTAGTCCAGACCTCGCTCCTTCTTCAGAAACGATCGAAGCCTTGACCTTATCAGCAGCGAATCCTGCGAACCACGCCTATCAGGGTTATCAGGGAATACCTGCTTTACGGGAGGCATTTGCGGCATTTTATGCGAAGCATTATGGGGTAACGGTAGATCCGACCCATGAAATATTACCGCTCATCGGTTCCAAAGAAGGTATCATGCACATCGCCATGGCTTATTTGGAGGCTGGAGACGTGACACTGATTCCCAATCCTGGCTACCCAACGTATCAGGCGGCCTGCTCGCTTGCCGGTGCGACAGTTCAGGCCTATGAATTAAGTGAAGCGAATGCTTGGTTACCAGATTTAGATGCTTTGGACAAGCAAGATTTATCGAAGGTGAAAATTATGTGGGTGAATTACCCACACATGCCTACGGGGGCAAAGGCAGATTTGGCTTTTTTCTCCAAATTGCGCGACTTTGCCGTGCGTCATTCGATCTTACTCGTGAATGACAATCCCTATAGCTTTATATTAAATGAAAATCCCATCAGCATGCTCGCTGTGCCAGGGATGAAAGATGTTGCCATCGAATTGAATTCCTTGTCTAAATCCCACAACATGGCAGGCTGGAGAATTGGGGCGGCATTCGGACGTGCGGAATTATTAGGACCTGTTTTGAAATTTAAATCCAACATGGATTCGGGGATGTTTTTGCCTTTGCAAGAAGCAGCGGTGAAAGCTTTGTCGGCAGACGCTGCTTGGTTTGCTCGGCAAAATGAAATCTACCTCTCCCGCCAGCAGAAGGTATTCGAATTATTGGATTTATTAGCTTGTGTGTATGATCCAGCGCAAACGGGCATGTTTGTTTGGGCACGTATTCCTGCAACCTTTGAATCGGGTTATGTGCTGTCCGATAAAATTTTGGATGAAAATGCGGTGTTTATCACACCGGGAGGAATTTTCGGATCTCAGGGGAATGGCTATGTGCGAATTTCCTTGTGTGCGAAAGAAGAGGTATTTCAAACGGCGATTGATCGCATTAAAAATCACAGCAATGGAATCTAAAAAGGTAGGAATAATTGGAATTGGGTTAATCGGTGGATCCATCGCGAAAGCCTTGCGGAAATCTGGCTGGGCTTCTGAATTAATAGGTATTGAGGCAAATCCTGCACATGCTGTCAAGGCGCTTTCCTTGCGATTAGTGGATGAAATATTGCCATTGGAGGCAGCCATCGAACGCGTCGACGTATTTGTTTGCGCAACACCGGTGGATATTTTGGTCCAAATTATCCCCAATGTATTAGACCAATTAAAACCTGGTCAAATCGTCATCGAGGTAGGTTCGACAAAGACACCCATTTACGAAGCCCTTAAAAACCATCCCAAACGGGATCAATTTGTTTCCACTCACCCAATGGCCGGAACGGAATTTTCGGGTCCCGAGGCGGCCGTAGAAGGACTTTTCTCTGGAAAACGTGGTGTGATTTGCGACAAGGAATTGAGTTCAATCGAGGCGGTGAAGACCATCGAAAGTTTATATCGCGACGGTTTGGGCATGAATCTCATTTACATGGATTCAATTGACCATGATGTGCATACGGCCTATATTTCACACATATCCCACATTTGCTCGTTTGCCTTGGCCAATACCGTTTTGGAAAAAGAGAAAAACGAAGAACGCATCTTTGAATTAGCATCTACTGGTTTTGAATCGACGGTCCGTTTGGCAAAATCATCTCCTGAAACCTGGAGTCAGATTTTTCACCAAAACCAGGACAACTTAATGGATGTCTTGGATGAATACATCAACACACTCTTGAAATACAAGGGGCTGATGCTATCCGGAAGTTATGAGAAATTGAAAGAAGAATTGGGAAAGGCCAATGACATCGGTCGGATCTTGAATAAACATTAACAAAAATGGCTCACTCAAACAGTGAGCCATTTTTGTTTCTTTCCTTTCGGCGCCTTGTAAGCCACGGGCTTCCCATTATTGTTCTTCCCATTGATGTCAGGAGATACATTTTCTGACTAATTATGTTTGCGTGTATTAACCTTAGAACATGTTCCTATTTACACAAATGGGAACGATTTCGTCAGGGAAATCCATCCTGTTAATTAGGGTTTGGTCTAAATTTGGTGAACACCAAAAACAAATCCACATGAAAAAACTATTCTATTTAATTTTTGCCCTGAGTGCATTAAATGCGAATGCCCAAGGCATGCAAGATTGTGAAGATTTAGCCAAAGCTGAAAAACAGGTCGCGGCCAATATCAACATGTACAAAGAGACTTGGGACAAGATCTTTAATCAGCGCGACATCGACCAAGTAAATGAGAAAAACTTTGACACGCATGTGACATGGTTAACTCAGAAAGAAAAGATTGGTGGCGAGGGCATCGAATCATTCAAAAAACATTTCAATTACTATTTAACCACTTTCTCCGATATCAAATTTACATTCATTGATCTATGGGGACACGGAGACAAATTAGTCAAGCATTGGAATTTTCAAGGCAAACACACCCAGACTGGGAAGTCCATGAATCTCTCTGGGGTAACACTCGTAAAAATGAAGGATGGGAAAATCATCGAAGAACAGGATTTTGATGACAACCTCTCGTATAATCAACAACTAGGCCAATTCCTTGTTAAATAACAACTCCAATGAAAAGACTAATTACCATTTTATTTGTGCTGCTAACAAGTAGCACATTCGCACAAAGCCCGCAACCTGCAACCTTGTTTGGTGCGGTTTCCTACGACATCTCATCCAAAATATTGAAAAACAATATCCGAGTTTCCGTTTCAGTGCCAGTAGGATATGATGCAAAATCGGACAAGAAATATCCCGTTTTATATGTGTTAGATGCTTATTATTCCTTTCCGCTCATGCACGAAATGCACAAGATGATGAGTATGGAAATCGAGCCAGCCATTATTGTAGGCATAGGAGATGACCGCATGAGTTTGCCGGAATGGATAATCTCCCGTTATCCCATCTTAAGTTATGATAATGTGGCATATGAAGATTCCTTTCATGTGGCATCCTTATTAGGCGGTGCTCCGGTTAAATTGCATTCAGGTGATGGCGCCATTTATTATGATGCGATTAAAAGGGAAGTTATTCCATTCATAGAAGCGAATTACAAGACATCAGCTGATCGTGGTTTGACTGGTCACTCATTAAGCTCATTATTTGCGAGCCATGTGCTATTTAAGGATCCTGGATATTTCTCCAAAGTTGGAATCAACAGCGCACCCTTATTTGTGAATGATGACGAAACAATGCGCTTGGAGAAAGTCTTTTTCGAATCTAAGAAAACCTTGTCTGGTAAAATTTTTATTTCTGCATCCTCGCTAGAAGGCAAGAATCTGTTCGAAAAAAGGGCTAAGAATTTAGCAACTGTTCTAAAAAGCAGAAATTATCCAGGCCTACAAGTACAACATCACGTATTTGAAAATGAAAGTCACACTTCTGAAATCGGAGCATTAACAGGACGCATTCTTTATTTCTTTTATGGATTACCCGTGAATCGCTCTTTAGGACAGGGTCATAAAGCTGATAAATAAATCAAATCATTATGAAAAAAATCATCTATTTACTACTTGCTCTTTCTGCTTTTAATTCCTTCGCGCAAACGGCATTGCCTACGGGAGATCCTTTGTTATCTGGACTATCCAAAGACGGAATAAAACGTGTGGATACTTTTTTAGCTTCACAAACGGACCAACAACTAATTCCGGGAACCATTGGAATGATTGTTCGCCATGGAAAAGTAGTTTATAAAAAGGCATTTGGCAAAGCGAACCTCGAAACAGGAGAAGCCATGCGGACAGATCATCTTTTCCGTATGGCCAGCATGTCTAAAATTATTACGGCTGTCGCTGGCTTAAAATTATATGAACGTGGACTGTTTACAATGGATACGCCATTGGAGGAAATTCTTCCTGAGTTTGCGAATATGCAAGTCCTCGTGGGATACGACACCCTTAAGCATCAATTCATCACGCGTCCGGCGAAATACAAGATTTTGATGAAGCATGTATTCACACATACCTCTGGGATCGCCTATCCTCCTTTCGCGACCTTAGGACACGAAGCTTATGTGAAAGCAAACATCACATTTGCTTTCCCCAAATTAAATAGTGGACTTAAACTTTCGGAAATCATTCAACAGGTAGCAAAATTACCGCTAACGCATGAGCCAGGCGAAAGCTGGACTTATGGAATGAATCTTGAGGTATTAGGACGTGTTATTGAGAAATTAGATGGACGAAGCTTTCCAGATTTTCTACGTCAAGAAATCTTCTCTCCACTCAAAATGACACGCACTTTTATAGGTGTTCCAAAGGAAGAGTGGAAAAATGTAACTCAAGTTTATACCCGAAAAAGCGATGGCCAATTGGGTATTTATACAGACCAAATTGGACGTAAATTGATGGGATTTTCGACAGAGACCTCTATGGATTTTTGGAAAGATACGAATACGCAATTAGCCATGGGAGGAACAGATATCATGAGTAATGTGGACGACTATGCTCGATTTTTCCAAATGTTATTGAATTATGGACAGTTGGATGGCGCTCAAATCTTGAGCAAAAAAACTGTTGAGATGATTGAAAAACCCCTCTTTGATTTAGAAACAAATGATGGCGTTGCGTATGGAGTTACAGGAAGATCTCGATTCAAAGCAGGTATAACGGTCTATGTTTATCCAGAGGAGCAAGCAAAATTTGAAACTATTTCTTCCGGATCTTATTTTTGGCTAGGCTATTTTGGCACGCAGTATTGGATCGACAGAAAAGAAGATATGTTCTCCATGGTATTCATGCAAATTGCCCCTGAACCCACGGGACATAATAACAAATTCAGACATCTTGTCTGGGGAAGTATTGCTAAATAACAAAAATGGCTCACTGTTTAGTGAGCCATTTTCATTTAGTTTCCTTTCGGCGCCTTGTAAGCCACGGGCTTCCAAGTATTGTTCTTCCCATTGATGTCGGGGAAGACATGATCCGGGTCGATGGTCACCGACTTAATAGGCAAATTAGTCGAAGTCTTGAAGGTCCAAGTACCGCCACGTTGCCAAATTTCCACAGGGAAGGTGAAGCGTTCTTTCGCACCACCAGCTACTTCCACTTCAACAATCGCTGGCATCGCCATTTTATCCAAGTTTTCAATGGTTACCAAAGCCCCTTTGGCAGGATCTTGCTCAATGTAATCCACATCTTTGACGGATTGATCTAGCTTCCACAATTCATAGAACCAGGCTTTCCAGAACCAGCCCAAATCCTCACCCGCACCATCTTCCATCGCACGGAAGAAATCACGTGGCGTAGGGTGTTTAAACGCCCAGTTTTTGATGTAGTGACGGAAAGCATAATCAAAACGATCGGGTCCAAGGATATTTTCACGCAAGATGCGTAAGCCAAATCCGGGTTTATTGTAGGCTTCCCAACCTAGATTACGTGGCTGAATAACATCAGGAATTGACATAATCGGATCAGCCTCCGCACGGAACATGCGTGGAGCGATTTGATGCATATCAAATTTTTGATTCTTGTATTCTCCTTTGTTAAATGCATCCGTTGAATAGAAATTAATGAACGTATTAAAGCCTTCGTCCATCCAAGCGAATTTACGCTCGTTATTTCCAATGATCATTGGGAACCAGTTGTGCCCAAATTCGTGATCTGTCACTCCCCACAAAGAGGCCGTTTGATCACGGAAGCCACAGAAAATAATTCCAGGATATTCCATGCCGGAAACAATTCCAGCCACATTTGTTGCAACCGGATAGGTATATTCATAGAGCCAATTCGAATAATGTTCGATCGATGCTTTCACATATTCTGTTGAACGTGCCCATGCTTTCTCACCATCGGATTCAACGGGATAAACCGATACAGCTGTCGCCTTTTTGCCGCTGGGCAAATTGATCATCGCTGCATCTTGAATGAATGCTTTGGATGTTGCAAAAGCCACATCACGCGCATTTTTACATGCAAACTTCCACGTCAAACGATCTTTGGCAGGACGAGATGCCACATCGGTCACTTCTGCAGCAGAACGAATAATCACCGTTTTCTCGGACGCTTTTGCAGTAGCCCAACGCTTCATTTGTTCCGAGGTATAAACCTCAGAAGGGTTCAATAATTCTCCCGAACCCACCACAATATGCGAGGCAGGAACGTTGATGGAATATTCGAAATTCCCATATTCCAGGTAGAATTCTCCTGCTCCTAAATAGGGCAAGACATTCCAACCTTCGATATCGTCATACACACACATCCGTGGAAACCACTGAGCAACCGTAAATATATCTCCGTTTTTCGTTTCCTGAATACCCATGCGGTCGGAACCATTCTTAGGAGATGTAAACGAATAAACGATTTTGATTTTCGCCATGCCTGTTTTCTCGGCTAAGGGAGTGGCTAATCGAATTTGCATCCGGGTATCCTCCACAATAAATGTGGCCGGTTTCCCATCTACCGAGACACTTGAAATTTGATATCCCCCATCAAAGGCCACGTTGCCAAATCGGCCACCCATAACGGGTGTTGTTTTGCCTCCGCGGGAATTCGTGTTAAATGAATTTTGGTCTAATTGCAACCAAAGAAATGGCAATTTATCCGGCGAATAATTCTTGTAGCTAATTTCCACATCCCCCGTAATCTTCCGATTTGCATCGTCCAAGGTTGCCGAAATTTTATAATCCGCGGCATTCTGCCAATAAGCTGGACCCGGTACACCCGCCGCCGAACGTGCCGGAGAAACGGGACCATAATTCCACAAGGGATGAAATAATTCGTAGGCATTGTATTGCGCTACGGCTTGCATTGAGCAAAACGTGAAGCCAATGGCAAAAAGCTTTTTAAGCATAGTGATGAAGTTTAAAGTCAAATATTATTCAAAAATGGTCAAAATCTCGTCGTCAAGCAAGCGTTTTGTCAATCCCAATGCCTTTGGAACTTCGTAATGGTAGAAAAACTTCATCGTATGAATCTTGTCCTGATAAAATGCCTGCTCACTTAAATTCTTCTCCATCGCCACTGTGGCTACATTCCCTTGTTTCAACCATTGCCAGGCAACGACAATTAAACCAAACAATTCCATGTATAAAGTCGAGTCAGCCAAGAATACATCTGGCTGATTAGCCTTACCCAATTTATGCATTGTGACCTTATTAAGGCTGGATAATTCAGCGGCCAACATCTCTGCATAGGGTTTCGTGGTTTCATGTTCCAGTCCAAGTTTAATATCGGCTTGAATCAATTTGACCAAGGCTTGAACCGCCTTCCCCTGCTCGCTCGGAATCCCTCGACCTAATAATGTCAAGCCATGAATACCTGTCGTGCCCTCGTAGATGGACATAATCCGAACGTCCCGGGCCATTTGTTCCAAGGGGAAATCTTCGGTGTAACCGTAGCCGCCAAGTACTTGAAGGCCTTGATTAACAGCTAATATTCCCATTTCCGCTGGATAGGTTTTCGCCACAGGCGTCATCAAGTCTAGGAGCCATTGAGCCTCCTTTTTTTCATCACCCTCCAAACATTTGGACAAATCATCCCAAAGAAAACACTGAAAAAGCAAGCCCATAGAGCCTTCAACCACGGCCTTCTGAAAATACAACATGCGCTGCACATCCGGATGGTTTTTGATGAGCGTTGGCGGGGTTTCGGGATCTTTGTTGGTCAATTTCCTTCCTTGACTGCGCTCAGAAGCATATTGTTTCGAGAATTGATAAGCGGCTGAAGCAATATAAGCACCACCCATACCTACTCCCAGCCGAGATTCGTTCATCATTTGGAACATGTAGGAAAGTCCTTTGTTAGGTTCTCCCACCAAGTAGCCAATCGAATCGCCTTTATCTCCAAAGGAAAGATGGAGAGCAGGTGTCGCTTTTTGGCCCATTTTATGATAAAGTCCCATCGAAGTAACTTCATTCGAAACCCATTGCCCATTTTCTTGTCGGCGCTTCGGAACCACAAATAACGATATCCCTTTGGTTCCTTTTGGCGCTCCCTCTAAACGTGCCAAAACCAAATGAATTATATTTTCAGCGAAGTGATTATCCCCGCCTGAAATGAAGATTTTTTGTCCTTTAATCGAGTAGGTTCCGTTGCCTAAATCCTTCGCGCTCGTGCTCACATCATTTAAGGAACTACCCGCTTGAGGCTCCGTTAAACACATG
>JACCEA011688654.1_pt1 | contig 11730 bp, 9 predicted proteins | sample 7449851 | NCBI WGS metagenome assembly JACCEA01 (sample SAMN15323453, study PRJNA562643) | freshwater metagenome | isolation source: river surface water | place: USA:Blue River Watershed | collected 2017-08-18 | reverse complement strand
TCAAATTCTTAATTTTTGAAGTTTCCACAGCATCATCGGCTATATCAGCTACAACAATTGTAGCGTCTAAAATTTTGGCTGAAGTTACATTGGAGTCTTTAATATCAGCTGTTTGTACTTCGCCATCCAAAATTTTATCGGTAGTGATTGCATTGTTTGCAATATCATTTGTAATAATAGTTGCATCCGCAATTTTCGAACTCACTATAGCATTATCTGCAATTTTATTTGTGGTCACAGCACTATCTACTAATTTAGATTCTGTCACATTACTATCTGCAATTTTAACGGTCGTAATTGCATTGTCTGAAATAATTGGAGCCGAAGCCGTAGTTCCTGGACCTGCTAAATCACCAGCTAATTTTATTTTACCTATTAAAGTTGTAGTTGCATTTGGAGCGCCATTTGCAATTTGATTATCTACATAAGCTTTATTAGTTAAATCACTACTTGCAGTAGGTGCATCTACAACTGTTACTTTCGTAGCGGTAGGGAAAGATAAATTTCCCGACATCGTACTTCCGGCTAATTGCACATATCGAGCATCTGTAGAGGCCTGATTAGAAGTTACTTCATTCCATGTACCATTAGCTCCAGTACTAATAAACGTTCGACCATTATCACTTGCATTGGCACCTGTCTCTCCAGAAATAACAAAAATATCTCCGTTACTTGTAGTCGCAATGTTAGGACGATCTAAAAACAAACCTGTAGTTACTTCTCCGAACGGAACCGTAACATTACCAGTGGTTGTATTTGGATAAACTCCATTCACAGAGCGAATAGCTCCAAAAACCTCATTGGCTGGAATTGGAAAGACTGTGCTAAAATTGGCTCCTGCCGTGGCTTGCTTAACATAACCCGAAGAATTACTCATATCTGAACCCGTTCCGCCATTGACTAATGCTATAGTTCCATCTATTTTAGACGAAGTGATTGTGGCATTGGCAATATCTTCATTAACAATTGTAGCATTGGCAATTTTTGCCGATGTAATAGCATTATTTGTAACCACAGGCAAATCAGCAGTACCTGTTAAATCTCCTACTAATTTAATTTTTCCTTTAACTGATGTACTTGCATCTGGAGTGGCAGCTGTTATTTGAGTATCTACATAGGTTTTGACTGCATTTTGAGTTGGAAACAATGTATTACTCGAACCTAAATTGATATCTGAAGATTTATTAGCTGTATTTTCTTTTGTGGCTTCTGCTGCAGTAGCTCTTGCGACTTCTGAACTAAGACTAGCTCTTAAATTATCCTCAGCACCTGTCGCTCTTGATATTTCAGCACTCAAATTAGAAGTAACTAAATCAATTGCAGCTATCCTATCAGCTACTTCGGTTGCCAAATTAGCAGTCAATGTATCTTCTGCAGCAATAGCCCTAGCCTTTTCTGCATCTAAATTTGAAGTTAAAGTAGTTACTGCTGAAATTCTATTGGATGTTTCGGTAGCTAAATTATTTGCCAAAGTAGTTTCTGCGGCAGTAGCTCTTGTAATTTCAGCATTCAAATTTGAAGTTACTGTATTAACCGCTGAAATTCTATTGGATGTTTCGGTAGCTAAATTATTTGTCAAAGTAGTTTCTGCGGCAGTTGCTCTTGTAATTTCAGCATTCAAATTTGAAGTTACTGTATTAACTGCTGAAATTCTATTAGCTGTTTCTGTTGCTAAATTATTTGTCAAAGTAGTTTCTGCGGCTATAGCTCTGGCGATTTCGGCATTCAATGCTGCCGCATTAGCATTACTTTTGGAGTCCACATAAGATTTAACCGCATTTTGAGTTGGGAACAATGTGTTACTCGAACCTAAATTGATATCTGAAGATTTATTTGCTATATTCTCCTTAGTATTCAAAGCCGACTGTGCAGCATTTGAAATCGGTTTATTCAAATCAGAAGTATTATCTACATTATTTAACCCTAAATTAGTTCTTGCTCCATTAACTGTTGTGGCTCCTGTACCTCCATTAATAATGGCGACTACACCCGTAACATTTTCAGCATTTTTAGCTGCGTAAGCAAAAGGTACTGCAGTAAATGGCTGCACGCTAATTTCTAAAAATTGATTGCAATTGGATGTGTCGTCTAATTCAACTTGTAATTTTTTGGTGGAACTGTCCCACACAATATCATCAAAAATTACAGCATAACCACCTGTAGGCTTTCCGGTGCCAATAATTAAATTAACCATACCAAACTCATCAGTTGTAGTAGTGATTATTTCTTGATACTCAACTGCTGATGCCGAATCAATAATAGTAAATCTAAGGCATACTTTTTTATTTACCAAAGGCATATTAATGGCATTATTTCCTGGGAGCAACTCTACTTTAGGATTATAAATAACTGCTTGATAGCTTATGCCTTCTTGTGCATATAAGAATGAAGATGCAAATACTAAAAATAAAATAACGTATTTTTTCATACTAAATAAATATTAATATAATTCAAAATGAACACCGAATAAAATTTGGTGGGTTTTAAATGCTAATTTTTTAGAAGTCTCATTTGACAAATTATTACTCTTTGAATAATTATACCCTAAACTCAAATATCCAAATTCTGACAAATTACACTTTGCTTGTATTCCTATACTGGGTGTAAAGACAATTCCTGTGAACTCATCGTATTTTTTTAAATCATAAGTTGCATTATTAATCTTTTGATTACCAGAAAGCAATGAACTAAAATTTAATCCTCCTTTTACTGCCAAATCCAGATGATCCGATTTTATAAAAGAATATACAATTGAATTTTGAACTCCCAAATAGTCTGTTTTCCAGGAATACGATTTAGTTTCATCTCCGGCTTCAGCATTGTATTGGTTTAAAGTTAATCCTACATAGAAATTCAATGGATTATCAAATGGTAAACGTGTAACTGGTACTGGAAGACTTAACCCTATTTCATAAGCATCTCCTTCTCCTTTTTTAAGAGATGAATTAGCAGATTCTCCTTCATAACGTAAATCAAAAGTGGTATAATTTTTTCCTGTGAAAAAATAAACCGTCTGTGCATAAAATGGTGTAGCAAAAACTATAAAAATGACTAGTAATACATGATTTTTTTTCATCTCGTTTTAATTATTTGAGTAGAATAGATAAAATTTTGAGTTTCTAACTTAATAAAATAGGTTCCTTCTGAAAAGTACAATTCAGATAAAATAAGCACATTATTAATGGGATGCTTTTCTTGTGAAAAAATTAAACGCCCTTGTATATCAAAAAAACTAGCTTTAATTAATTCATCAACTGGAGTAGAAAATTTAAAATTAAGTTCATTCACAAATGGATTCGGATAGACTATTGCGGTACTATTTTTATCTTCTACCCTGTTTTTAGCCTTGGCAACCATACTTTGAATGTATCCTTGACCTACAATAACTTTTGAATTACTATAGTTCCCTATTGGACTTTGCTGACCAACACTTTGATTAACCAACATGCCATTAACCAACCGAACATTACTTCCTTGAGAAGCAATCATTTGATGGTGTATTTTTTGAGCTTGCACATAGGTAGATGCAACCAAAAAAAGGAATACTTTTACATAGTTTGTAAGCATCAATTTTTAGTGTAAAAAAATTAAATATATTTTTTTGGGGGTTGCATTTACAATGCAAATGTATTTTCAATACAATAAAAAATAGATTTTTTTACTAAAAGAGTAGTTCGGTTTTGAAGATTTAGAACTACTTTTTTTGTTTTATGCATTTTTTATAAGTATATGCTTACGTATTTAAATTTCACACTAAAAAACAAAAAAAATGTGAGTCGTTAATAACTATTTATCGATTTAAAGTAATCCGAACTTTCTGTTTGTTAAATTTGTTTCGATGAAATTAAAATCCCTACATACTACTGCTACCCTTGAGTTTTATACTCCTGATTTTTCAACCGATGCACCACTACCTTATGTTGATGCTGGCTTACGCGCTGGTTTCCCATCACCCGCTGATGATTTTATTGAATTATCTATCGACATCAATAAAGAATACATCAAAAACAGAGATTGTACTTTTTTTGCTAAGGTAAAAGGACATTCAATGAAAAATGCCGGAATATACGATGGCGATTTACTCATCATAGACAAAAGTTTAGAACCACAAAACGATAAAATTGCAGTCTGTCAAATTGATGGCAACTTTACGGTAAAGCGCATCAAAATTGAACAGAACGTAGTTTGGTTAATTGCCGAAAATGAAGATTTTGAACCCATCAAAGTGACTCCAGAAAACGAATTGATTATTTGGGGTATCGTAACCGCATCAATCAAAAAATTCTAATGTTTGCACTCGTAGATTGTAATAACTTCTATGCCTCTTGTCAAAGGGTATTTGAACCGCATTTAATTGGAAAACCGGTCGTTATTCTTTCTAATAATGATGGTTGCGTTATTGCGCGTTCTAATGAGGCCAAAGCATTAGGTATTCCAATGGGTGCACCTGCTTTTCAATTTGATGCTTTATTTAAAAAAAATCAAGTGCAGGTGTATTCTTCTAATTATGCATTGTACGGCGACATGAGTAGCAGGGTAATGAATATCCTTTCTACGTTCACGCCTGAAATTGAAGTATATAGTATTGATGAAGCCTTTTTAAAATTTAAAGGATTCGAATTGTATAACTTGGAAGAATACGGAATCAAAATGCAACGTACCGTTACTAAAGGCACTGGAATTCCTGTAAGCATTGGTTTTGCACCAACTAAAGCACTGGCTAAAGTAGCCAATAAAATTGCTAAGAAATTTCCGGAACGTACCAAAAGTGTGTATGTCATTGATTCTGAAGAAAAGAGAATTAAAGCATTAAAATGGACTAAAATTGGAGATGTTTGGGGTATTGGAAGACGCTATGCAAAACGTTTAGAATCCTTACAAATTAAAACAGCCTATGCCTTTACCCTATTATCAGACGATTGGGTACGCAAAGAAATGTCGGTGGTAGGACTACGCTTAAAACACGAATTAGAAGGCAAACCGACCTTAGATCTAGAAGAACCTTCCAATAAAAAAGCAATTGCCACAACGCGTTCTTTTGAAAAAACCTATACTACTTTTGATCAAGTGTCAGAACGAGTGGCCACTTTTACAGCACATTGTGCCGAAAAAATACGAAAACAACAGAGTCAGTGCAATCTAGTCATGGTGTTTGTTAAAACGAATCGATTCAGTCCAAATGCGCCACAATATTCCAGAAGTATTGTCATCAAAACGGATTACCCAACCGATTCTACCATCGATTTAAACCACTACGCTCAAATAGGTTTGAAAGCTATTTTTATAGAAGGATATCAGTATAAAAAAGCGGGAGTAATTTGTATGGGATTAACTCCTAATTCAACTGTGCAACTTTCCTTGTTTACAACTACCAATCCAAAGCACCAACCCTTAATGCGAGTAATAGACCAACTCAATCATTCCGTAGGAAAAACCATAGTACGTTTTGCAACTCAATCTATTGGACGACAATGGAAAATGAAACAAGAAAAACTATCCCAACGCTATACTACCAATATCAAAGAAGTAGTAGAAATTCAATTGTAAAATCAGTCTTTTAGGTTTTGTGCAAAAACAAAAAATACTACTGTTTCCAGTAGGTTTATGATGTGATCGCAGAAGGATTCGAACCTTCGACCGCCTGCTTAGAAGGCAGGTACTCTATCCCATTAAAACCCAGTAATAACTGGAAGTGTTTTGTATTATTGAATGAATGTGTAAACAGTGTGCAAACAAAAACCTGTTGATTATTTATTTGATCTGTGTGAAACAAATGTATCAAAACTTTTCGATTTGATGCAACCACTATCCCAACATCTCTTTTCCAAAAGAAAAAAAGAAAAAAGAAAGCATTTCTATTGAGGCAATGATGAACGAGAATGGAGGAAGCATTCCGACAAGTAGTGAAGAATGAACTCTACATTCGCTTACTTTTATCTTGATGCCTTATTACTACTAAACGAGAATAACACCCCTGAGCACCGCAGAAATTTATGTAGAGTAACGAAATAAATTTTGAGGAGCGACGGTTGGTGGTGTGGCAATCGAACAAGCTACACTAGACCGAGAATGGAATGTAGCTTGAGCGAAATGGAATGTAGGGATAGTAGCGTGTAACGGCAAGGAATAAATTAACCACAGCCTTTAGGCGTTCCTTGATTTGAAGCAAACGAAGTGAGCTAACCTTGATAGCTGAGAGAAGGAGCAACTACCCAGTTAACAAAGGTCGAAAGACAATAATACTGCTTAAATGAAGTGATAACGGAGTGCAAGCTGTATTTTGGATTGGCAGACCTGATGAACGCAATGAGTGCGCGTGTGAAGATTGGGAACGAAGAAAACAAAAAAAGAGCTTCTATTTTTCATAGAGGCTCTTAGTTTTGGTTTCGAGTGGTCTTTGGAATGGAGCTTGTTAAAGCGACTGGAAAAGCCCAACGTAACAAAGCAAACGATTGTAGTGAGACCGCTTGATTGCTCCCCTTATTGATAGAAACTGCAAGACAAATTCAATATATGAATAAATAATTGTAAGTAAGTTAACACCTTGTATTTTGTTATGTCACGATATCATGTAACTACATTTTTTCTCTAAAAATTAAATTGTGCTTGCAATCTAAGTAAACTACCTTTTTGTATATTATTTTTCAAAATTGCATCTTCATATTGACGATTAGAAATAGTATAATCTGCTACTAATTCAAAATTCTTGATTGGTTGCCACTCTAACCCAATTTCTAAATCATTTACGTCATAACTTCTTGCATCTAATTCATGCTTTTTTCCTCCGTTATATGTTTGATACTTTACGAATGGAAATAAGTTTTGTTTATTTATTTTAATGTTATACATTGCTTGAATATAACCTCCAAATAAATTCTTTTGTTGGATAGAATTTGTGATTTTATCATACTCAGGTCCTGTACCAATATTATATTCCATTTGTATACCAAAAGGTTGAGGATATACAATTATAGAAGCCGCAATTCGATCATCATTATATTCCGCGTTACTTAAAGTGGTAACTCCAGAAGTTTTTGTGTTTACAACATATTTTCCTTTATATCCTTGAATACTTGTTTCTAAAATTTGACTGTTTTTTAATTCAAAAGGATAACTTATTCTTGCAGCTAAATGCTGATTGTTATTTGATTCTGGTCTATTAGCGGTTTGTCCGTTATAAAATCCTAAACCAAAAATTCCATAGTCACCAGATCCTTTCAAACCTGTATTAACCAATTTAGAAAACAATTCTCTTTTGTTTTTTGGTGCCCAATAAAAGAATACGCCTAAATCACGTTCATTTGATACAGCACTATTTAATGCGTCGTTTCTATCTAAAGCAAGTCTATTTTGTGATGATTGCATGTTTTCAAAACCATATGGAACTTTACTTTGACCAAATCTAAATCTATATTCTTTCTTAGAATCTAATGAAAGGTCAAAATAGGCGTCTCTAATTTGAAATATCATATTTGTTGTACCCGCAGCAGAAGCAAAGTCGGGTTGCACATAAATATAAACTCTTTCATGAACATCGCCAGAAAAAATAATTCTGCCCCTTCTTATAAAAAAACTATTAGTTCCACCCCATGATTTATCACATTGTTCACATCCTAAATTTGAATTAGTTTCAAATAATTTATTATATCTAATTTGGGCATATCCTCTGATATTAATGTTATCATACCATTTTTTGGCTTTTAAAGTTTCGTCTGCCTTAACTTCACTTTTTTGAGAAAATGAATAGTTTGCTGTAAAAAGAAAACAACATACTAAACAAATTAAAATTTGCTTTTGAAAATTTGATGTAAAACTCATAAAAAAAATATAATACAATAATTTAATGTTAAATAAACAATTTGGTAACGTTATAAAAAAAGGTGTAAAAAAAGCTAACAAATGTTAGCTTTTATTTTCGAAGCATAAAAATAACTTAAATAAACATTTTCAGTAAATAATAAACTAATGCAGCCAAAACAGCAGAAACTGGTATAGTTAATACCCAAGCCCATAGCAATTGTACTGTAACTCCCCATCTAACAGCAGAAACACGCTTTGTAACACCTACGCCAATAATTGAACCTGTAATTGTATGAGTAGTTGAAACAGGTATTTTAAAATGCTCTGTCATAAATAATGTTAGTGCACCAGCAGATTCAGCAACAACACCTTCAAAAGCGGTAACTTTAGTTATTTTTGAGCCCATTGTTTTCACAATTTTCCATCCACCACTTAAAGTTCCTAGTGCAATTACTGTATAACATGTTAAAGGAATCCAACCTGGCATAACACCGTCAATTTTAACTCCATCTTTTTCTGATGGTAAAACTACATTTAAGTCTAACCAACCACTTGAAAGTTCTACGTTAGGATTCATTCTTACATAAACAGCTACAGCAGCGGCAATAATACCCATTACTTTTTGAGAATCATTTCCTCCGTGTCCTAAACTAAATGCTGCGGAAGATAATAATTGCATTTTTTTAAGTACAGCTTCGGCTTTTGCAGTAGAAAATTGACTGAAAAACAAATTAAAAATAGCTAAACTAAAAAATATAAAAGCTACCAAAAACCATTTAATATTTGCTGGTTCAGATATAATACTCCAAAAATGACTTTCAAAACGAGGCTTTTTAATATCTTCATATGAAACTAATACAGTATTTAAAAACAATACTGCTAATATCATCAATGCAATAGTTACTATTTTTGGATAAATATTTTTCTCTGAAGAATACATTAACCATAAAGAGATAAAATATGATATTATCATCCCTATTAATGGTGCAAAAACTATAAATAGTATTACTATAAAAACTCCAGAAGGCAACAATTCTCCTTCCTTTGCAGCCTTTAACCAGTTTACAATTTTAAATCCTGCATGTTCAGGATCTGAAACGTTAGATAGACCATGAGCAATTGCAGCTCCAGCAAAACCTCCAATTAATGTATGTGATGATGATGATGGAATACCCTTCCACCAAGTAAGTAAATTCCAAATAATTGCTGCAATAACTCCAGCCAAAATTACAGTTAAATCAATACTACTTGTATGCGCGGTTTTTGCAACAGTATCAGCAACTCCAAACCCGAAAACCCAATACGCTAAGAAATTAAAAAAAGCAGCCCAAAGTACAGCTTGAAATGGTGTAAGCACCTTTGTGGCTACAATTGTTGCAATAGAATTGGCAGCATCATGAAAACCATTGATGTAATCAAATATCAGCGCAAGTACAATTATTATAATAAGTAAAGTAAAATCCATAAAAAAAAATTAAGATTAAAATTTATGAATGTTTGACTGATATTTGCTCCATCACATTTGCAACACTTTTACATTTATCAGAAGCAGATTCTAAAGCTGATAAAACTTCTTTGTACTTAATAATGCTTTTCGCATCACTTTCATTTTCAAATATATCAGCAACTGCTTTATCAAAAACAGAGTCAGCTTTACTTTCTAATTTGTTTATTTTTTTACAAGTATCTTTAATCGCTTTTTGGTTTTTCATATCCTTAAGCTCTTTAATACCTACACCAATCAACTGACAAGCTTCTAGATTAATTTCAGTCAATTTTCGAATCGATTTTGTAATCTTATCAACTTGATACAACTTCATTTTACTAGCAGCACTGTGCATATAATCAGCAACATTATCAATCGATTTAATCAAAGAATGAATGTCTTCCCTGTCAAAAGGAGTAATAAAATTTAAGCTTAATTCTAAATGTGCCTTATGGGTAATTTCTTCAATTGTCGATTCTAGTTCTTCAATTCTTATATAATAATTCTCTCTTTCTGAACTTGGAACGTTAACTGCCTCATGCAAAGTTTCTGCTAATTCTATTAATTTTGAAGATGCTTGTTCAAATAAAGGAAAGAACTTTTTATCCTTAGGAACTAAAAACTGAAAAATACTGTTTAATGACATAATTAATAATTTTAAATATTGTGCAAACATATTGTTACAATGTTAATTTATTGTTAACGATAAAATAATAAATAGTTATGTTTTTAGTGTAAAACGTTAACAATAGATTAATTTATTGATCAATATTAATTTGATTTTGTATTTAATATCAATTAATACAACATATTTTTTAATTTACTTCCTTATGTATTTATTTTAATAAAAATTAAATTAAGATCATAACAAACTATTACTTTCTAATTGCGCAAAAAATTAGATGAAGTGAGACTAGGAGGCAGTGAAAAACGTATCCAAAAATTACATCCAGAAGAAAAGATATAAGCACGTGAACGTATTGATTATTTAATTGATGCTAATTGTAAAAGCATTGAGATTGGTGCCTTAGCGTGCGAAAGAATGTACAAAGTTAATTTTCAATTATTTAAGTAACTTGTCTAATATTAACGCTCTTTTATCCTCCTGATTTGATAAAGAAAAAGAATGTTCCAGATAGTTACATTTAATGATAACTGCTAAGTCACAGGAGAACCAAGCTCTGCTATCTCGGATAAACGTTTGAGGTATTTATTTGTGGTCTTAATGAATTGACGTATGATTTTTTTGGTTGCAATACTATCTTCAAGAGCATCATTAGGCAGTATAGGAAGCAAATATTTACTACCATCAACATTAATCTGTTCAAACAGCACTTGTGCTTCGGGAAAGAGTTTAATACTATAGCTTTTATGGGTCTTACGACGTTTGTATTCCACTCTCCCATCGATTATATTAGAATGTTTTAAGTAAGCCAAATCAGTGAATGAAATACCACGTAAATATAAGCTTAAAAGGAAGCATTTTAACGACCTTTCTGCTGTAGAATTTGCTTCCAAGTTGAATTGCTTCAGCTTAAGAATATCGTCTTTAGAAATGGCTCTTTTCGCTGTTTTTTCACTCTTGATACTGATATCATAGAATGGATAACAGGAGCGGTCAACTATTTTGGCTTTTATTGCTTTGTTGTAAATAGCTCGTATTGAACGAAAGTAGTTTGAGATGCTGTTCTGCTTCAAACCACTTCTAATTAAATGGTGGCTAAACTTGTCCAAGAGTGTATAATCGATTTCAGAAAAACAAACATCACGATTGTTACAATAACTTATGAAGCGATTAACAGCAGTTTGATAAACTAATGCATTGCCCGTTCTCCCAACTTCCATCATTTGAGTAATTAACTGTTCAGCAAATGATTTAAAAGTGGTGCTCAACTGCTTCTTTGGGTTGTCATCAATCATAAACCGAAGTTTGTCCATACTAAACTCGTCATCTAACTGTAGAATGACTTTTTGTATTTTGAAGTACTGTTGGGTGATTTTTAGATTGAGTAAGTTAGCGTTTGGGTGCGACTTATCGATTTCATTCCTTTTTTCATTCCAATGATGTCCTAATACCGAAACACCTGAATTTATGGAGTAATTGTTACGATTGTGAATGATTCGAAAGATGATGTTATAACATCCGTCTGATTTTTGTCTCCTTGTATCAAGAAGCCTTTTTAAAGTAGCCATAATTTAGTTTGAATTATGGTTTTTGCACTAACAGTGTACGAACAACTATTTAAAAACGATACTTTTTAAAAGTAATTAAAAAAGTATAAAAACAAAAAAACCTACTGTTTCCAGTAGGTTTATGATGTGATCGCAGAAGGATTCGAACCTTCGACCGCCTGCTTAGAAGGCAGGTGCTCTATCCAGCTGAGCTATGCGACCAGTATTGTTGTAGTCGGGGTGGCAGGATTCGAACCTGCGGCCTCCTGCTC
>JACCEA012097747.1_pt1 | contig 11734 bp, 9 predicted proteins | sample 7449851 | NCBI WGS metagenome assembly JACCEA01 (sample SAMN15323453, study PRJNA562643) | freshwater metagenome | isolation source: river surface water | place: USA:Blue River Watershed | collected 2017-08-18 | reverse complement strand
GATATGCTGCGGCAACCATTGCTGCTAGTCATCCTCAAGCGGAGGTGGAGATAGTCGACCCATCTGGAAACGGAGGTACCACTGCATCAGGGAAACCTGTGGTAACTGCGGCTGCTGTTATTATCGATGATCAGGATTCAACTGATTTGCCAACCGCGAATATGCCAGTAGCACGTGGTGCCACTGAAATTCCAAGTGCGTATCCAGAACCTGTTCCTGTGGTTACAATTGGTCAGGCGGAAGTAATTGAGTCATATTCTGGAGTGAACAATGCTCCGCGAGCTAATCGGCGAACGATTGGTTCAGCAGGAAATCACCCCACACCACCACCTGTGCATTCCATAACAGGCAGTCATGGGCACCACAGAGCTAGATCCCAACCAACGCAAGAGCCAGATCGTGGCCACCATGGCCATGGACAACGTCGCACTCGTGGAGGTGGTGGTAACAGCAGCGCCTTGACCACTACTGATCATTTGGAAGTTTAAAGTTGAGAAGGTTCAACAGAATTATAATTGGGGAGTCATTTTTCATTATCGCGTGTAGATATAGATATCGTTGTGACAATCTTTCAAAATGTCCTTTCTTGGAATCGGTACACTCAGGAATGTGAAGTTTGGAAACATCTAGGTATGGAATATTTAGATCTATCTGTGAGGTAGTCATATTTTGTTCCTCTTGCAGCAAAATATAAAGATTAATAGATAGCAAATTGGTAATCTTGAGTCAATAATGTATAAAAATAATAAACTACAATGAAAATTTCCTAGATAGTACATTTAGAGGCAATATATACATACTTCCTGGTCGATTGCAACTTCCTAATAAACTCAGTGAATCGCACCAGAAATAGAACTACTCATGATATCCATTATTGATTCCAGGTCCGTTCTCAACAACATTTACCAACTGATAACCTTCATCGGAAGTCATAAAACCGCGGTGATGATCCCTTAATTCCAAGGTACTACCATGTTCTTCAATTGCAGAATAATTATTTTGGCGAAGTCTCTCTCGATACCATACTAACTCTTGGATTCTACAAGCAACAAATAAAACTGCTACCACGATAAAGAAAACACAAAAGATTAGTACAAGCAGAGGGGATGATTCCGACGAATCGTGATGATGCCTATGCGAAGTTCCAAGGGTAGGTAGTAATTCTTTGTCGTGGTTAATACTTTTATCATAGATGCACGTCGTACTGTTCTGAATTTCATAATCTTTAATGAAATGCTCATAAAAGATCGGAATGTCTTGATTATACGAATCATTATGGATCTTCATATAGATATCAAATGTCTGAATTTGACGATTATTTGAAGTGTTAATTGGCACTGTAGAACCCACATACATGTAATTTTGATCTGTATTCAGTGAATTCTTATCAGAAGCAGTTACATTGTTGCTCAACTGATTATCGCCAAATATACATGGACTGTTGATGATCCAACCCAAAGAATTACTATCAACTTGAATGATTTGACAATATGTCATGGTTCGATTCAAATCTGTACCAATAGTAGTAATAGGTTCGTGTTTTGTGACATTACCATTCATGGCAAGACAATACTCGATAAAATCTTTCGCATGCTGACACAGACAGGACCAATCTCGATAACCCTCCGTGCAACTACCACTCGAGATAATGTCATTCATCAGTGCTCCCACTAGATTGTACTTCGCAGTATAATAGCTTCTATCCTCTTCATTATTCGATAACCATTCACTAGCATTGGACAAAATCCTCTCATCTAATCTTTTATGTTCTTTCGTATATCTGACTTCTTCCTTATGTGTCAGTAATGCCCTTTGTTCCAAATCAGATGTTAAGGTGAATGAAAAACCGTATCCAAAATGATAATTACCACAACATAAATCAGTCCCACCACCTCCCCCGCCTCCTCCATATACAACAAATGAACGACATGGAGTTTTATCATTGGACGAAAATGAACAAAAAGCTTTACGAAATAATTGTGAATCAGTATTATTTGCATCCTTATCACTTCCGCAGTACAATGGATAGCTGGTACCCCCACGCCCGGAATAATAGCCTCGGCTGTTGGAGATGCCACAACCACTGCCACCACCTACTGAGAGAGAAGAATTTATAAGTGCAGTAGATCTTGGCTGGATTTGTATCCCACCTCCACCACCACCTCCAAAACTAACGATGTTGGATTCGGAGTTCAGATAGAAGCCACCACCACCTCCATATCCACTAGATAATAGAGAGTTGAGTTCTCCATGCACATAACCATTTTCCCGATCTGAGCAAAATAATTGAAACCCCATACCTGATCCTCCGCCACCTTGAACTTCAAAGACAGGGGTAGGTGGCACATTAGAAATGCTCACTCCAGATAGCGCTTGCACTATTTGCCATATTGGATCAACCCCAAATAAAATTGTCGATGAAAGATTCACATCATGGGAAAATTGTCCCGAAACTAGATTTTCAGAAAGAAATGAAACGTATTCTTTTTTCTGGTTGAATAGTTTTGCAATAAATGGACTACAATCAACAGTGCAATGGGCATTATTACATTGACCATTCATATTTTCGTCAACAATACCTCGTCTAAGGTAAGAGATATCATCGTGATAAAAATGATAATCTACAATTTTGAAGGAAGTAACCCGGGATGAACCATTGAGTAGATTACAATCACTAATTACTTTGTCCAAAACCTTGGTAAGGTCATGAAGTATATCTATCACAGTTTCATTGACGGCTTTGACCAATCCATCGTCAGTCCCTTCATCATTATCAATCATGATATAATGTCAAGAATATTCATGTTTGCAATTTGGAATCACATTCGAATATCAGATTACGGAGACTCTCGCCTTAATTAAAATCTATATTGATTTTCAGCAAATGAACCCTATAGGTCCAAATTAGACATTAGTAACAACATCGTACGTTCAACTGGTTCTATGACTAGGTGTTTGATTGAACTCTGTCTTACTCTATAATGAAAAGAAATACTTGCAATTCTGGTAGGAGCAGGTAAATTGAAAAACGAAAACTTTGGGGCAATATGCTAGAATGCACGTGCACAAAGTACTGAGATTACAATTTTTAACTTTGCCAATCACAGTTCCTGCACATTCCAAATAACAAACGAAAAACAATTTATAACCGCAATTATATCTTCATGGAATCGAAAACAGCAAATGCGAAGCAACCAGCGATCGCAATACCACAACCAATAACTTTGGGCATTGGGAAAGTTTCACCGGCGGTGAAGAAATATAAAGCAACAAAAATCGCTACTCTCTTCAACGTATTACCAACCGCAGTTGGAACAGGACCCAATGACCCAAGTACAATGTTCTGAAGTTCATTATAAAGGTAAAAACATAACCCACAGGAGATGGCATTCTTCAAAAATGAGGTTTTATCAGTAATAGCATTGAATCCTGCCACAATATTTTCTGGACTTTCGAATGACAACATAACAGGCAATAATATCAACAAACTAAGGATAGTTGTCACCGCGTGCTCATTAGCAGGATCTAACTTGGTGCGCTTTTTGAAATCTGATGATAGATTCTTTCTCAAAATAGATCTCATAGCAAACGCAAAGTTGGAAGCCATGGCCATCCTATGGAACAATCATCAAGAAAGCTTAAAAAAGAAGATTGAATTGACATACTTTGCGGCTTTTGTAGTCAATTCGTTGCTCATCGTTGCTACGTTTAGATTTCCAAGGGTAGAAGCATAAGCAACACCATAGGTAATAGGCAATAAGCTCGCTGCCGTGAGGGGTTTAGGTACAATACCTGAAATAACTAAACCCATCAAAACAGAGACTACTGGCTCGCTGGCTTTGATCACATGAGTGAAACTTCCACCCCCCTTTTCGAACATCGCAACCACAGCTGAAACGTGTCCAATCGCATTCATTGCAGCAATGGGCAACAACTTCAATATATCGTTGTATGTCAACTTGGGCAATTCACGGAATTTGAGGGAATACACAGGAATGACGTACAGCAAGCCAATTGCAAGCTGCATAGTTGCCGAAGTCCATGGGAATTGAAAGGATTGCTTTGTGTAGGCATTGAATACGTTATCTAACCCAGTCAGGTAGCAGTTGGAAAAAGTTCAATTAAAAACATCCACTCGACTTACATCCAGCGTTGAATCCATACCACGCAATAAACAAAACCGTCATCTTCAGTGCAGATTTCAAGAAGCTATCTGTCGTAGTGTTGTCAACACTTTTTGTGGCGGTAGAAGCCGACGCAATGACCGTCGGAGAAGATGATTGCGCCATATTGTATTGTAAATCTTGTTGTATGAATTTGTTTAACTTTTGACGAACCACTTTGTTCTTTGGGTATAGTTTACTGGTTGAAGCTCTGTTGCTTGTGAATAAACTTGCGTGACTTGTTGGAAGAGAAACTAATGCCAGGAGAAAAAGAATCAATATCAAAAAGGATGTTGAAGATCGGTGATATTTTCTCGACATTATGAGGTTGTAATAAAATGGTTTCGACGAGTAAGTGCAAAAACGAGAGCACTTCATTCACTTCCAAACCCAAGTGAATTGAGAAATGACTGAGAGAGAATTTGGGAAGTTCACCTCTGAAATTGAATTAAGGGTTACTTTTGATTATTTATGTCAGTTATGTAGTGCTTATTTCGCAGTTGAATTTGTGCACTGATTGTTGAGCTGCCATTTTCTCGAAAATTAGAAGAATATAGGTCTATACAATTCTGTGACGTCTAACATAACGAGACCAATTATAAATCTGACCGTTTCGACTGTGCCGTTTGAAATTTCATGGTCATAAAGAAAATTACATTCCCAGTTTAATTAAACTTATAAAGAATCCTTCCAACATTTTCCGCATCATTCATCTTCAGGAAATTGAATTTATTACCTTCCTGCGATTGAAAAATTTTGTCGGGAGGGATGTCGATCTTTGTTCCATCTAATTGTCAAATCGTTGGCGACACCGCAGTCAGTCATTTGGCGTGGAGTCGTCACGATCAAATTGTGGCTCTTTCCGCTTACTCAATTGATGAAAATGACAAAGAGACCAATCAAGTTCTGTTTGCGAACAGCGAGGTAAGATTCAGTTGTTCTATAAAGTTTGGGCATTTCATAATAATTTTAAAAATTCACCGTAGGGTGAGATGGTGCAAGCATCTGAAATTACACACGATTTTGAAGCATCCGTGTTGGAGTGGCATCCAACTGACAGAGTAGTTGCAATTGGTTGGGCTGATGGTATGTCTAATAAGAATACATATATTTTACTTCCTTTCTCACTTCATGCTCAGGAATGGTTTCTACATGGGCTGCTGATGGGAAAACTCGTTCCGTTGCAATCTACTCGAACAACAATCAACATCACACTGCGATTAGTCTTATTCGTTGGAGTAGCAATGGAAAACGTTTAATAACCGGAGATAAGGTCATATTCAAATGAATTGTTTTTTTTTTTTTTTTTTCGTGGCTGACTTCACCCACTTTTTAGAAAGGAACAGTATGTGTGTGGGCGGCAGATAACCGTGGATCATTGACAGCCCTACGTCAATATAAGAAGAAAGGAGAGATTACTTGCCTCGCTTTCTGCAATGCATTTACAAGGGATGCCAGTGCTAAGCGTAAAACAGATGCCAAAGTTGCTGCTCCAACTTCTTTTTTCTACGGAACCGACAAGGGTACCATCGTCCATGCCGATGATCTCGGGCATTGTGCAGATGTTCATCAATTATCATCACCAATTGATCATCTGCTATTTTTTGAAGAGAAATCTCGTTTGATTGTTATGACTAGATCTCTGTTGTTGACGCAGTATCAAGTCAGCGATGATGGCAAAGTTTCTCGTGTTATGCAAATCAAGTTGAGTGTCTCTGGTGATGCTAGTGATAAAGGTATCAAATCCTTGTTATGGGCTGGTCCCGGCCTGCTAGTTTCAGCAGCTGAAGAGAAGATTATCCGTTTCTTTGATCTAGCCAGTGATGATACCTACAATATCTCTTTAACTAGCGCCCTTGGTGGTTTTATCGATCGATCGGACCGCATTAGTCAATTGGCATTTAATCCTGTTGATCGTAATTTAGCCACAGGTACACAAATGGGTATTGTTGCGATTTGGAAGTTCAATGGAATGATTCGTGATTTGGATGCAAGTAAAGGACCAGTTCCTAGCACTTCTGCTGGTGATTGGGAGGTAAGTAGATTCCTTCGCACTTTGAAATATTGATTGTAATATCTCCATTTTCTAAATTAGCTTATGTTTCGCTTGTCTCTTGGTGCTCCAATTCTTCAATTAAATTGGTGGTTTGGTCGTGGTGCTTTAGCTGCGGTCACTGAAGACGAGACAGTGTTCTTGAACGAGTCCGTTATGAATGGATTAGTATGTGGTGATCTCGCTGTAATCCAGGAAAATGCGACTGAAGTAACTGTTTACACTGGCGATGCGAGTGAGAGCGCAAAGGTAAATACTGGAATTCAAATTCGTGGTCTTGCAGTTGGTCGATCGTGTTTCGTCTGTTGGAGTGGAAAGGTAGCAAAAGTCTATCGTGTTGACCCTAATACACATCGTATTGAAGCATTGGATCCAATTAAATGCACTTCTGTATCAATGGCGATTGCTGATGCATCCTATATCGTTGATGAAGCTTGGTTTGTTGTTGAACCTTCAACTGTTCGCATTAATAATTTCATGGGAACACAAAAAGGTATGATTAATTTCAGTGAAGCAGAAGGTGCACCACAACATCTCGATGTGAATGGTCGCTATATTGCTGTCATGACAAATAAAGGTTGTGTCAAAATTGTCAATGTCCATACACCAACAAAACCAAAGTTACAAGTTACTGGTAATATCTTTACTGGCAAAGTTACACCAAGTACAGGCAATAGTGGATCATCAATAAATAATGTTGGAATTAATTTTGATTCTTCACTCATTAAAGTACGCGCAATCAAAGTGAATGCTTCAGGTACTGTCGTTGCTGTGTTATGTGATATTATTGAACCAACTCAACGAATTAATTATCCTGATACTAAGTTGTATATCTATGATGCAGTACGAGGATCTTTATCATCCTTTGATTTTTCGACATTGAAACGTTATCCTGTGAATGTTCTTTGGGATGAATCAGATGATCGTTTATTTGCATGTGAAGCATATCGTATTCGTGATGTTTTACCGGCAGAATCGTCATCTTCAAATGGTAACGGTTCTGCCAATAGTGCCAATGGTGGAACTACAGGTAGTAATAAGTCAGGTAACACGAAACTCTCTGCAACAAGTGGTGAAGAAAAATCTCCAGTTGAAGATAAAAATGGTGATAATTCAAATAATAATACTTCAAATAAAGATCAAGTTGCAAATACTGAAGTATATTTAATGTTTGCTACTAGTGAACAAGGTATATTAATGCAAGATTCTCTCTCATCCGATGATGGATTTGGTCCCTTAATTGGTTTCAATGTACCAAGAATCTATTATCGTAAAGCAACAACAAAATCACATGAACGTAGAAATGATAATGATGATATTCCATTAAAAAATAATGCAAATAGTACCGCAAATGGTAATATATTAGTAAAAGTAATGCGTGATTTTATGGGAATGAATAATGTTAATGATGTAATAAAATCAGCATTATTAGATTTTTCATTTTTTTTAACATTAGGTAAATTAGATGATGCTTATCGTGTTGTTAAAGAAATTAATAGTCCTGTTATTTGGGAAAATATGGCACAAATGTGTGTGAAAACAAAACGTATTGATGTAGCAGAAGTATGTTTAGGTAATATGGGTAATGCACGTGGTGCTGCAGCAGTACGTGAAGCAAAGAAAGAAGGTAATTTAGAAGTAACGATTGGTGTATTAGCAATACAATTAGGTCTTCTTGATGATGCTGCAGCATTATTCCGTGAAGCAGGACGTTATGATATGTTAAATAAACTTTATCAAGCATCAGGATTTTGGGAAAAAGCTATTTTAACTGCAGAAGAACATGATCGTATTCATTTAAAAACAACTCATTATAAATTTGCAAAATATTTAGAAAGTGTTGGACATGTTGATGATGCAATTGAACATTTTGAACGTTCACAAAATGCACGTTCTGAAGTACCACGTATGTTATTTCATTTAGGACGTATTGATGATTTAGGTGAATATGTTTTACGTTCTGATGATGGTTCATTAGCAAAATGGTGGGCAAGTTATTTAGAATCTATTGATCGTTTAGATAAAGCAAAGAAATATTATAGTAAAGCTAAGGATTATCTTAGTTTAGTTCGTATCTATTGTTTCAAGGTAAGTGATAGTATACCATTATAGTATATATACTAGTAACTCTCTCTGTCTCTCTCTCTCTCTCTCTCTCTCTCTCTCTCTCTCTCTCATTGTCTCTCACTGTCTCGGTTATAGGGTGATTTTCAAAAAGCTGCTGAAATTGTAACAGAAACAGGTGATCGTGCATCAGCATATCATTTTGCACGTCAATTAGAAAATCAAGGAGAATTTCAAGAAGCAATAACCTTCTATGCAATGTCTGGTTGTTATAATCATTCGATACGTTTAGCACGTGCACATAATCTTGATTCAGAATTAATGCGTTTTGCATTAAAATCAACACAAGCATTAATGATCGAATGTGCACAACATTTTGAAATGAAAGAAGAATATGATAAAGCAGTACAATTATATCATAAAGGTGGTGATATTCCAAGAGCATTAGAATTATGTTTTCGTATTGGTGAAGAAAATCCTAAACATCCACATGCTGCTATAGCTTTTGATATGTTAAATTCTATTGCACAAGATCTTGGTGTTGATTCATCACCACAAACATTAGCAAGATGTGCTGATTTTCTTGTACAACATAAACAATATGATAAAGCAATTGAATTATATGTTATGGCTAAAAGATATCATGCAGCGATTGAAATGGCAATGCAACATCGTGTTAATTTAACCGATGATATGGTTGAAAAATTAACACCACCAGAGAATCTAACAAATACACAACCAAATAACAATAACAATGGTATTGTTGATTCATCAGAACGACGTGAAATATTAAAAGATCTTGCTAAAGCATTAAAGAAACAAGGTTCATTTACATTAGCATCAAAGAAATATACACAAGCAGGTGATCGTGTACGTGCTATAAAATGTCTTGTACGTAGTGGTGATACAAAAGCTGTAATACAATTTGCATCAATATCACGTAATAATGAAATTTATACTTTAGCAGCAAATTATTTACAACAAATGAATTGGCGTGAATCAATGGATATTATGAAAGCGATTATCATGTTTTATACAAAAGCAAAATCATTTATGCAATTAGCAGGATTTTATGATTCATGTGCACAAGTTGAAATTGATGAATATCGTGATTATGATAAAGCGATTGGTGCATTAAATGAAGCATTAAAATATTTATCTAAAGAAACAAGTGCACCGAATACTTCCACAGGACGTGCTGCAATTGAATTACAAAAAAATATTGAAAAACGTGTTATGTTAATTGAAAAATTCATGGAAGCTAAAGCTGCTGCACGTAATGAACCACAAACCATGATTGCTATATGTGAAGCATTATTACAAGATCCTTCGATTGAAGAAGCTATTCGTATTGGTGATTTATTAGGTATGCTTATTGAATTCTTTTATCATCAAAATTCGATGCAAGATGCTTATCACTATTTGAGAGAAATGGAAGATCGTAAGATTCAACCGTTTCCTTATGTTGAAGCATCTGTTGTTCATGATATCTATAAAGCTGTTGGTGTATCCCGTGGTGGTGCTGCAGGTGGTACTAGTAGTAAGAACAAGAATAAGATGAATGATGAAGATTTTGAAACTAAACAAAATGATGGACCACGTGGTGGTAATGGTGGTGGAGGAAACAATCGTCGTGGAGTTGTTGACGATGATGAAGATGGTGTTGGCGAAGAATTAGATGAAGAAATTGATGAGGTTAGTTTGTGAAAAAGCATCTCACCATATTTTGGCTGACTGTATATTTTAATAGGTTATGGAAGAAGATAGTCCGGCAAAGCCAGATCCTCGCAAAAATCGTGGTGGACAGTCATATGGATATAGGAAGTAGTTTGTGATTCGTGTTGATAGATACCAGATATGTGTGAGATAAATTTGATTTATAGTTATTTTTCTCATTTGTTTGTAACTAATGAAAATTAAAGATAAAGCAGTAACATTCATTCAGATGAAAATGTATCCAGAAATGATGCTAAATTTTTAAAATCATGTTACATGTTACCAAGTTGGTAAATTCTACATCGAACTGGAACAAATCTATACAAATAAGTTACATCCATTTATACATTTCCGCACATCATCTATCCTTCACGAGTTGGTGACGATGGCTGGGCTGATTGAGACTTTAACTTCTGTTTTAAGCGACCGATGTACTTGATCAATACTTCATCCGATTCATGTTTCTCTTGAATAAAATTAAACAAAGAAGTTAACGTTGGATCGGAGGAAGTTGCTATTTTCTCTCTGTGTAATTTGAAATGCCAATCATGTGAAAACTATTGAATATCCATCAAAGGGATTCTTACCTGCACATAGGTAACACTGCCATCGTTCCCAAAGAAAATAGCGCTATACGTTGTGTTGTGATGTCAGAATCGTTAATGGCCATTACCATCAAACGAGGTGGAATATCGAGTTGTGCAATTTGTTTATCTAATTCTCCACTATTTCGCACCAAGTTACCAATTGCACCCGCAGCATTTGCTCTTGTCTTTTCATCGCTGTCGTTAAGATCATCCATCAATGGTGAGAGACATTTTGACAATCCCGGGTAGAGCACGCGAGAATGGAACGCAGCGTTTCCAACTATTCGAGGAAGAAAGAAATATGCAATTGTTGAAATATCAAACAAAGATAAAAATGGTTCTAACCTGCAAACGAAGCAAACTTCCTTGTACTTGGATCATTATCCGCGCAGCAATCTGCCAATAAGTCCAATAATGTGATGACCCGTAATGTGTTTGGACTACTTGGAGAACGAGTATTCCCAAGCATGTTCGAAGACAACGTCGCTGTTGCTGGATTGACATTCACTGTTAATGCTTGATAAAATCGATCGGAGTGTCTGGAAAGGGAAAAATGAGCAAGACAAACGATGAAATCACATATAATTACCTGCAGAGATTGCCAACCAAATTGCAACCTTTTGCACGAATTATTGGCGATGCATTTTGTAAAATAAAATATAATTTCCGTGCAGTGAACACTTTACTCAATGTACCAAAATATTGTTCAGAATTTCGTGCTAATTGTGATGAAATTTGCAATCCATTAATCAATCCTTCATTGCGATACTTCTCCACATTGCTATTGGAAGACGATGCATCAGTAAGTGGTTGATAGAACACTTGATTTTCATATTTCACTTGATCAAATATATGTAATGGTAATCGATCAAGGACTTCTAATCCATTCACAGCAGTGAACTATAGAAGGAGAGCGAGTTAAGTCAGCATTATGAATTCTACCACATCAAATAAAACTTACTTGATTTAGGAATCGGGACGATGCAAGAACTAACTCGGAACAAATATTCATTACATTACTTAAACATTTCACTGTCAAAATACTTATTGAATCATGATCAAAATAAGAACTTGTCTTCACCACATATTCAACAACATTTAATTGTATTAACATATCTGTGATAACTGCAGTCTCTTCTTTTGTCAAGAAT
>JACCEA010434001.1_pt1 | contig 11735 bp, 9 predicted proteins | sample 7449851 | NCBI WGS metagenome assembly JACCEA01 (sample SAMN15323453, study PRJNA562643) | freshwater metagenome | isolation source: river surface water | place: USA:Blue River Watershed | collected 2017-08-18 | reverse complement strand
TGGTAGGGGTTGCACAGGGATTCCTGCGCCTCATTCTCGAAGTTGCTGCGTCGCATGCCCGTATCCGTGCGGCCGGGAACGATGCAGTTGACCCGGATGCCGTCCTCTGCCCACTCTTCGCTCAATCCCTGCGTGAGATTGACGATGGCAGCCTTGGTGGCGGCATAAACAGCATGGTTCGCTCGTCCACGGGTGTACGACGAGGATGCAAACTGCAGCAGTACCCCCCGGGTTTCCTTCAAGGGCGCATGGCTCCACTTCGCAATCCAGGTGGCGCCGAGCAGGTTGATCTGGATCTGGGCCGCGATGTCCTCGGAGGACAGCGCTGTCAGCGGCCCGGTGCGGAGAAGTCCAGCGGCGTTCACGATGACGTCGATGCTGCCAAGCGCCTTCCAGGCATCTGCAATCGCCTGGCGGACATCTTCCTCCTTCGCGATGTCGCAGCCATTCGAGCGTGACCGTGAAATCACGTTCGAGCCCGCGTTCTCCATGACGTCCGCCAGGGCCTTTCCGATTCCGGCCGTTCCGCCGAAGATCAATGCATTCTTGCCGCGAACGTCGATGCCGGGCTTGTCCACCGACTGGGAGGACACCCGCATCCGGAACATTTCGTCTGCCAGCACCAGGTCGATCGGGTTGGTGATCTTGATGTTTTCCTCGCTGCCCTGGACGATGCGGACCTGGCCCATGGGGTTGCACTCCAGGTAGATTCCGCAATCGTCCGTGAACTGCTGCAATCGTTCCTCGCCGACCTGGGCGTAGCAGGCGGCCAGCGTCCTGTACCTGAAGGCCTGAGGCGTTTGTCCACGCATCAGGTGCTGTCTTTTGGGGATCGACTGGATGTAGCCATCGCGCTCGACGATGATCGTGTCGGTCGCGGGAATGGCCACGTCGACTGCTTCGTTCTTCTCGAGCGCATCCAGGACATCCACGATGATCTGACCGCTCACGAACGGTCGGGCGGCATCGTGGATCAGGACGTTCTCGGGAGAATGGCTCGCCAGTGCCTTCATGCCCTTGAGGGTCGACGCCTGCCGTGAGGATCCCCCGGCGATGAACAGTACGTTCGGGTCGCCCTTGATCATTCCCCTGACGGTCTCCAGCGAGTCCACGGGGGCCACGACCACGATCGTCGACTCCGGAAGCTGGCGCCGCAGCGCTTCGTAGCTGTGGACCAGAACCGGCTTGCCGGCGATGCGGATGAATTGCTTGGGTTGCTCGGCACCCATTCGCGTGCCGGAGCCGCCGGCGAGCAGGATGACGGCAGTGGATTTATGCATATTCAGTCTCCTGTACGGCAGTGGGCAATTCCGGGGAAGTCGTTTCGGGTGGTGGCAGTTCCAGCTTCGCTGCCACGGCAGTCAGCGTATCGAGCAGGGCCGGCGCGATCGCACAAGGCGCATCCGCATAGGCCCGGAGGATCTCGACCACCTTCGCCAGTTTCTTGGGCTTGCGTGTGATCATGGATGTCAGCGCGGTGATTCGCGCAGTCAACATGAACTGCAGGCCTCCCTTGTCCATGGTGGAAGGCGATTCGAGGTGGGACAGGTAACTGGCATCGGGAACCCGCCAGTTGCCGAAGTTCTCGCGAAGGTTCAGGTCGGTGTCGCCCGGCACATACATGTCGACGCCGAGGAACTGCACCGGCTTGAGTTCAAAAGGGGTGAAGGCGAAGGTCTGCCGGTAGCCGAAGTAGAAATCCACGCCGGTGACCAGCTTCCCCTGGTCGGGGTAGTACATGAAGATGTCGATCCATGTCCCGGTGCCGTTATGCACGACCGGAAAATAGATGGCCTTGCTGCCTTTGAGGTAGCGCGTCTTCACTGTGAAGAGGCCGCTGCGCTGGAGCGCCAGGCAGATGTCGTACTGCCGCTCCCAGCCAATCACCCCCACGTCGATGTCCTTGTCGTGGTCAAGCAGCTTGCCCTCGCGCTCATAACCCAGCAAGGTGCCCGAGACGAGGAACATCTTCAGGTCGTTCTCCCGGAAGATCCGGGCCAGGTCTCCAAGCGCCACCGACGCACGCTCGACATTGAACTTGGATTCAGGGGGGCGGACATGCCCGAACTCCGTGACTTCGGGGACATCCTCGCCATCGAGCCCGAACTGCCGGCTGAGGCGGGCGATCGCGACGTCCAGCTCCGCGATCGCATCCTCCAGGCGGCCCAGCTTGCAGAGGTTTCGAGCGATGTGGACCTTGAAGGCTGTCGTCTTTCTGGCCTGGTCCAGTTGGCGGAACAATTCAATGGCCTGTTCATGGGCGCCACCGGTTTCCAGGCTCCCGGCTTTCAGGAACTTGATGGAATTGGCTGCGTCGGTCGCATTGGCGTTGCGTGCGGCCTGGATGCACAAGTCATAGATGCGTGCGATCTTGATGTAATCGACATCGACCTCGCCGATTCCGCTCTCATCAGAGAAGAGTGTGTGCCGCTCGGAAACGGACTTGCAAAGAGTCAGCCACCGTTTCGTTTCGATGCGCGTTCGCCCGAGCACCTCCAGCAGTGTGACGGCTGACGTCCAGCATTTATTGTCAAACGCAAGCTCGAAGGCGTCGTGCCACGTGCTGGCGTTGCCTTTGGCACCCTTCAAGGCCGCATGGGTCAGGGGACGCTTGCAGATCAGGGACTCGACTGTCAAGCGCAACACGTTGTTCGTCGACAGGCGACCGATTCCTTCCCGCAGGGATTGGGTGGCAATCGAGTGGTAGCAATCCAGCCAGAGTTGGGCGCGCTGCGCATCGACTTCATTGCTCACGCCCAATGTGCACAGGAAGATGACCAGCGCGTTTTTCCCCCTCGCCCTGACCTTGGCGATGGTGTTTTCGCTCAGGAGTTCGGCAAGGTCTGCCTCCTGAAGGACCTCCACGAGGTCGTCGTTGTTCCCCTGGAGCAGGGCGGCATTCAGGCGCGCCAGGGTCAGGTGCATCGACGGACTGAGTTTCATGAAAATCTCCAACGGCAGGTGGCGAAGGATTGCCGTCTGGCCGGTGGCTGCAACTTTCGAGCCAGCTGGTTCCTCATGGCGACTTGCGGGTCGACAGAGGCCGGGTCATGCCGTGGCACGGCGCTTGCGACCAGGAGGGGATGCCGACAGAAGCGGCAAAACGTTGCCGTCTTGAATCGGACTTGCCCCATGACCGTCATCAACACCAACATCAAGTCCCTCGTCGCCCAGAACGCGTTGCAACGCAACACGCGCGCTCTGTCCGTGGCGATGGAGCAGCTGTCCACCGGCAAGCGGATCAACAGCGCCAGCGACGACGCCGCCGGGCTGGCGATCTCCAGCCGCATGACGGCGCAGGTCCGCGGGCTGGAGCAGGCGGTGCGCAATGCCAACGATGGCATCGCCCTGATCCAGACCACCGAGGGCGCCCTGGTGGAAGTCACCAACATGCTCCAGCGCATGCGCGAGCTGGCCGTCCAGTCTGCCAACGACACCTATTCGCAGGAGGACCGCAACGCGCTGGACCTCGAGTACGACCAGCTCATGGCGGAAATCGCCCGGATCGCCCGGAACACCCAGTGGAACGGCATGAACCTGCTCAATAACGAGCAGTCGGCCTCGCTGGCGATCGGGACTGGCGTCTCCGCTGCCGACATCACCAGCGAAGGTGTCGACCTGCGCAGCGTCCGCTTCCAGGTGGGCGCCAACGCCAACCAGATCATCAGCGTCGCCATCAAGGACTTCTCCTTCTCGCTCGATGACAGCGAGGCCCCGGTGTCGGCCGCCGTCTTCAGCGGCACCGCCCGCCTGAACGACACCGACATCTCCACCCGTTCCGGCGCCAACACCGCGCTCGAACGCCTGGACACCGCCATCCAGCGCGTCAACGACGAGCGCGCCACCTACGGCGCCATCATCAACCGCCTGACCTACGCGGGCGACAACCTCACCAACGTCACCCGCAACACGGTCGACTCCCGCAGCCGCATCCTCGACACCGACTACGCCAAGGCCGCCAGCGAGCTCTCGCGCACGCAGATCATCCAGCAGGCCGCCACGGCCGTCCTGGCCCAGGCCAACGTCGACCAGCAGACGGTTCTCAAGCTGCTCGAGGGGTGACGATCCGCTGGCCGGCTGATGAATGGCCGACACCGCCGCTGTCGAAACTCCGGCAACCGCCTCGCGGTTTCCGACAGACGGCCAATCGAAATGGGTTACTCCGCCCGCCGCCGCGTACTACTAAGTGTGGCGCCGGCAATCGCCTGCCGGCATGGCATGGCCATTGCGAAAGGGTGCGGGCCATTGCCTTGGAGGACCCCGCGTGATCGACGCCCAACCCGCTGCCCGCTCCCAGATGCCGCCCGCTGCGCCGGTGCGCCGTGCCGTGTTCGTCGACCCTGCCAGCCGCAACCTGCTGGCCCTGGCCCAGCGCGTGTCCGCCGCCGATGTCACCACCCTGCTCGTGGGGCCCACTGGCGCCGGCAAGGAGGTGCTGGCCCGCGTGCTGCACGAGTCCTCCGCCCGCCGCGCCGGCCCCTTCGTCGCCATCAACTGCGCGGTGCTGCCGGAGCAACTCATTGAAAGCCAGTTGTTCGGCCACGAGAAGGGCGCCTTCACCGGCGCGCTGCGCACCCACAAGGGCCTGTTCGAGCAGGCCGATGGCGGCACCCTGTTCCTGGACGAGATCGGCGAGATGCCCTTCCACCTGCAGGCCAAGCTCCTGCGGGTGCTGCAGGAGCGCCAGGTCACGCGCCTGGGCAGCGAAACCGCCGTGCCGGTCAACGTGCGTCTGGTGGCCGCCACCAACAAGGACCTGCGCCAGGCCATCGCCCTGCGGGAGTTCCGCGAGGACCTCTATTACCGCATCGCCACCTTCCGCCTGCGCCTGCTGCCCCTGGCCCAGCGCCCCGGCGACATCCTGCCGCTGGCCTTGCAGTTCCTGTCGCGCCACCCGTCGCCCGCCGGCGAATGGCAGGTCACGCCCGAGGCCCTGCAGATGCTGCTGCAATACACCTGGCCCGGCAACGTGCGCGAGCTGGAGAACGTGATGCGGCGCGCCGTCGTCATCAGCGCCGACGGCATCGTCGGCCCGGGCCAGCTCATGTTCGACGACTGGCTCGATGCCAGCGAGGAGCTGCCCCTGTTGCCCCGCATCCAGGAGCGCGCCTCGGCGCCGTCGCCCGTGGTTCCCTCCATCCCGGTGCTGGACGCCGCCATGTCCCAGCCCACCGAGGCCGACGCCTCGGCCGCCGACCCCACGCCCGCATCCGCCACGTCGCTGGCCGCCTTCGTGCCCGAGCCTCTGCCGGCCGACCTGCACAGTGCCAGCCGCCACCACGAGCACCGCATCATCCTGGCCACGCTGGCTGCCACCGCCAGCCGTACGGAAGCGGCGCAGCGCCTGGGCATCAGCCCCCGCACGCTGCGCTACAAGCTCGCGCAGCTGCGCGCGCAGGGCCTGGGCGTGCCGGGTGAACTCCACGGGAGCACCGCATGATCGAACGCGCCATCTCCGCCGCGTCCATCCAGTCCATGCTGCAGACGCTGCGCACCCTGCAGTCCGAGGCCGCGGGCGCCTCGATGTCGTCGCCCGGCGTGGCCCCGGGTGTCCAGGGCCTGGAAGGTACCGGCCGCCCCGGCTTCGCCGAGCTGGTCAAGGGCGCTGTCGGCCAGGTCAACCAGGCGCAGCTGGATGCGCGTGACCTGCAGGTGGCCTACGAACGCGACGACAACGTGCCGCTCACCGACGTCGTGCTGGGCATGCAGAAGTCCTCCCTGGCCTTCGAGGCCACCTTGCAGGTCCGCAACAAGGTCCTCAAGGCGTACGAGGACATCCTGAACATGCCCCTGTAACCCACTGAACCGACACACGCATGGCCACCGCTTCCGCCCCCATGAACACGGGCCTCGTTGCCGGCGCACCGGCAGGCGCCGGCGCTGCCCTGCCTGCCACCGTCCCGTCGCAGGCCCTGGTGCCTGTCCAGGACGGCGGCGCCCTGGCCAGCCCGGCCGGCGGCGGGGCGCTCGTGCCCGCGGCCGGCGTCATCGCCAGCCTGCGCCGCGTCGTGCAGCAGCCGGCCGTACGCCGCGCCCTGCCGGCCTTCATCGTCGTCCTGGCCCTGCTGGTGTTCGGCCTCGTCTTCGCCTGGATCCAGTCCACCCCCTACCGCCCGGTGATGAGCGGCCTGTCCGAGGCCGACCAGCAGACCGCCTTCGACGCCCTGCGCACCGCCGAATTCAAGCCGAAGATCGACCCCCAGACCGGCCAGCTCACCGTCCCGTCCGACCGCTTCCATGAGGCCCGCATCTTCCTGGCCTCCCAGGGCCTGCCCAAGGCCGGCCCCGTGGGCCTGGAGGGCCTGAAGGACCAGTCGGCCATGACCAGCAGCCAGTTCATGGAGCAGGTGCGCGTCAATGCCGCCATGGAGCAGGAGCTGGCCCGCAGCATCATGCAGATCGGCAGCATTGCCGGCGCACGGGTGCACCTGGCGACGCCGCGCCAGAGCGTGTTCGTGCGCGAACGCGTGGCGCCCAAGGCCTCGGTCGTCGTCACCCCGCATCCGGGCCGCGCGGTGTCCGCCTCCCAGGTGCAGGCCATCGTGCACCTGGTGTCCTCCAGCGTGCCTTACCTCACGCCCGACCACGTCACCGTCGTCGACAACGTCGGCAAGCTCATGACCGAGTCCGCGCAGGACCTCAAGCTGGGCATGACCGCCGCCCAGAGCTCGCACAAGCAGCAGCTCGAGGACCTGTACCGCAACCGCATCCTGCAGATCCTCTCGCCCATGGTCGGCGAGCCCAACGTGCGCTCGCAGGTGAACCTGTCGCTGGATTTCACCCAGGTGGAGCAGACCACCGAGGACTTCGACAACCGTGACAAGGGCCCGAAGACGCGCTCCGAGGTGCTGGCCGAGGACAAGGGCACGAAGCGCTCGGCCGAGGGCGTTCCCGGCGCGCTGTCGAACAGCGCCCCCGCCGCGCCCGCGGCCACCACCAACACCCAGGCCAACCCGGCCCGTGGCCAGGACGAGGCGCTGGGCACCACCAGCACCCGCACCACCCGCAACTTCGAGCTCGATCGCACCGTGCGCCATGTGCGCAACGCCACCGGCGGCGTCACGCGCGTGAGCGTGGCGGTGCTGGTGAACGAGCGCCCCGCGCCGCCGCCTGCGCCCGGCACCCCGCCCAACCCGCAGGCACCCAAGACCCAGCCCTACACCCAGCAGGAGCTCGATCGCATGGCCGAACTGGTGCGCGGCGTCGTCGGCTTCGACGACAAGCGCGGCGACCTGGTCTCCGTCGTGCCGGCCCGCTTCGAGGCCGAGGAGCCGCCGGTCGTCATTCCCTGGTACCTGCAGAACGACGTGCAGCTGGCCTTCAAGAGCGGCCTGATCGCCCTGAGCTTCCTGGCCTTCCTGCTGATCGTGGTGCGTCCCATCATGAAGGCCCTGTACGGCCAGAAGAAGGACGCGCAGGAGGAGGAGGGGCCCAAGGTCCTGGCCGACGGCGAGCTGTCCGAGGAGGACATGCGGATGATCCAGCTGGGCGAGGGCGAGACCCTGGAGGAGATCAAGGCCAAGCTCAAGCCCAAGCGCTCCAGCATCTCCATCGACATGCTCGACACCGCCAACACCTACGACGACAAGGTGGCCTTGATCCGGATGCTGGTGGCCGAGGACTCCGCCCGTGTCGCCAACGTGCTCAAGGGCATGATCAAGATCGCCTGACGGAGACCCTGCGATGGCCGACAAGAAGGAAGACCCGAAGGACAAGGACGGCAAGCCGGCCGACGCCAAGGGCGCGCCCGCGGCGCCGACCGCCGAGGACTTCATCATGACCGACGAGCTGCGCGCGGAGCTCGAGGCCCTGACGGGCACGCAGCGCGCGGCGGTGCTGATGCTGCTCCTGGGGGAGCAGCAGGCGGCGGAGATCATCCGGTTCCTCAATCCCAAGGAAGTCCAGGCGCTGGGCGCCGCCATGGTGTCCGTGGCCGACCTGTCCCAGGAGGCGGTGAACATCGTGCTGGACGACTTCGTCTCCACGCTGAAGAAGCAGACCAGCCTGGGCCTGGGCACGGGCGATTACGTGGAGAAGGTCCTCAAGCGCGCCCTGGGCGACGACAAGGCCGCCTCGGTCCTCTCGCGCATCATGCCCGGCCAGGGCAGCAAGGGCCTGGAGATCCTCAAGTGGATGGACGCACGCTCCATCGCCGACATGATCGCCGGCGAGCACCCGCAGGTGATCGCCATCATCCTGTCCGTGCTGGAGTACGACGTCGCCGCCGACGTCCTGAGCTACCTGCCCAATGACGTGCGGGCGGAGGTGATCCAGCGCGTGGCCAGCCTCGAGACCGTCCAGCCCTCGGCGATGGAGGAGCTCGAGGCCATCATGAAGAAGCAGTTCTCCACCAACTCCTCGGCCAAGTCCTCCAGTTTCGGCGGCATCAAGGCGGCGGCCAAGATCATGAACTTCGTGAAGGTGGACCTGGAGTCGTCCATCATGAGCGGCCTCGGCTCGCTGGACGAGGACCTCAAGCTCAAGATCCAGGACAACATGTTCACGTTCGAGAACCTCACCGGCGTGGACAACCGCAGCATCCAGACCCTGATGCGTGCCGTCGAGTCCGACATGCTGATGGTGGCGCTCAAGGGCGCCACCGACACCGTCAAGAACAAGTTCCTGGACAACATGTCCGCCCGCGCGCGGCTCATGTTCGTCGACGAGATGGAGGCACGCGGCCCGCTGCGCATGGCCGATGTGGAGGAGGCGCAGAAGCAGGTCATTCGCATCGCGCGCAAGCTGTCCGATGCCGGCGAGATGATGCTGGCCGGCCGCGGGGACGACTTTGTCTGAGCCTGCCACTCACTGGGTGCCCAGCCCGCTGCTGCTGACGCCGCAGGAGACGCCGCGCTTCCTTCGCGCGCCCTGGGACGTCGCCAAGGCCGACGCCTTCGGCCCCTGGCGCGTGACGGCGGCGGTCGACCCGGCCTTGGCCCTGGAGCAGGACAACGGGCTGGACCCGGTGCTGCAAGCGGCCCACGCCGCGTTGCCCGCTCCCGAAGCCCTGCCCGAACCCGCGGCGCCGGCCGGTCCGGCCGGCCCCAGTCCCGAGGAGGTGCAGGCCCTCGAGGCGGCGGCCCACGCGCGCGGGCTGGAGGAGGGCCGCGCGCAGGCCCTGGCCGAGGTCGAGGCCGACCGCGAACGGGAAGCCGAGCTGCTGCGCCACCTCGTGATCGAGCTGCGCGCCCTCAAGGACGACGCGGGCCGCTTCTTCGAGCCGCTGCGCCGGCTGGCCTTGGCCATCGCCGAGCAGCTGGTGCGCGGCGAGCTTCAGGTGTCGGGCGAGGCCATCTCGCAGATCGTGCGCCAAAGCCTGTCGGCCCTGGATGCCGCCTCGGCCGATGTGGTGGTGGAACTGCATCCCGACGACGCCGAAGTCCTGTCGGCGATGAAGCCCGCCTTCCTGGAGGGCCTCAGGCTGCAGCCCGAGCGCGGCCTGCACCGGGGCAGCGTGCGGCTGCGCCTGGACGACACCGTGGTGGAGGACCTGGTCGAGCACCGGCTGGAGGCCATCGCCCAGCGCCTGTTGCAAAGTCCCCCCGCCAACCTGGCCGCTTCCCCCTTGCTGAGGGAGCCCCGCGCCCGGGGCGCCGGTGAGGTGACCGACGTGACCGATGTGACCGACCTCTCGGAGGTGGCGGCGGGGTCCCGGACGGCGGACCTTCCCGACCTGCGGGACCTCTCGGCCGTCACCGGCCTGCCGCCCGACGGCCTGGACCTCAAGCCATGATCGACTTCGCCACCGAGGTCGACCGCCTGGCGCACCAGCTGCGCGCCCCCGAGCCGCGCAAGAGCGGCACGCTGGCCCGCCTGGTCGGCATGCGGCTGGAGGCGCGTGGCCTCATGGCGCCCCTGGGCGCCTGCTGCGAGGTGATCGACCCCTCGGGCCACCGCGTCGAGGCCGAAGTCGTCGGCTTCAACGACCAGACCCTGTACCTGATGCCCTTCACCGAGCCCCAGGGCATCGGCCCGGGCGCCAGTGTGCGCGTCACCAGCCTCACCGCCAGTGTCTGCCTGGGGCACGAGCTGCTGGGGCGCGTCATCGACGGGCGGGGCGAGCCGCTGGACGGCCAGCCCGCGCCGCAGTGCGGCACCCGGCTGTCCCTGCTCGGGCGGCCGGTCAATCCCATGGAGCGCGGCCCCATCACCGAGGTGCTGGACGTGGGTGTCAAGGCCATCAACGCCATGCTGACCCTGGGCTGCGGCCAGCGGGTCGGCCTGGTGGCGGGCTCGGGCGTGGGCAAGAGCACGCTGCTGGGGCAGATCACCCGCCACACCCAGGCCGACGTGGTCGTCATCGGCCTGATCGGCGAGCGGGGCCGCGAGGTGCAGGCGTTCATCGCCGAGTCGCTGGGGCCCGAGGGCCTGGCCAAGGCCGTCGTCATTGCCGCGCCGGCCAACGTCTCGCCGGTGCTGCGGCTGAAGGCCACGCTCATGACGCACACCATCGCCGAGTACTTCCGCGACCAGGGCAAGCGCGTGCTGATGCTGGTGGACAGCCTCACCCGCGTGGCCCATGCCCAGCGCGAGATTGGCCTGGCCGTGGGCGAGCCGCCCACCTCCAAGGGTTACCCGCCCTCGGTCTTCGCGCTGCTGCCCAACCTGATCGAGCGCGCCGGCGTCGGCCGCCATGGCCTGGGCTCCATCACCGCCATCTACACCGTGCTGGCCGAGGGCGACGATGCGCACGATCCCATCGTGGACCTGGCCCGCGCCTCGCTGGACGGGCAGGTCATGCTCTCGCGCCAGTTGGCCGACGCGGCCCACTACCCGGCGATAGACCTCAACGGCTCGATCTCCCGGATCATGCCCAACCTGCTCGAGTCCGAGGTGCTCAAGACGGCCAACCGCTTCCGCCGCCTGTGGTCCTTGTACCAGCAGAACCGCGACCTGATCCAGGTGGGCGCCTACGTGCCGGGCACCAACCCCGAGCTGGACCAGGCGATCCGCCTGCGTCCCGCGCTGGAGGCCTTCCTGCGCCAGGACATGCACGAAGGCGTGCCCTACGGCGACTGCCTGGACGCCGTGCGCGCGGTCGTCGGCGAGTCCGCAGGCCACTGACATCGAAACGCCGTGGCCCGCCCGCCCCTGCGCCACCCATCACGCCAAGGAGACCGTCCATGACCCTGCCCAATGCCGATGCCTTCCGCATCCTGGTGGCCAAGGCCCAGCGCGCCCTCGACGCCTGCCAGCAGAAGCTCGCGCAGGCCCGGGCGCGCCGCGAGCAGCTGCAGGCCAGCCTGGTGCGCCTGCAAACCATGATGGCCGAATACCGCCAGCGGCAGAACCAGAGCCTGGCGCAGGGCCAGCTCATGGCCGACAGCCTGAACCAGCGCCAGTTCATCGCCCAGCTCCAGCAGCTGCTGGACCAGGCCATGCGCGCCGTCTCCCAGGCGGACGGGCAGTGTGCCCAGTTCGCCCAGGCCGTGATCCAGGCGCAGCTGGAAGTCGACAAGGCGCAGAAGATCTACGAGCAATCGCTGGCGGCCGCCCGCCTGCACGCCAGCCGGCTCGAGCAAAAGCGCATGGACGACCTGTCCGTCATGCGACACCCCTTCCGCCAGGGCCTGAGCCACCCCTGACACAGGCAGGGCAGGCGGCCCCAGCCCCCGGGGCGCTGAGCAAAAACGCGGATAATCCGAGGCTTCGCGAAGAAAGTTCCCATGTTCGATTTCGTCCGCAAGCACACCCGGATCCTGCAGTTCGTCCTGTTCCTGCTGATCTTCCCGTCC
>JACCEA010433033.1_pt1 | contig 11737 bp, 6 predicted proteins | sample 7449851 | NCBI WGS metagenome assembly JACCEA01 (sample SAMN15323453, study PRJNA562643) | freshwater metagenome | isolation source: river surface water | place: USA:Blue River Watershed | collected 2017-08-18 | reverse complement strand
CTTTCTGCGCGAAATCTGTAATACCTACAGTTGCGGTATTGCCTTCAATTTTGATCCACTCGTGATCTTTCGTGTAACGTAATGTGCCAGGAAATTCCATTGTTGATTGATTTTGGCATAAAAATAGTGTAAAAAACAGAAAAAGGGAATACCCTGCAGCAGCAGTGCTAAAAAATAACAGAAATGTTCACGGCAATGATGCGAAGCTGTAAAAATGGGTGAAAAACGGGTGACGCAGGCCATAAAAGCATGTTCTTAACTTTTAGTAGTGCGCTTTCATTGCTACCTTCACAGTATTAAATATCAAATCAGGATCATGAAATATCTACCGATTCCTTCGAAGTTGTATGAACAGAACAGGCAGCGCTTCATCAAGAAGATGAAGCCGAACTCAGTTGCCATCTTCCCGGCCAGCCCCACTTTCCCGAAGAGTGGTGACGGCACGCATGGTTACAAACCCGATGCAGATGTGATGTGGCTGTCGGGCGTGGTGCAGGAGAAAACAATTGTTGTACTGTACCCCGACAATCCGGATAAGAGCATGAGGGAAGTGCTGGTGCTGTTGCGCCCCAACGAACTGCTGGAAAAATGGGTAGGTCACAAACTGCGCAAAGAAGAAGCAACTGCCATATCAGGTATTGCCAATGTGCAGTGGCTGGATGGCTTTGATGCCATGATACAGGTGATGATGAACTCGGCCGATTATGTGTACCTGAACAGCAATGAACACAACCGGTTGGACGTGGAACTACCACGTACTGACCTGCTGTTTGTGCAGGAACTGATGAAGAAGTACCCGCTGCACAACTACGAGCGTGCAGCTAAGATCATGAAAGAGCTGCGCGCCATCAAAACGAAGGAGGAAATAGAAGTAACCAAGCAGGCTATCGCTATTACCGGTAAGGCACTTGACAGGGTGCTGAAGTTTGTGCAACCGGGCGTAATGGAGTATGAGATAGAGGCAGAGATCACGCACGAGTTCCTACGCAACAGGGCCACTGGTCATGCCTATGGCTGCATCATCGCATCGGGCGACAGGGCGCGCACATTGCACTATGAAGAGAACAACCAGGTATGTAAAGATGGCGAGTTGTTGCTAATGGACTTTGGCGCAGAGTATGGCAACTACAATGCCGACCTTACCCGTACGATACCGGTGAATGGCAAGTTCACCAAGCGTCAGAAGGAGGTGTACAACGCTTGTCTGGCAGTACACAACCATGGCAAGAGCATCCTGAAGCCGGGCATCCTCTTCCAGGATTATGTGAAGAGCATCAACGCTGAAATGGAAAAGCAACTGCTGAAGATAGGCCTGATCTCCAAATCGGATATCAAGAATCAGGATCCCGCCAACCCCGCTTACCGCAAGTACTTCTACCATGGAGTCTCTCACCATCTGGGCCTTGTGGTTCACGACGTTGGTTCTTACACCGACGCAGTGAAAGAGGGCATGCTGTTCACCATAGAGCCCGGCATATACGTGGAAGAAGAACAAATGGGTATCCGCATCGAGAATAATATCTGGATCACCAAGACCGGCAATGTAGATCTCTTCAAAGGCATACCGATAACAACTGACGAAATTGAGACAGTGATGAAACGCTGATCTTAGAAGGCATAAACAAAAGCGGGGCCGTGCGTCACACAGCCCCGCTTCATTCTTAAATCGCCATCATTACTTGTCACCCACCTGTACTTTGTAAACTTCGCCACGCTGAGTATTGACGGGGATGCCCAATGATTCGTAGATATAGTCCTGAGCTACAGTGCGTACACTCAACTTGTTTATTTTGGTATTACTGCCTGAAGGGTACACCCTGTTTGAGAGGAACACGAAAACCACTCCGCTTGCAGGGTCGGCCCACACACAGGTGCCCGTGAAACCCTGATGACCGAATGTGAGCGCACTCCACCTGTCGCCGGCACCACCACCATCGTCTTCTTTAGGAAGCGCTTTGTCAAAACCCAGTCCGCGGTGACTGATCTTACTGCCATATGCAGTGAACAGATCCACCGTCTCAGGTTTGAAATAACGTTTGCCTCCGTAGGTGCCTTTGTTCAGCAGCATCTGGAAGATGACCGCAACATCCTTAGCAGTTGAGAAGAGGCCTGCATGACCGCCCACGCCGCCCAACATTGCAGCACCCGGGTCGTGCACATATCCCTGAATAGTGCTCTGCCTGAAGCCCGTCTCTATTTCGGTTGGAGCTATCTCCTTTGCATCAAACCTGGTGAGCGGGTTGTAGAGTGTGCGCTTCAAACCGAGTGGCTTGTAGAACTCATCTTCAGCGTACTTGTCGACGGTCTTACCGGTGATCTCTTTTACGATAGCGGCCATAAAGAAGAAGTCGAGATCGCTGTAGACCATCTTACCGGCGTTGTCGAGTTTGCTATCGTATATGGCAGCCCACATAGTGTCGATGTAGTCATTGCGCATGAACACGTTGGCACCAAGCTGAGTTGTATAACCTGGCTTAGATACGCTGCTCACCAGCTCGGGGCGAATCTTACCCGACTTGTCAACCACGTCTTTGAAGAATGGTATCCACCCCTTGAGGCCCGCCTGATGCAGAAGTAGGTCGCGTATCTTTAGATCTGCTTTATTGGTACCACGAGCCTGTGGCAGGTAGTCGCCAATGGTCTTATCAAGGCTTAGTTTGCCTTGCTCATACAAGCGCATCACCGATATGTTGGTAGCAAGCACCTTGGTACACGACGCCACGTCGTAGATGGTATTGGTATCTACCTTTTTGTCTTTGTTGTAATCGAGGTATCCGAAAGCACGGTCGTAGAAGATGTTACCATTTCTTGCTGCCAATACGCGACAGCCGGGGAATACCCCATCGGCCACACAACGCGCCATAAACATGTCCAGCCGCGAAAGGGCCTCAGGCTCTACCACACCGGCAAATGCGGGCAACACAGGCTGTAAAGTAGATGATGGTTCCTTCAGCACTGTGCGCAACTTGAACGGAGACGGGCAAATGCTTTGGCCGTCAGCACAAGCAGTTACAGGCATTTTCCCTTTGGCTTTTGCCTTCTTCAGGAGGATGTTGGCCACAGCTTTTTCGGTAAGCGTATCGTCTTCGTAAGCTACCATTACAGACCCTGCGCCGCAGAAATATTGTGTAGCGTAGGCATTACCCATCACCACGATCATCACGTTCCGCATGCAGCCTGCCTGCTGCAGAAAGGCAATTGCTTCGTCGCTGAGGCCGTAGTTGCCACCAGGAGTGAAGTTCATATTGTGAATCGCAACAATGGCTGTGCTGTAGCGGGAGAGACTCTCCAACAAACGCTGCACGCTATCGACCCGTGTACCCTTTGGCAACCAACCGGCCTTTACGTTATCAAACCTGTCCTGAAGTATCTCGTACAGTGGCGTAGTCTCAGACGCATTGATACCGATGTAACCGATACGCATATTCTCGTTGATCTTCTTCAAGATCTGGTTGTCGTCTTTGACAACTGTAATAGCGGCACGTGCCACACGGCTGCGCATACTATCAACATCACGATTCAGATCGCGGACGATGTTCTCGGGATCCACATCTTTCACCTCTGTAAGGCCCGCATCGTATTTGGCGGACAATATCTTCTTCACGGCTATCTCAAGGCGTGTCTCCGGCACAGTACCGGCCTCAATAGCAGCCTTGATCTTTGCGATCGATGCAGGCACGTCCTGCGGCATCAGCATAATGTCGTTGCCGGCCATGAATGCGCGTAATTCGGACTCCCCGGGATCAAAGTACTTTGTGAGGCCCTGCATGTTGAGGCCATCGGTGATGACGAGTCCTGTGAATCGAAGCTTCTCCCGAAGTAACCCTGTGATCGTATTGTAGGAAAGACTTGTAGGCACGTGCTTTTCTGTGTCGAGCGCGGGCACCTCCAAGTGAGCCACCATTACTGCCTTTACCTTCTCAGCTACCATCTGGCGGAAGGGATATAATTCTACGGAATCGAGCTGTGGTATGGTGCGGGAAATGACCGGAAGATCGTTGTGAGAATCGACACTGGTATTGCCATGACCGGGGAAGTGTTTGGCGCATGCCATGATTCCGTTCTGCTGCAGTCCGCGGACATAAGCACGACCCAGGCGCGCCACCCAAACTTTGTCCTCGCCATAAGAACGAGAGTTGATCACAGGGTTGGCGGGGTTGTTGTTCACATCAACATCGGGACCAAAATTCATGTGCATGCCTAACCTTCTGAACTGCGCGGCAATGGCTGCACTTGTTTTATATACCAGGCCGGTATCGCGGGTGGCACCCAGCATCATTTGGCGGGGAAGGGGTTTTACACTATCCAGGCGCATGCCAACGCCCCACTCTGCATCCATGGCAATCAACAATGGCACCTGCGCCATATGTTGGTACTTGTTGGTGAGCATAGCCTGCCGGCCGGGGCCGCCTTGCATAAAGATGAGGCCACCAATAAAATGTTTGTTCAGCAGATCGGTGATGCGCTCTTCGTTATAGTTCTTACCACCTGAATAAGCGGAGACCATCATCATCTGACCGATGCGTTCTTCCATATTGAGCTGAGCATATACACTGTCGACCCAGATATTCCTCAGCGCCAACTCACTTTGCCGGCCACGATGCGCGGAAGACTGCGCACGACCAACACCCGATAAAATCATAAAAAGCAGTACCAACAACAGTGAACTGCCGGCATTAATCCTCATGGAAACAAAAGTAACCTTATTCCGAAAACAAATGTCCCGGAAACAAAACAGCCTCTGCAACAAGTGCAGAGGCTGGGGATATCTTTTTTGAACCGGACAATTAACTAAGGCTCCAAAACCAGGCGCACCGAGTCAGTACTACCGTCGGCACCGGTGAAGCGACACATATAAACACCGGCAGACAGGCTATCAGACAGGCTGATCACTGCGGAGCGACTATCAATCTTAACGGTCTTCACCAGTCGGCCATCGAGTGCATAAATTGTGAGCACGCCCGTGGAACCTGTTTCAATATTTACAAAAGTTGTAGCAGGGTTGGGGTACAAACGGAACGGACTTGTTGCGCGCTCCACGCCCGCTACAGAGGTCTCACATTCCAGTTGCGTCTTAACTACGATAGTATGTCTTGCCGTATCAGAACTACATGAATTCGATACAACATACATGATGTCGGCAGTACCCGGGAACAGGCCTTCAACGATGCCGGTAGCGTTGAACACTTTTGCAATCCAATCGGCGCTGCTTAACCACACACCACCGCCAACTGAGTTCACCATAACAGTCGTATCTCCCATGCATATACTATCTATTCCCGTAACAGAACCTGCAACAGCAAGCGGATGCACGGTAACGACAACAGTTGCGCTGGATGAACCACACAAGTTAGTGCGCGTGTAAGAGACCACTGCCGTACCTGTGGCCACACCTGAAACCTCGCCGGTCGGCGCTACAGTAGCAACAGATGTGCCCGTAGTGCTCCACACCCCACCGGTGATGGTTTTGCCGAGCATAGTTGAACCACCGACACACATACCGAGACCGCCGGTGATAGTACCCGGATCCGGTAATGGATCGACAGTAACATGCTGGCGCACGGTGCTAACGCCGCACACACCTGTAACGTTGTAATTGATAGTGTCCATGCCCGGTGTGATTCCGGATACCACGCCTGTTGCTGATACTGAAATATTGCCGGAACTTGCAGACCATGTACCACCAGATACTGTAGCAATCACCGTCATAGTGCCCGACTGACAAACATTGTAAGGCGCTGACAGTAAGCCCGGGTAAGGAAGTGTGTTCACGGAAACTACAGAAACCCTTGCGCAACCCGTTAGCGGTAATGTGTAGCTGATAGCCGAAGTGCCCGAAGCAACACCTGTAACACTGCCGGCGGAACCAACGGTAGCGACTGCGGGGTTGCTGCTTGTCCAGCTACCACCGCCTGTTGTGCTTGACAGGGCAATAGAAACTCCGACACAAACACTATCAGGACCAGCAATTGCGGCCGGCAGCGGATTTACTGAAACAAGCGCTGTTCTGAAACAACCGGTAACAGGTAATGTATAGGTTATGCGCGCTGAGCCCGGAGCCACACCGGTAACGAGACCGGCCGCACTGCCTACGGTGGCGATAGTGGTATCAGAGCTTGTCCAACTACCTGTCAGTGGTGTACTTGCAAACAAAGTGGAACCTGCCACACAAGCGGTTGATGTGCCTGTGATAGAAGATGGAACAGGATTAACTGTTATAATCATTGTGCGACGGCATCCTGTAGCGGCTATGCGGTAGGTAATATTGACCACACCGGCAGATACACCTGTGACAATGCCACTGGTGGAGCCAACTGTTGCGTTTGCCGATGATGCTGACCAAAGTCCACCTGTAGTTGGTGTGCTGAGCGTGATATTGCTGCCTGCACATACCTGATCGACACCTGAAATTGCAACCGGCAACGGATTAACCGTAACAACCGTGGATTTGAAACAACCGTTGCCCAAGGCATAAGAAATAGTGGAAGTACCTGCAGATACGCCACCAACAACACCCGAAGGAGACACCACTGCCGCTACGGCTGTGTTGCCGCTGATCCATACACCACCATAAGTGGTGCTGCTTAGCGTCGTTGTAGCACCTTCACACATTGTAAGTGTGCCTGTAACCGGCTGCGGAGCTGTAAGCACCCTGATGGTATCGAACACAATACATGCGCCCGGCATGCGGTAGGTGATGAGTGCAGTACCTACGGTCATACCCGTTACCACGCCTGTTGTGGAGCCCACGCGTGCCACTACCGTGCTGCTGCTGCTCCATGTGCCGCCCGGAACTGAGTTTGCCCATGTAGTAGTAAGGAGACGACACACAGTCGAGTCGCCGGTTATAGGGCCGGGAGCGATGTTCACGGTAACGGTAGCAGTGCGGAAACAACTATTGGAGATGGTGTAGCTTACTGTGGCCGTGCCCGGAGCGATACCGGAAACAACACCCGAAGCGCTGCCAACCGAAATGTTGGCATCGGCAGTGCTCCATGTACCACCGGTGGTGGTATCGGTGAGGGTAGCAGTTGCGCCCTGGCAAACATTTTTTGTACCTGTAATCACTTTAGGACTTGTTGCAACGGTAACCACCTTTGTAACGCGGCAACCGGTAGGCAATGTGTAAGAAATAGTTGCAGTGCCTGACGCAACAGCAGTTACGATACCGGTTGCAGATCCCACGGAAACGCCCGATGTGCCGCTCCAGGTACCACCCGTGCTGTCATTGGTCATTGTAATGTCCATGCCGTTACATACTGTAGAAGCACCCACAATCGCTGCAGGGAGCGGATTGACTGTAACAACATCTGTAATAGTTGTGCTGCCGCAGGCATTGGTAGTAGTATAAGAAATAGTATCGACACCCATGGATACACCTGTTACAACGCCTGATGTGCCAATAGTTGCGATGGACGGATTTGCAGACGCCCAAACACCGCCTGTAACGGCATTGCCCAATGCCAGGGTGCTACCCACACATACAGGTGTGTTGCCCGTGATGGTACCGGCAGAAGGAAGTGTGTTAACTGTAAATACGAGTGTTGTCGTTGCCGAACCACAAGTATTGGTAACTGTGTATGAAATAAGTGTTGTACCGGCAGTAACCGACGTAACTGTACCCAACGAATTGATGGTGGCCACAGATGGGTCTGAAGAGGCCCATGTACCGCCGGCTGTACCATTGGAAAGTACAGTTGTGTCCCCAAGGCAAATGGTACTTGCTCCCAAAATGCCGCCTGCAAAAGGAAGTGCATTTACTGTAACAAGAGATGTAACTGAACAGCTACCCAATGTATACGATATCACAACCACACCAGCGCTTACACCGGTAGCAACACCGGTTACGGCATCGACCGATGCAACTGTAGGAATACCCGACGTCCATGAACCACCCGGGGTTGTGCTTGCAAGCGTTGTTGTTGCACCTTCGCAAACGGTTGCAGTGCCGGTAATTGCTGCTGGGGTCGTATGAACTGTAACAACTGCAGTAGCAAAATCAAATCCTAAAACGTAAGAAATCTCCGCAGTGCCTGCTGCCACTCCCGTAACGACTCCGGTCGAGAGGTCAACCGTTGCGACAGACGCATCACTGGTGCTCCATGTTCCGCCGGGTGTGCCGTGCCCCAGGGAGGTGGTACTGCCCGTACATACAGAATAGGTACCGGTGACCGGGGTAAGTGGGGGCGTGGGGGTAGCTTTGGCAATAGTGACAAAAAGCAGCAGGAAGCCAAGTAGCACGTTCTTCATAGCACAGTTTTTATTCATAAGTATAAACGAATTGCAATATAATAAAAGTTTATAAATTTTGGACGTTATTATATTACCAAGGCGTAAAAATAATCAAAATAGCCGCGTTTGCACCTATTGACCGGCATCAAATATGCCTGATCACTAACGTAATATATACCACATCGGTTGCTTACCTTGTGCTTACATTCACACAATATCATCTTTATGTGGCGGGAAGACGATGAAAAATACATGAGAAGATGTCTGCAACTGGCAGAGCAGGCAAAGGGTCATACCAGCCCCAACCCCATGGTGGGGGCCGTGTTGGTGCACGGTGACCGCGTGATAGGTGAAGGTTACCATCATTATTACGGAGGACCACATGCCGAGGTAAACTGTATCGCCTCGGTGAAACCCGAAGACCGTCCACTTATTCCGGACAGCACCATGTATGTAAGCCTGGAGCCATGTGCCCACTTCGGTCTGACGCCACCTTGTGCCAACCTGCTGGTACATGAAAAAGTGAAGCGGGTGGTATTGGCGAACCCCGATCCGTTTGCCCGGGTGAATGGCAAGGGAATAGCACTACTGAAAGAAGCAGGTATTGAAGTGACATCGCATGTGCTGGAGGCGGAGGGGTGGTGGCTGAACCGGCGATTCTTCGGATTTCATACCCGCAAACGGCCCTATGTAATATTGAAATGGGCTGAATCGGAGGACGGATACATAGGTACCACCGACAGGCAACCGGTGGCCATCAGCTCGAACGAAAGTCTGAAACTGTCGCATAAATGGAGAACAGAGGAGTCGGCGATAATGGTGGGCTATACCACCGCACTGAACGACAACCCACGCCTGACCCCACGGATGGCAGAAGGGCGATACCCGTTGCGTATAGCTTTTGACAGGAAACTTCAACTCCCCAAAACGCACCACTTGTTTGATGATGCTGCGGCGACCTGGATACTGAATGACCATGAAGAGACGGTGGAACGCAATATTCACTACATAAAACTATCGTCGGGCGATAAACTGCAGGAACTGATGGACCGGCTGTATGATGCTCATCTTACCTCGTTGATAGTGGAAGGTGGCGCTCATTTGCTGAACAGTTTTATAGAAAGCGGATTGTGGGACGAGGCACGGGTGATAACCGGCGCAACGAAGATGGGGAGCGGGCTCCCTGCTCCATCTTTTTCGGGCATGGCACCGGAAATGGAACGACCAAGTGGGCCCGACACACTGAGACTGTATGTGAATCCCTATCACGGATTCAAGTACATGCAGGGCATGGAATTGTAAGTGCCTCCTTTTCCGATGTAAACGGGGATCTCACCCAACGGTTTGCAGGAGATCGGCCGTCTAATAAGGCGTGTGAAGATTAACTGACCTGTAAACCCATCTCTTAAAACAATGAAATGATCAATGGATATTCACCTGTTTACCCTATGGTACTTAATTGGTTGCAATACCCGTAAAACAAACGGTCGCTTTTGAGGCGACCGTTTGTTTTATAACTCTATGCATACGTTCTTGGGTTCTGTGAAGAAACGCAGGGCCTCCCAACCGCCCTCGCGGCCCACACCGCTGTTCTTGAATCCGCCGAAAGGCGTGCGCAAGTCGCGCAGCAACCAGCAATTGACCCATATGATGCCGCTGCCCACCTTGGCCGCTACCCTATTTGCACGGCTGATGTCCTGAGTCCAGATGGTGGCTGAAAGGCCGTAATCGCTGGTGTTGGCGAGCTGCAAAGCCTCCTCCTCGGTCTTAAAAGACTGTAAAGTGACCACCGGTCCGAATATCTCTTCCATATTGGTGCGGCAATTGGCACCCAGCCCTTCTATGACAGTAGGCTCTATGAACAGGCCATTTGCACAACGGCCGGATAATTTCACTACGTTACCGCCCGTAAGTATCTTACCACCTTCCTGTAGTGCGAGATCGATGCAGCCCCGAACCTTGTCGAAGTGCATATTGCTTACTACGGCGCCTTGTTTGCTGTTTTCATCAAGCGGGTCGCCAACGGTCAATTTCTTCACGCGGGCGATGAACTCTTCTTTGAATTTCTCGTAAACACTTTCTTCTACCAGTATACGACTTCCGCATAGACAGATCTGCCCCTGATTGCTGAAAGAAGATTGTATGGTAGTGCGCATCATCTTGTCCCAATCGCAATCGGCAAAAATGATATTGGGATTTTTGCCGCCCAACTCCAACGATATTTTCTTGAACATGGGCGCTGCAGTAGCGGCAATATCGCGACCTGCACGGGTACTACCGGTAAATGAGATTGCCTTAATGGCCGGGTGTGCGACGATAGCCGATCCGCAACCGGGGCCTGTGCCATGCAAAATGTTGAGCACACCTGCGGGCAGGCCGGCCTCCTGACAAATAATGCAGAGGAGGTAGCCTGTCATTGGCGTGACCTCGCTTGGTTTTGCCACTACACAGTTGCCTGCGGCGAGGGCCGGGGCAATCTTCCAGGTAAAAAGATATAGTGGCAGGTTCCATGGAGAGATGCAACCCACTATACCCACCGGCTGACGCAGGGTATAATTGATAGCCTTATCTTCCATATTGTGGCTATCGGTGCTGAAATGCATGATGCCCGTGGCAAAAAACCTGAAATTGCTGGATGCACGGGGAATATCTACCTTTTTGCTGAGCCATAGCGGCTTACCATTGTCATTGGTCTCGGCGAGGGCCAATGCGTCCAGGTTTGCATCTATAAGTTCCGCGATACGGTTCAATACTGTGAAACGTTCCTCGGGCGGAGTGACACTCCATGCCGGAAATGCAGCCCTTGCAGCCACTACTGCTGCCTCTACATCCTGTATGTCGCTGTCCGGGGTCTGACTGTAGGTTTCCCCGGTGGCCGGATTAATATTTGGTATATACCTGCCACCAACGGGAGCAACAAGTTTGCCACCTATATAATTGGCTATCTGAGCGGGAGCATTAAGATTCATGCTGCAAAAGTACGTGTATGTATCGTGACAATGGTGGCAAAAGGCCTAAAAAAGGGCGTCGGAATACCCCATGACGGATGAATCAGTGTAGGAAGAACGCCCGGTAACCGATTTTTCGGGAAATTATTTTTCAGTTCAACTAATTGATTTACAATATATTTAAAGATATTTTTAAAAATATCAGAAAAATGGAGGTTACCTTTTTTCAAGTTCGGTATAAACATGCATAACCATCTAAAAAACAAAAGTTATGAAATTAGTAAAGTTGAGCGTATTCGCTCTTACAATGGGTCTGTTCGTTGCATCATGCGGTAGCTCTAGCAACGAAGCTGCAACTGAAGCTCCTGCAACAACTGAAGCACCTGCTGCTGAAGCTGCTCCAGCTCCTGAAGCTGCACCAGCTCCTGCTGCTGACTCTGCTGCTGCTGCTGCACCAGCTGCTGAAGCTGCACCTGCTGCTCCTGCAACTAAGTAATTAGTTCTTAAAGCAAAAGAAAATAAAACCACTCGCTCTGCGGGTGGTTTATTTTTTTGTG
>JACCEA010768417.1_pt1 | contig 11739 bp, 16 predicted proteins | sample 7449851 | NCBI WGS metagenome assembly JACCEA01 (sample SAMN15323453, study PRJNA562643) | freshwater metagenome | isolation source: river surface water | place: USA:Blue River Watershed | collected 2017-08-18 | reverse complement strand
GTTTCGAAAAATTTTGCTCGCTATACTCCCCTTATGAACCCCTTAAATTAGGCTAAAACGCACTTTTTATGACTTTCGACCTTGGGGATCAGCAACGTGAAGTTTTCGCAGAACTACAAAAGCACTGCGAAAAGGTGATGAAAATGGAAACCATAGATTATTTGGAATTGTCCATGCTTGCGGATGCGTTCGTGAACTTCTTTGAGGCGGCTAAGTTCTGCCGGGAGAACGGGAACACCTTCGAAATGCCAACCAAGACCGGCGTCTATCCGATGATCCGACCGGAGTATAACGTGAAGAAAAACGAGTATACTAACATCCTGAAGCATAGCGGAAAGTTCGGACTGAACCCAGGTGACAGAGAACGTATTTTCAAAAGTCTCGGAGCGGGCAAACCAAAGAAAAAGCAATTCGGAACCAAAATGAAGGTGGCGTGAATGTGGATAAAATCAAAGGTGGGCTTGGGTTCCACTCATGGTTATGCCATGATGCCGAGCCGTTGCCGATACCGCCTCGTCGGACCATATCAATTCAAATTGACAGACGAAAATCATCAGACTGGCACATCTACAGGGAAAGGGTTTGGCTTATAACAAATCTGGTCTGTCATCAAATTCCGGGCATTGAAAAACGAGGCTTTAAGGACCACCATATTGATCATATAATTTCAATATGGCGCGGATTTAAGCAACATCTTCCGGCCGAGCAAATAGGTGGACTTGGCAACCTACGCATGCTTCCGTACAAGGACAACATGGTGAAAGGCAGACGATGACTGAGAAAATAAAAAGAAAATTTGGCGAAGAGCCAAGATCGGCCGCTGAGGACTACGCGCTATGGGTTCTGGATCCGGCTAATAGGCATGCCACGGGCGAATACATTAAGCAAGCGGCGAACCGCTTTAAATCGGATTGGGAGCGCAATGATATCTATTTCGATGAGGAACAAGGAAACGACTGCGTTCTTTTTATCGAGGAAAATCTGTATCACTGGGAGGACAAATGGGCGGGCACGCGCGTCGTTCTTGAGCCTTGGCAGAAGTTCATTTTTCAGCAAATATATGGATGGATTGTAGTGGAGACCGGACTGCGCCGGGTGCGGACTGTGTTCATTGAGATCGCAAAGAAGAACGCCAAGACATCCATGTGCGCCTTCATTGCGCTGTACCACTTGTTTGCCGATCGCATTAACGCACCAAAGGTTTTTGTTGGCGCGAATAATCACGACCAGGCTAACATCTGCGTAAACTGTGCCGGCAAGATCATCGAATCATCGCCGGACTTGGCTGAATACCTCGATGATGACTCCGTTCAACTTTCAAAGTACAACGGCGACATTCATAAAATCACACACAACGAAAGGAACGGATTTATCAAAACAGTTCCCAAGGAGCCTGCCACCAATGAAAGCAAACAGGCCGGCGGGAAGCACGGTATTAATCCGTCGCTTGTTGTAATTGACGAATACGCGATGGCTGATAGTGATTCTCTATTAAACACCATGGAGAACGCGCAGGGGGCCAGAGAGGAACCGCTGTTAGCTTGCATCACTACAGCGGGACACAAGAAAAACGGGCCGTGCTTCCAGAAATTACGCGACACTGGCATTAAAGTAACAGAAGGGACCCTCAAAGATGACTCGTTTCTTGCTTTCATCTACGAGATTGATAAGCCGTTAGACACTGAAGGCAAAGCAAAAGATATCGATATCGGATACCTGATCAGCCATCCTGAGGTGTGGCAACAGTCGAATCCGAACCACAAAGTTTCTGTATTCGATACGTTTCTGAGAACCCAGCTCACAAAGGCCGCCAACGAGGGAGGATCGAAAATGGTTGATGTTCAAACGTTCAACTTTAATGTATGGGTCGACTCCCCGGAAGTTTTTATTTCAACCGAAGTTTGGAACTCCAACACGCATGGGTTTGATCTGGACGAATTGTACGGAGAGGTCTGTTACGGAGGCATAAAGCTCCTCGGCGGAAAGGGACTGAGCGCGTTCTGTTTGTTGTTTCCTGGTGAAGTGGTTCGTATTAAGATGTTGTTCTGGATGCCAAGAGAGTACATCAACAATAATCCTGACGGATTCGATGGATACGGACAATGGGGCGACTTTATTCATATAGATGAGGGAAACACCATTGAAAATACCTGGATCTCAAAAATACTTCTGGAGGAAATTAGTAAGTATCAGATGCATTCATTCGCTTTCCCGAAGGGAAAAGAAAATGATGACATCGTACAATATCTCATCAAAGAAGGCATTATCGGAAATCCAATATCACAAGCCGTAGGTGGTATAGGTACACCGACAAGCCAATGGGAGGACCTGCTTACCTCTGGAAAAGCTGAGCATTTTGGTAATCCTGTTCTGGCTTGGATGAATGGCAATTGTAATGTGGTTAGAAAAGAAGCAGGAATCCGTGTGGAGGAAAAGGGAAGTAAGACTGTCGGAGTATCTGCGTGCATCAATGCGCTGGCGCAGTGGAAGACAGTAGGAGTAAATAGCCAAACACTAGGCATAGTAATTCTATAATGGACGCAAACGACGACTTGGGATCAGCGAAAGCACCGTTAAAAGTGGTGGCATGCATGGCTGTTAAAGGACGTGGACCACTGCTTCAACTAACGATACGCCGTTTGTATTCCGGTAACGGTGTTCACAAAGTTATATGCGTTGGTGATGAGCCTGAAGATCGGCAAATCTGCGAAGAATCCGGCGCTGTTTGGGTACAATATTGTAACAAACCACTAGGCGATAAGTGGAATCAGGCTTTTGCCGAGGCAAAGAAGTATAACCCTGACGCGTGTCTGTATGTCGGAAGTAGCGATTGGCTTTCATACAATTGGATCGATCGCCTTACGCCACATCTGCGTAGTCATCACCTGGTCGGCGTGCCGTTCTGTCACTTTCTGGACATCGGAGAAACAACGAATCGCTTGGTTTTCTGGCCGGGATACAATCCAGCGCTACGCGTTGAAAGCATCGGTGCGGGTCGTTTGCTTTCGCATGAACTGATGGAGGCGATAAAGTGGAAACCTTTCGATCCGTTCAAAGATTCGTCACTCGACCGCTCGATGATAACAACTTGTCAGCGCGTAAAGTATAAAGAATTTATCGTCAAAGATGAGCCCGTGATGGTGGTGTCTATCTCGACGTGGATGTGGTCTAACAAGCACCGATTCGACGACCATTGGAACGGTAAGTTGCCATCAAAACACATCCCCGACGTTCACATGTTCCTTGCAAAGCAATTCTCAGGCATCTATGAGCTTTTCAAAACCGAACCTAAACCACTACCAATATGAGCAAAACCAAAATTGCGGCGAAAATGTCGAAATCGGCATCGCTGAGAGAATGCCCGCGCTGTCTGTTTACTTCCGACATAGCAGTTATTCATAAATATCACATCGAGAATACGAAAGACAGGCAATGCGAGTACTGTGAATTGCAAGATGCACTACGAAATCAATCGCGTGAACCCTTTCGGAACGTCGTTGATCGCATTCGTAGGGCCGGCAAAGGAAAGCAATACGATGTACTGGTCGGAATTTCCGGCGGTGAGGACTCGTCTATACTACTATACCTCACCGTGAAGGTATGGAATCTGAGACCTTTGGTGATTCATTTCGACAATTACTGGAACTCACCGGAAGCCAACAACAATATCGATCTGTTGGTGAGGAAACTCAACGTAAACTTCATCCGATACTACGTCGATAAGGCTGAATACGACACAATCAACGACGCGTTCCTGGCTGCAGGTGTTCAGGACGCTGACATAACCAACGACGTGGCCATGGCACGCCTGATGGACATCACCTGCAAGCAGTACGGCATCAAATACATCTTCAACGGCCACGATTTCCGAAAAGAGGGCTCTTCGCCGGAGGCATGGAGCCGGATCGACTCGAAATATCTGGAAAGTGTGTACGAGTGGTACACCGGCATGAAGTTGAGGAACTATCCGATATACACAATATGGCATCAGATCACCGCCGGCCTGCGCGGTATCAGGCAAATCCGGCCGTATCACTACGAGCACATCGACAGATCGGAAATCCTCGACGTATTAAAATCCTGGGGGTGGCAATGGTACGGCGCGAAGCACGCCGAGAACGTATACACGGAGATGGTTGGCTGTTTCCTTCTCCCCAGAAAGTTCGGCATAGACAAGCGTCGTACTTACCTCAGTGCGCAGATCCGCGAGGGCACCATGAACAAGGAAGATGCCCGCGCGTACCTGGTGCCGATGGAATTTGACACGAAAAAGCTCGGACAGCACGAGGAAAGGATTCTCAGGCTTATCGACAACTCACGTATTCGCAGTCGAGACCAGTTCAAACAGTACAACTTCAAGAAGTGGCGTATTGCGTTCTGGATTTTGGCGAAAATGAAGATCGTCCCTCATACACTGTATGCGAAGTACTGCAGATGACAATGGCAAAGACGCTTCTGGATATCATCGAAGAAGAGTTCTTGCGTGAACTCCGTCGGCACCGGAGCAATCCAGCTGCATACGACGCCGCTTGTCAGAATATCGAGAAGAAACACGGCTTCACTGTGCCTTACAGTTACGACAGCTTCAGAGGAAAGAAGCGCCGTAGGCAGAAATGAAAAATGCCACCCTTTCACGCATTCAAGGTGGCACTTCCTGTTTCATCCGCGTATAGCGTTTCAGCGGCGCGACCACAAAGATAATCACTTTTGGTCATTTGACCACGATTGCGTCGCGCGTGTAAATCAAATTCGCCCATTGTTCAAGCAATGGGACTGCGCACGCTACTTAAGAATGTAGTTCGTATGTCTGCCAAGTCATTGGCAGATGAGGTGCGTTATGGTTATCCGGTTTCCGGAGTTTACCCATACATCAACAACATTGGATCTTATTCACCCTTCGATTACGAAGGATCTTGCATATCCCCGGATCTGGCCCTACAGATAAGCACGGTATTCACCTGTGTCCTGGTGCGCGCTGAATCACTATCTACGTTCCCGTGCTCGGTTAAGCAAAGCACTGATGAAGGTTCTCGTGTAGCCTACGAACATCCGGCCTATAACTTACTACACACGCGGCCAAATCCGTTTCAAACTGCGGCTGATTTCTGGAAGACTGTATCCGCGCAAATAGACCTTGTCGGTAACTCATACGGGATTATAACCTACTCCGGGCGTTTTCAGCCCAAGCGCATTGACCTGGTTGAAGATCCGAGCGCCGTTCAGATCCTAAAAACTGATTCGAACAACCCGGTCTACGAGTTTAACGGCCGGCGATATCAAAGCTGGGAAGTCCTTCACTTCAAAGATATGTCTTTGGATGGCTACTATGGCTGCTCAAAGATTCGAAAGAACGCGGCAACACTTAAGTATGCCGGCAAGCTAAAGACGTTTGGCGCGAACGCTATTGGTGTTAAGCCGCCGGGATACTTCACTACGGAGCAGGGTTACGATGTTGTAAAGAAGAATGAGGATAATCTTTCAAAGGGCTGGAACGAAGCAATATCGATTGGCAAAACTCCGCTACTGCCACATGGACTGAAGTATATGAACCTTCAGATACTTCCGGGTGACGCTCAATACCTGGAAGCAATCGGCGCAACCAAAGAGGACATCTACGGAATATTCCGTGTTCCTCCATCGCTTGCGCAGAACTACGAACGCGCTACATGGGCCAACGCTGAGCAGCAGGATTTGGTATTCGTGAAGTATACCATGCTTCCGATAATTACCAACATTGAGCAGGAGTGCAATGCCAAGCTGTTTGCCGAAGGGAACCTGGAGTCCGACAACCCCTACTACGTAAAGTTCAACGTCAACAGTCTTTTACGCGGCGACTTCGTGTCGCGAACAACAGCATATCGCGCACTGTGGGAGCGCGGACTTATCACCGGCAATATGATCGCAGATCTGGAGGATTGGAACCACTTCGAAGGTGGCGAACGTCGGTTTGTGCCTATGAACATGATCCCTCTGGATATGGTCGACGAGTTCGTTGCAAAGCTCACTAAGCCTGTGAACACCAACATCGAAGATACCGGCGGATCAAGTAATGAAACCGACCGAATGCTCGACAGGATTTTGGAGGAAATGAGAAAATCAGGAAGGCTCAAGTAATGGAAGATTACATAAAAAACATAGATGGCGCTGAACGGCGAATGTTTACCGAATCACTTGAGTTCCGGGAAGATGGTGATAAAAAATACTTCGAAGGATATGCTTTCAAGTTCGGCGTAATCGCAGACATCGGATACTTCACCGAAGAGATTGCACCGGGTGCCGCTGATGAAGTGATGGGTGATGATGTACGAGGTCTGTTCAATCACGATGCCAACATTGTTCTTGGACGCACGCTGTCAAAGACCATGACTATGGAAGTTGATTCCGTAGGACTGAAATACAGGATAGAGTACAATCCCAAAGACCCTGATCATGTCAGTGTGTTTGAGAAAGTAAAGCGCGGCGACGTGTCGCAAAGTTCATTTGCTTTCAGGATCAAAGACGACAAATGGGAGACCAAAAACGGGAAGGATCACAGAACTATCCTGAAGTTCAAACGCCTCATCGACTTGTCGCCAGTCACTTATCCGGCTTATCCTGATGCTACTGTGGCAACCCGGTCACTGGATGCAATAAAAAATAATCATAAAAAAGACCTCGCCGAAATGGATATGGAATCCATGAGGCATGAATTAAACAACCAATTGAAATGATCAGACTTAAATCTTTGAAGGAGCAGGAAGCTGCCAAGCGCAAAGAACAGCGCGAGATAATGCAGCTATGTGAGAAGGAGAACCGTTCCCGTACTCAGGAAGAACGGACAAAGTGGGATGCTTTGAAAGCAGAGATTGAAAGCCTGCGTTCAGAGATTAAGGCAGCGGAGGAGTTCGCCGAAGAAGAAGCGCGCAATGCCAAGCTCGTGCCGCGTGAGGACAAGACTGATGGCGACAAAGAAGAAAAGGACGAACCCGTCCCATCACTTCGCAGCCAGATCCGGTCGTGGGTGAAAGCAAACAAAGCCGCCATAGAGGCTATTAAGGCCGGTGAAATGCGTTCGCTCAGTCCGATGGAATTGCGCGCACCGTTCATAATGACGGTCGCCGCGGTTAACTCCGGATCGTCTCCGTATTTGCCCAACTCCGGCGCAGTTCAGGAGTATAACGACCTTGTCCGTACACAGCCTACATTCTGGAACCGCCTTACCAAAGGCCGCACGCGCCTGAATCCGTACGTGTGGATGAATAAAACAAACAAGCAGGGCACGGCCGATTTCATCGGCGAGGGTGTGCTTAAGCCGCTTGTTTCGTTTGAACTCACGACGGAAACATCGGTACCGAAGAAGGTAGCCGAGCGCATGCGGGTGTCCACGGAGTTGCTCTACGACATTGAAGGTATGACCTCGCTGATTGAAAACGAACTTCGTTATGAAGTCAACAAACACGCGAATGATGCCACATTGACAGGTGTCGCCTCAGCAACAGACCCTGCAGGTGTTACGACCATTGCATCGGCTTTCAACCTGACAACTATCGAAGCCGGATCTGCCCCGAGCTATGCCGACGCCATTCGTGCGGCCATCGCTCAACTTCAGTCGCTCAACTTCACCACCAATATTGTGGCGTTCATCAACCCGATTGATGCCGCCAATATGGATCTGGCGAAGAGCGCTGATGATGGCCACTACCTGTTGCCTCCGTTTGTGTCACAAAGCGGTCTGCTCGTAGCTGGCGTCCCTGTAATCGTTGACAACAACATTGCGGTTGGAAACCTGCTCATTGGTGACATGACCAAATACCGGATCCTGATGTATGAAGATCTTACCGTACGCTGGGGTCTGGATTCTGATGACTTCTCCAGAAACCTGGTTACGGTCATCGGTGAAATGCGCTTCCATCAGTTTATGTCGGCCAATCATACAGGCGCATTCATCTACGATTCGTTCGCTGACATCATCGCCGCAATCACAACAACTTAATATGCAAAAGGGACCATTTGACATCGCAAAGCGAGTAGAAGTAACAGCTACCGAGAAACATCCAACCCGTAAGGCTGGCGAAGTTTCCAAGGTTGGTGTCGTGCTCGCCGAGCATTTGAAGAAAAAAGGATTTGTTAAATGATTGTCAGGCTTCTGGATGATTACGCCGGCTGGAAGAAAGGATATCGAGGGGATATCAATTACACTTTAGCCAGGATATTAATCGCCAGAGGCCTGGCAGTAGTCGAAAATACGGTAGACAAGGAAGCCCATGACGCTTTGCAGCATGCGAAGGAGAGAGATAACGCCAAACAGCATCATTGATGCGGAGTCGTCCTATTCCAACGTCACGCTTGCCCTTTTTAAGCAGCATCTCAAATGGGACGTTGCTGATACATCAGAGGACGGCATCATGACTGCGCACCTTATCGGTGCAACAAAGCAGGCCGAAAGCTATACGAGGCGAGTAATAGGCACCTCCACATGGAAATCCTATCTGCCTGGTTTCGACAACGTGACACTCGATGTCCATCCGGTTGTGCAGTCGTCCATCGTAGTGAAGTACAAGGATGTATCGAACACTATGCAGACGCTAAGCGCAAGCCTGTATAATGTTCACAACAACGGCGACAACTACGCGCAGATTGAGTTTACCGGGACGATGCCGGAGCTCTATCCTGTAGATGAACCCGTTTGGGTTGAGTTCACAGCCGGCTACGCGACAGTTCCAAATGATTTACTAATCGCAATACATCGGCAGGCGGCCGATTATTTTGAAACACGGACAAATGAAGTGTACGGATCTCTTTCAGAGGTGGCGTACGGATTTCACAAGGCCCTGTTTCCCTACAAGATACTATGAGGTTGCTGATCTATCTGGCCGTGTGGAAGCGTCCGGAGATAACGAAGATATGCTTCATGGGTATTGATCGCCTACGCAACGCAGGCATCCATGACATCGAAGCATTGGCGGTTATCTCAGAGGAAGAAATGAAGCCGCTATGCGCCACGTGGAACATTGAGTGGGTAATGTACAAGAATCATCCACTCGGTGAGAAGAAGAACTTCGGTTTGAGGCAGGCTCTCAGGGTGGAGTTTGACTATATGGTGGAGATTGGATCTGATGACCTGCTGAAAACCGATTTACTGAACGTGTATGCATGGGATCGCGACGTAATGGGTGTGAACTCCGTCGCCTTTATCAACGCCGACACTGGGTCTTGCAAGATGATGTCAGGAAAGGTCGGTGTGTTCGGCGCTGGAAGGGCTATTCATCGAAGGGTGATTGAGAAACTCATAGACTTATGGCCTGACAAGGCCAGTCGCGGACTTGACAAGTGCTCATCATTCCGAATGGCATCTGCTGGATTCCTTGAGAAGCGCTATACAACGGCTGAACCATTGGTGATTGACATCAAGAGCGATGTTAATATCTGGGGGTACAGACAGATTTCAGGAATAAGTTATCCAATCGCTAAGGCGCTTGAAGGACTTGGTGAACAGGAGATTGATGCTATAAACGCTTTGAAATGCTTCAAGGAAGGCAAGACATAGGAAAGCTCGACCTCCGAATAACCTTTCAATCAAAGGTAGTCGGCACTAACGAGTCGAATGAAGACGAGGAAGAAGGATGGGCAGACATCGATACAAACCCAACAGTTTGGGCGAGTAAAGATGACAAGACCGGAACAGAACAATACGCGGCAGACAAGCTCACTGGATTTCAGGGGCACGTCTTCCGGATAAGATACCGAAGCGACATAACTATCGAAATGCGCATACTCTGCGGAGGACTCGCGCATAACATCGTGTCGATTTCGGAGGTAGGCCGAAAGAGGTTCCTGGAAATAGTGGCGGACACTGGCTACCAATATGTGGAGGCCTCGGTAGGCGGAGGTGGTTTTAACTATGAGTTCGACGAGGCATTCGACATATGAACATCACCATTAACGGCGCTGATGATGTGTACAAGGCTTTAGGAGCGATTTCAAAATCGCTCCCTGAACGAACTATATACTCAGCAAACCGCGCAGCATCAAAGGTTCTCGTCGAAAGGGAGAAACTGCTTGCACCGGAAGGTCCGACGGGAAATCTGGTTGATTCTATCGGTGCAATAAAGCCATCTAAGAAAAGCGGACGCGAAGTCGGATCAGTCGTTGTAGGGCCGCGTCGTAAGAATGGCTATAAGGGTTTTGCTGGTCACTTTGTTGAATACGGCACGAAACAAAGGCGCAACAAGCGAGGCGCGAACAGAGGCGTGATGCCGAATGAGCCGTTCGCGGAACCGGCTTTCAATCAGACGAAAGTGCAAATTGAAGGCAGTATAAAAACTGAGCTTCAAAAGGCAGTAGTAAGGGCAATGAAACGATACGCATGACCTCGGGGATAATTGACATACTGATAGACAGCGCGGCGGTTCAGGCATCGGTCGGGATGAACAAGGCCGGCGACAAATGGAAGGTGTACCCTATGGTTTGTCCACAGCCTGAGGATCAGCCCTACATCGTCGTCGAGAAGACGGCCAACGCCAGGCAGACACGAAGCATGGGTAAGGAAATAGAGAGTACGCTCGACTATCCTACTTATAACGTGCTATGCTACGCGAAGAACTTTCGAAAGACTGAAGAACTTAATGAAGCTGTGCGCGCCGCCTTGGATAATGTATCAGCGACGACAAGCGTGTGCACATTTCAAAGGGTATGGCTTGTGACGGACTACGACAGATTCAGTAATGATCTGGATCTGTATGTACACGTCGCGACGTACGGAGCAGAACAAGAACGAGCATTGGCGACGTGAGGATCATTCTAAAAAAGTCGCTCGTTGTTCTCGGTAGGAAAAGATCGGTGGGCACTGTAATGGTAGTGACGAACGAACGTGGGGTTGACCTATTAAGCAGCGGTTTCGCTGAAGGGTATACGGGGGAGTTTCCCCCAAAAGGGAAAGTGAAGTGGGATTTGAAACAACTAAAAGCTTAATACAATGGCAGTAACACCGGGGGTGATCAGTGGGAATATTGTGCTCGTTTACATCGACGATGTAGCAATAGGATGTACGACAGGGGCAACATTCAGCGGTACCAACAATCAGACTGAATCTACCTGTAAAGATAACGACGGGGCTGTAACCTATGTCGAAGGCTCGCAGGACTGGACTATCAGCGTATCGGGGAACACTAAATATGACGCGCCTGTCGGACTTCCGGCATTGCTGGAAGCCTGGAAGGCAAAGACACAGGTAACGGTGCGAATGGGTTCAGGAAATCCTGACGACCCTTACCTGGAGGGTGAAGCATTCATCAGTCAGATGGATTGGGACGGACAGGTTAACGAGGTGTCAACCTACTCCGCAACCTTCTCACCAAAAGGACCAATCAGATTATTCAACTCATGATAGAAAGAGAAATCGACGGCATAACACGGAGGTTTGTCTTTGGGACTTTGACATTCAAGATCCTTAAGGACATCGCTGGCGTGAAAAAAATCAATGAGGTATTCGAGAGGCTTGTTAACAAGCGTGTGAAGAAGGGAGCTACGGAGATTGACGTCTTTGAAGAAGAAGCCATAGCGGATGAGATAGGTCATATTGATTTCATCGTAGAGTTTCTTTTTGCCTGCGCCAAGACTGCCGCTGACCTCAAAGGTGATGCCGTCGATTTCAACATCACAAAAGTGTACGGCTGGTTTGATTCGCTTGGAATGAACTCAGCAATGAGCCTCATCAAGGAGTTAACAGAAATGTACACGGAAAAAAACCGGCCAGCCCTG
>JACCEA011321297.1_pt1 | contig 11743 bp, 5 predicted proteins | sample 7449851 | NCBI WGS metagenome assembly JACCEA01 (sample SAMN15323453, study PRJNA562643) | freshwater metagenome | isolation source: river surface water | place: USA:Blue River Watershed | collected 2017-08-18 | reverse complement strand
TAGCCTTCCTTTAGGTTTGTTTGTGGAGTAAGTCTGATATTTTACTTTTCGACATAATAATTTGGATTAATCATTGTAATCTCATCATTTTTTTGTTTAATTCGCTATAAAATTATACTACCAATTTAATAGATTCGTTTTTAAAAAATATAAATTTATATCAATATGAGAATCAATCAAACTTTAGTCTTATTGGTCATTTGTGGCTTATTCAGTACCCGTTTGTATGCACAAAGTGAAGAGGAAAATATAAAAACGACGCTCAATAATTACCTTGATGGTGGCACAGAAGGGGATACTGCTCGTTTCAATCGTGCATTTATTTCACAAGCCATCCAGCGTTCGGTAAGTAAAGATGGAAAAATTGGACAGATGACTGTCAAAGAGTTGGCATCAAAAATTAAGCCTGGACAGAGATTAGAGCGAAGCACACGTATTGTTTCGTGGAGCTATGCCGGAACAGCCGCCAGTGCTGTTACCGAAACAGATTATGGCACTTCTAAACTGATTGATTTATTGAATTTATTAAAAATAAATGGGGAGTGGAAAATTGTCAGTCGTGTATTTTCAAGAATTGAAAAAGATGAAATGGTGGTTTCGTCAAGCCCTATCGTCAAAGCCCCTAAAACTCCTTCAAAAGGAAATATTCCTGTTACAACAAATACGGGCGGTGCTCCAGCGAAAAAATCACCTGCTCCAAAACCAAAACCTGCAGATGATGGTTGGGAATAAATGACCAATGCTAAAAATATAAATGCAAAAGGGGATATTTCAAATGAATATCCCCTTTTGCATTTACTATAATTATTTTTTAAGCTGATTCTTTCAATTTGGCAAATGCCGAGCGTTCAAACATATTTTGAGCAAAAGCCAGAGTCACTTCAAAATCTTTGATTTTCTTATTTGAAGGAATATCATACATGATATCAGTCATAATTGCCTCACATACCGAACGCAATCCCCTTGCCCCCAATTTGAACTCAACGGCTTTGTCCACAATAAATTCCAAAGCATCCTCTGCGAATGTCAAAGAGACATCTTCCATTTCAAACAATTTTTGATATTGCTTGACGAGAGCATTTTTGGGTTCGGTTAAAATTCTACGCAAAGCTTCTCTATCCAAAGGATTCAGATAAGTCAGCAATGGAAGTCGTCCAATCAATTCAGGAATTAATCCAAATGACTTTAAATCTTGTTGTGTCACGAAACGCAATAAACTCGCATCAGATTCTACGTCATTTTTGTTGCTATGAGAGAAACCAATCGGTCGGCTGTTCATTCTTTTGCTGATATGTCTTTCGATGCCATCAAAAGCCCCTCCACAAATGAAGAGAATATTTTCGGTATTGATTTGAATTAATTTTTGTTCGGGGTGTTTGCGACCACCCTGTGGCGGCACACTGACGATAGACCCCTCCAACAATTTCAGAAGCCCTTGCTGTACACCTTCTCCGCTCACATCACGTGTAATCGAGGGATTATCACTTTTTCTAGCGATTTTGTCGATTTCATCAATATATACAATTCCTTTTTCAGCCAATTCGACATTATAATCAGCAGCCTGCAACAATCGACTCAAAATACTTTCCACATCTTCGCCTACATAGCCCGCTTCGGTCAAAACGGTAGCGTCGGCAATGGCAAAAGGGACTTGCAAGGTTTTGGCAATATTTCTTGCCAAATAAGTCTTACCGGTGCCAGTTTCGCCTACCATGATGATATTTGATTTTTCAATCAAGACATCATCGTCTTTACGAGATTGTGAAAGCCTTTTATAATGATTGTAAACAGCCACACTCATTACTTTTTTTGCTTCATCTTGCCCGATGATAAAATTATCGAGAAACTTTTTCAATTCTGCCGGAGGGCGTAAATCAAATTTAGATGAGTCATTTTTTTTCTTTTTTTCACTTTTTTTGGAAGGAGAAATCCCATGTAGCTCTTGTTGAACTAACTGAAATCCTTGTTCTATGCAATTATTGCAAATATTTGCTTCACCGCCAGATATTAATAATTCCACTTCATTTTTGCTTCTACCGCAAAACGAACAATAGGCTTTTTCACGATTCATTCGTCTGAATTTTGTTTTATCTTGCAAAAATACAAAAATTGTACTGTAATCATGCTTATTATGTGTGATAAATTTCAATGTTTTTGACTAATTTCACCCTTAAAACCATGATAATCCAACATGAATATCACCAAAATCTTTATTTTGACAAGCCTGTTGTTTCTCTTCACAAAAGAGAGTTTCTGTCAAATCTCGCTTGGAATATACTTAGAGAAATTTTCAAATCAATCCTCTTTTGGGATTGAAAAGGTGATGATGAATCCTAAATTACTTGAGGGTTTGGGAAAAATCAGCATCAATGGTCAAAATAATTTGGTAAAAATAAAAGGAAATCCGATACATACATTTGCAGAGGGTTTTCAACGCATCATTGCTACAAACGACACAAATATTCCCATCATCTATGATATTCGGGTATTGGAATTGAAAGAAAATACCCTTGAAAATAGACGATATTCTGGGACATTGCGACTAAAAGTTGCTTTTAGAAAAAAAAACGATTTGTCGGATACGCTGCTGTGTGAAACTTCGACAAGTATCGCTTATATTCGTTCCGAATCGACCAATCCCTCGCATTATTTTGAGCAGATTTTGGCAAAAGCTGTCTTAAAAACTTTGGAATATTTTGATACTTGGATGCAAAAAAATGCCTCCAAACATGAGTCATTTTTAAAAGAAACACGCCTTGTATTCTTGGAGGATGTCTCTACCGACAAAGAGGATACATTGAGCTATGAGTCTCGTAAGATTCAATGGGACGATTTCAAAGGTGTGCCTAATAATCAACAGTATGGAGCGGCAATTTTTAGTAACTTTGCTTATACTTCTAAGTTTTATATTGAAAATTCGGTGTTATTTGCCCAAATTCAGATGCATACTTATATGGTTCGAGGGATGTCTTGGGTAAAAGCTGAAGCCAAAGATGACTATGGATTGGCACACGAACAATTGCATTTTGATATTACCAAATGGGTGGTGGAGAGGTTCAAGAAAAAAATACAACTTTTGGCAAAGCAAATACAATCAATGGACGACCTCAATAGCCGTATTCAATATGAATATCTTGAATCTTATAGAGAAATGAATGCTTTGCAAAAACAATATGACAGCGAAACGCTTCATAGTATCAATCGTCAAGAACAAATGTTCTGGAATGAAAAAGTTAGGAAAGAATTGAAAAGCAACGAATAGCTTTTGTCTTGATAAGGGGTGTTTTTATAAAAAAGAGGCCTCCAAACACTGAAGACCTCTCGGATTTGATTGAAAGAATTTTATTCAACTTTTAGACTACCCCCTCCAGAATAACTTCTGAACTCGGCATTGTACATGGCATCTGCCGACACCGCACCACTCGTGAAATGACCTTTGGCAACAACCCGAACCAAATAATAAAATGTTTTTTCTTCGGCATTGGCAGTGGTATAGAAATTTATTCTGTCATCTCTTATATCAAAATGCTCGGGATTGGCAGCATTTTTTATCCAAGTCATGTTTCTGTCTTCGTTAAGTCTTGGATTTTCAATTTCAAAGGCTGCTGGCAACATATCTGTGATGACTACATTTTCGACTGGCGTACCCAAGGTACTACTCAAGGTCAGTTTTACTATTACTAATTGATTTTGTTTTAAATTACCTTGAATAGGGATGCCATTTCGGTCGAGTAATTGTCTTCTGATTTTTAAGAAATTATCTTCTTCTTTGAATGAACCACTGGCATTTAATCCCTCCAACTGAGCAAAATAGTATAGGTTTCCTTTGCCTTTGGTGGTCAAGGTCAAGAGTTTTCCTGCAATTCCGGTATTCAATTGCACATCAGCACCATTGTAGGTGGCTATTGTTTTGTTGGCTGCCAATAAGCTTGCATTGATTGAAGAATTGGCATTTTGTCGAGCAATTTTACCCAAAGCCAAGAAAGAAAATACAGATTCCTGCGTGCTTAGGTAAGGATTGGCTTGTACGGCTTGAGATAAAATTCTTGCCAATTTTGGAATTTGCAAGTGATTGGGATTGGATTCAATGAGGGTATTCAACGAAATAGCTAAATTCCGAATGGGAGAAGCAAAACTTCCTGAATTTTGCTTTTGACTATTTTCCATCACATAATTTTTCGGCAATATTTGTCCAAAACTTCCTTCATCTCCGATTTGGGCATAACTTGCCGCCAACATGTATTTTTCATCCACAGAAAGCAGATTAAGGTCTGATTTAAAATAATTCATCATCGGTTGATTGGCATTTCCGGCAATCGACAAGACATACAAAGAGTAAATGATTTCATGACGGGCAATGGTTCGTGTGGTCCATGTACCTGTTTCATTTAGTATCCATTGCACTTCGGTTAGTTCTTTGGTCGTGGTTTTTGTGTTGAGATAATTCAAGAGATTATCCAGCACCTTTTCGCTTACCTCATAGTCGGCTTTTTTGGCTTCAATCAAAAAATGAGCGGCAAAAGCAGACCCCCACCAACTTTCATCGCTTCCTCCTTGCCAATATACTATGGCTCCACTAGACAATTGCATGCTTTCGATTTTTCTAATTGCTTCTTGTACATTGAACCTCGGATTCCACTCGTCTTCGCCCGATGCACGCAAAGCTTTAGAATTTTTGGCAATAGTTTTGGCAAAATCTGCAAAGTATATTTGAGGGAATGCTTTCGAAATGGTTTGTTCGATACAGCCATGCGGGTATGTCAATAAATAATCCATTTGTTTGGCAAAAGGCAACAAAGGAGATTTGCTAATTAATAAGCTCCCTTGGGCAGAACCCAGCATAAAATTATTTTGAAAATTTAATTCAGCTGATTTTCCGGCTTGTACCACACCCGAAAATGAAGTTTTTAGTAAAGAAGTCGAAGGACGAATCGTTAATTCGGTTTTTTCTACAAACTTCTCTTTGAACGCATTTACCACGACCGACATACTTGCCAAACCGATGTTTGCGGGGGCTTTTACGCTGATATTTGTTTTTACTTCTTTTCCAGCCGGAATGTTCATGCTTATTTTTGTTTGCCCTTGCATGACCAATCCGCCCGTTAAATTTACTTGTACTGTTGCATTACTTGGCATTTTGGTTGTGTTGGTCAAGGTCACTGGAATAATGACTTCATCATTTGGACTCATAAATTTCGGAACACCCGAGCTTATCACAATTGGGTCTTTAACTTTCATATTTGTAGAAGCAGAACCAAAAGAATCCTCTTTATATGCCACCACCATTACCCTCAAATCCCCCGAAAATTGAGGAATATCTATCTCAAACTCCGCTTCTCCATCAAAACCAGTATCCAGTGTTCCACTCCAAATAGCCACCAATTTATTTCGACCGTTGCTTAGCGGATTGACTCTTTTCTCCAAATCATATCCATCTCCACCCGTACTGGTTCGGATGAATCCAATTTCGGGGAAAAGGAAAGGGTACAAATCATAACTAGATACCTCTAAGGCTTGTTTTTGATAGAAATGGTCAAAAATATCGGGAGTTTTATAGTCTTTTAGCTGTAAAATACCCTCATCAACTACCGCAATGGTCAATTCTGTGTTGGCTTTGGTTTTGACTCGAATTTTTTGTTTTTTGTTCGACCTTGATTCTTTAGCTGCAATGATTTCTATCGGCAATCGTCCAGAAGGTTTTTCAACAGACATTGAGGCAAATCCATGAGCAACAGTTAAAGGAATATCTGAATCATTCATCGGACGAATCAAAGTGGCTGTTACGAAAGCATTCGGTAGCATTTCTTCTGTTACTTTGATTGATATTTCTGCCGATTTTTCGTCGGTATCGACATAAAAATGTTTCAAAACCCTGTCTTTTTCCACCGAGACCAAGATTTTACCTTTGAAAGGCGATTGAAGCAATACTTTGGCATTATCACCGATTTTATAACTTTTTTTATCAAACTCCATCGATACCTGTCCTTCGTTGTTTACTTCAAAAGAAGAGCCAGTGGTATTGCCATAGCCATAGGCATAGAAGGTTTTTGAGCAATAATTATTGGCATGTATATCTCTGATACGAACTTCGTATTCTCCTGAAATTTTAGGTACAAAATTGATTGCTGCTTTGCCTCCCACCAAACTGACATTTTTCGATAACATCAATTTTTCCATTTTTTTAGAATTAAACTTCAGCCCACCTTCCAATCTTTCTGGTACATTTTGATATTCAATTCTAAAAATTTCGACATTCGCCTGTGTTTTCATGGGTAAGCCTTTGGCAGAAACCGCCGCCAAGGGAATGTTCAAAGGGCTGTGTGTTCCTACATAATATTCTTGCAAACCAATGCCATAGAAAACATTTTGAGTAAATACATCAAAATTCTTGACACGATTCAAGGGGCGACCGGTTTCGTCAAAAACTGTCACAAACACTTTCCCTTCCAACAAACCAATATCCTTGAAACTCTCTTTCAATGGAAAATCTTGTTTCGCCAATCCATTGCCGTCGGTCGTGCCTTGTCTAAGTTCATGCTCAAATTTAGTCTGATTTTCAATTGTAAAGGTATAGTTTTCAAAGCCTTTTGCTCGGAACTCTTTACGAACCAAGCTAAAGTCCATTTCATAATTTCTATCGCTTGCTGGAGGACCAAATAAATTGCTCGCCAATGCCGAAACTTGTACAGATTCGCCCAAATTATATGAATCTTTGGCAGTAATGGCTACTTTTATCCTATCGGGCATAAATTCCTCCACACTGATACTTTTCGACTGAAGTAATTGCTTGCTGCCACTAAATACCTCGACAGTGTAATTTCCTGTCACGGCGGCTCTTCCCAAGGGAACACTTAGAGAAATCGACCCATTTTCGTTGAATTTTTGATAAAAACTACGAAAATCACGGCCATTGGGTAATAATATTTTAACCATCACTGGTTCAATTTCAGGCACTTCCCAATTGGCAGTACGAAAAACTGTATTCAGATGAATGGTTTCTCCCGGACGATAAATATCTCTGTCGCCATAGATGAAAGCATCTAAATTGACTTTACTTTTGCGTTTTCCTTCTACTTCAAACCTTGATGTTTCTACTTTTGTATCCTCCAAAAGCATGTAGTTGAAATCATCTGCGGTTTGTGCTGTAATCATTGCCAACCTAAAATCTCCGATTTTTTCCTCCAAATTTTCGAATACCAAAACGCCATCGCTATCTGTTTTGCCAGAAGCAATTTCTTGATTATTGGTGGAAATTAACTTTATTTCTACCCCCGATTGAGATTTGGTATCAATGATTGAATTGACAAATACCATTAGTTCATTGCCATTTACAGATTGTTTGGCAATGATTCCCAAATCAGAAACAGAAACCAATTTGGTGGCATTTTGATAATATTGTTCGTCTGAATTTATATTGATTAAATAAACCCCTCGGAGTTTTTTTTGCTCCGGAATGGGCAAGTTGAGCATCGAAACGCCATGAATTTTAGGAAGATTTCCGGTTTCGAGTACATTATCTAAAATAACATCACTATAAATTCCTTGTGCATCTTCGCCATAGCTGAATGCCTTAGAATCTTCGCCATTTTCAGAATATCCATAATCCGAATAGCGATTGTTCCTGAGGTAAGGTAAGATGTTGTTTTCGTATAATTTTACAACTTTCAAGTTTACTTTAGCAATATTGGTAATTTTGATGCCAATATTTCTGTTTCCTTTGGATGACAAATAAAGCCCTTTTTTATTCGTAAACTCTATTTTACCTTGCATTTCTCCAAAGTATAAATCTTTATGAAAATCTTCTGCTAATTTAGCTCCCAAGACTCCCCGAAGATTGTTCTTGATGGTTAAGGTATAAGCATCCCATTGATTGAAAAAACCCTTCACAATGAATCCATTTTCGATGACTTCGGTTTGAAATTTTACTTTTGGTTCAATTTCGATGAATTCTTCTATATTTGCCGCAGAAATTTGCTGAGAAGTAATGATTTTGATAAGCCCCTGCTCTTGTTCATACCCAACTTCCGTATCGATTATTTTGACGACAAAAGGGGAGTAGAGGCTTGTTTGAAGTTCTATTTTTTCTTTCAAAAAGCCAGCCCCCACTGCCATTTTAAGTCCTTTTTCAATATTTGCTTGTAATGGAATATCTTCTCTCAATTGTGGGGCATTGCTTAGGGAGAGCAATAGTTTTTCGTCATTTGGAGTTGAAATTTGTTCAAATTTTGTGTTTTTTTCATCCAATTCCATTTGCAATAATTGCTTGGTAGCGGTTTCCTGAATCGGATAATTGAAGTCGATTTTTACTTTCGCTTCTGGTTTCCCGTCTGCTGACTTCGACCAATATGTTTGTATTTTTTCTGCTTGTAAATAAGGGGTATGAAATTCAAAAGTCTGATTATCAATATCTTCGCTCAATCCTGTACTTTGTTTAATCATCGATTCTGCCACAACAGCTTTGTAATTGGTTGCTGGAGAAAAGCCGATTTTAGGCGAAAAAACCAATTCATTTTTAGCTGTCCACTTAAATACACCTGCAACTTTCGGCTCAATGTGTACGTATTCGATTTCCTCCCATTGACCCAAATCATTGCTACTGACAATGTCTCGATTGAAGGTAAATACCAAGTTTTGAGCCAGCTGAATTTCATCTTGAAAATTTAATCCAATGACTTTGATATCACCCAATGAATGACATCCTTGAAAAAAAAACAAAGAAAGAAAAATGAGAATCGTTTTAATAAAGGAATACCAAGAATGGTATTTTGGGAAAAACTTTGCGAGCGTAGCCATAGTTTATACAATTGATTAAATACGAGGATATTAACGTATTAAATTGCATAAATTGCAGGATTTGTCCAAATATTTTGATAAATATATTTTTTGAATAAGTCATTTGACAGAGCTTTGCTTTTGTGAACCAAAACAAGTATTTTTTACTACTATCAGACGTCGGATGCCGTCATACACTTGCGATGCTCTGATGGCTGGAGTGCTTTCTGAATGAAGATTTTTAATTGTGGTGTTTTTGACTTAATTTTAATGTCAAACAAACCTAATACTAGCAAATGATGAAAAAATATTTAATTCCAGTGTTGTTCTTTGGGCTTCAGTATTCTTATGCCCAAAAACCCATTTTAGAAAAAACACGGGCGTATCGGCAAAGCCATGAAAACGAATTATTGGAGGAGTACATGGGTTTATTGTCCATTCCGAATATTGTCTATGATACCGTCGGTATTCAAAAAACAGCAGATTATATTGTCAAGATGATGCAAAATAGAGGCATCGAGGCACAGCGATTAGAGGCAAAAACCAATGGCACACCGCCTGCTATTTATGGAGAAGTAAATGTGCCGAATGCGACCAAAACAATCGTATTTTATGCACACTATGATGGGCAGCCCGTCAATCCAAACCAATGGGCATCAGGAATCGAACCATTTAAACCTGTTTTTTTAGATGCGTCTTTGGAGAAAGAGGGCAAAATTATTGCCACTCCCGGAAAAACCGATAAAATTAGTCCCGAATGGAGAATTTATGGAAGAAGTGCCTCAGACGACAAAGCTGGCGTATTTGCGATTTTATCGGCTTATGATATTTTGAAAAAAAATGGAATAAGCCCCAGTGTAAATGTTAAGTTTTTCTTTGAAGGAGAAGAGGAGGCTGGCTCGATTCATTTGCCCGAAATTCTTGAAAAACACAAAGAAAAACTAAAATCAGATTTGTGGATAATCTGCGATGGACCCGTTCATCAATCAGGGAAAAAACAAGTCGTTTTTGGTGTCAGAGGAGATGTAAATATGGAGGTAAAAATATATGCTTCCAAACGACCTTTGCATAGTGGGCATTATGGCAATTGGGCTCCGAATCCGGCAATGCTCTTGGCTCAATTATTGGCATCCATGAAAGACAAAAATGGAAAGGTATTGATAAAAGGATTCTATGACGATGTAGTTCCATTGACCCCCATGGAGAAAAAAGCAATAGAAAATGTTCCTTCGGTCGATGCTCAAATGATGGAAGAACTCGGATTTATTCAACCAGAAGGAGGTGGCAAATCTTTGGTAGAGTTAATCAATCTTCCCTCTTTAAATATCAATGGTTTTTCGTCTGCCAATATAGGTAAATTGGCTGCCAACGTCATTCCGGTATCGGCAACTGCTGCCTTGGATTTGAGATTGGTCTTGGGAAATGATTCTGAAAAGCAGGTTCAAAAGGTCATTGACCATATCAAATCGCAGGGGTATTATGTCAGCACGAATGAAAGTATCAGCGACGAAGAACGACAAAAATACCCTCTAATTGCACGAGTAATGGCAAAAAAAGGCTATAATGCCCAACGTACTCCGATGGATTTGCCGATTGCCCAAGAAGTGATTAAGGCAGTACAAGCAAGTACGAGCGAAGCGGTGGTCTTGATGCCAACTTTGGGCGGAAGCTTGCCTTTGTATATGTTCGAGCAAATCCTGAAAACCCCGACCATTACTGTCCCGATTGCCAATCATGATAATAATCAGCATGCCGAAAATGAAAACATCCGCATTAAAAACCTATGGAATGGAATAGATACCTATATTTCTTTGATGCGACTTTGATAAAAAATGCTGTTCGATTCCGAACAGCATTTTTATTATTCAGCACTAAAATCTTTGAAAGCTTTTTTGAGATTATGGTCGGAAGGTTTGTTTTTGGGTTCCCAAGCGGCATCCAAATCTAGTACAACCAAACCTTTCAGACTCATGGCATTCATGTAATCATCAACTTTTCTTACAAAATCAGCCCCCCTTCGAGAGGATTTTAAAGCAAAATCTCGGGCAAAAATATCCCCTTTGTTTTGAATTTCGTTTTTCTTTTCGATGATATAATTCAATCTTTCAATAATATCTTTCATCGAACGCCCGATAACTTCTGTTGCTTCCAATGTACCGATGGTCAATACGGTTGTTCCGCCAAAAGTCGAAATCAATCGCTGTTGGTCGGGCTTATCCTTAGGCACTAGTACAGACGACAAACTCGTGGTAGCACCCAAAGAGGCATTGATAATGGAGCGATTCTTTTTGCCTTTTTTGGCTTGATTATAAGCTTTTTTCAATTCAGATTCCTTCTCACGCATTTGTTCGAGCAATTCCCAGCCTTTTTGTAGCGTTCCTCTATACAAATTATATAATTTTAAGTCAGTTTCTGCCTCATTGATGGCATTTTTCACTACAAAATTAATCGTCTGTACATCTCTATTTTTGGTTTTATCCAATACAAAAAAATCAATACTGAAAGTTACCGAATCCATAGGGTCTTTGACAAAATCATAAGCAGGCTGCCAAGTAAATTCATATTGGTTGGCAGTATTTTTAATCAACGATTTTTTTTGAATTGCTTGATTTTCGCTTAAAAAATCAAATACCTGAATGTCATCATCCCCATTGGGGTCAGAAAGATAAAACCGGATATTCACCGTTTGATTTTCCTTGATTGTAAAAGTGTTTTCACCAGGGACAACCACAATTTCGGGAGGTAAATCAATCTGAGTAGCTTCAATTTTTAATCTACCCCGACTTTGCGTTTTGGCAGGCTGGTCTTCGACATAAAATTCGAGGTATAGCGGCATTCCCTCCGCAGATTTTTCCTTCAACTTTTTAAATTGAGTAAAAGAAGGTGTCCAAGATATTTCACCTTGAGAAGTCATTTTCATCCCCTCAGGCATGCTCTCAAATGAAGGAATCATGACGATAGGGTCATTGTC
>JACCEA010628075.1_pt1 | contig 11743 bp, 20 predicted proteins | sample 7449851 | NCBI WGS metagenome assembly JACCEA01 (sample SAMN15323453, study PRJNA562643) | freshwater metagenome | isolation source: river surface water | place: USA:Blue River Watershed | collected 2017-08-18 | reverse complement strand
GTAACAATGTATTCATCCTGCATTGGATCGGTTACTAAATAAACGATGTCGCCTATTAGGTAGTCAGATGTTATAGTTATTTTTTCGCTCATTGTTTTTTAATTTAAGTTTAAAAAAAATCCGGCTACTGAACTTCACCGGAATAGATTTTAGAATCCGAGTTCGTCGTCGTCGTCATCATCGCTAAATGGCTGCTTTTCTTTTGGTGCTACATAGTCTGTTGCTGCTGCATCTTTGATAATCTTCCATCCTACAATCGTGTTAAACCACTTTTTCTCTCCGGTTGGTGATTCCCACATCCTCCCGTTTATGTTGATACCTACTGTTACGGTGTCTCCCTCTTTATGTGCATCGGCTAAATCTGCTTTATCTTTCAATAGTTCGATAAGGATTTCCTGCGGGTAACTCTCTTGGGTTCTTATTACGATATTCCTTTTCTGGAATCCACTTGCGAAAGTTTCAACAGGTGCTATTCTGATAATTTGTCCTTTAATTTCCATGTTTATTTAATTTTAAGATAAAATTCAAGTTCTGATTTTATAGTTTCTACTGCTTCGTTGATTCTCTGTTTCGCGCTGTTTAGTGCAATATCGAGTACCTGTGCTTCGGGTGTATCATCAGTCCACGATGAAAGGCTGTTTATCGTAGAGATTAGTGCGTTTTTATTGTTCATCAACTCTGTGTGGTCAACTGTGTTTTGCGTTGATTTTTCAGGCTCTGTGTAGGTTGCTGCTTCTGTAAAAGAATGTGCTGAATTTTCCATTTTTTGTTTAGGTTTTTAAAAAAGGGGCTTTTGGTTATTACCCCTTTCCGGTTTTACTTCTGTGAGTGTGCTACCGACTGTTTGCGGAACTCTTTGTGCAGTTTGTCGAGGTTAAGGGTAGCTTTACGAGACCTTGCCCCTGCTGATTTGTTCCCTGCTAAAAACTTTGCAGATTCAGTTTGAAATTCTGCGTAAGCTGCGTTGATCTGTTGGATTAAATTTTCCATAATTAAAAAGCAATTCCCTATACATTGCGAGGTTCTATTGGTTGTTTTATTTTAAAGTTTGGTCGTTATCTGTAATAGAAACTTTTATTTTATGCGGTTCAAATGAACTTCTTAAAGTTATTGAGCTATCGACTGTTACATTACTTCTTTTGGGATTAACCTTCCAAAATTCGTGGCGAATAACCTCAATAATATCTTGAGCCAATCTTGCAAAATCATCTACTTTGTCAGAGTTTATTCCGTAACTTCCATTTAAACCATAATCCATATCAAAAAGAATATTTCTCGCTTTTAAAAGTTCATCGTTCCCGATGTCGTGATAATCGTCTCTGTGATTTTCCCAAATATGTTTGTGAATTGTAGGAATGTCTTTAATTTTATCAAACTGCCCTAAATTCAATCGTACATATAAATCAAGTGCTTCCCGAATTAAATGTGCTTGTTTGTCTGTTACTTCAATTGTTACCATAATTTTATTTTGCTACTGGAGTAAATGGTGCTTCGATTTTATTAAGGAAGTCTGGGTCTTTTTCTTCGAGCCTTTCGAGCAGTGTTATCACCGATACGATATGGTTTGGTTCGCGGGTAACGAAAAAGTTGATTAGCCTTTCGTAAGCATCGTCTGTAATATTGAATACATCTTCAGCATCAATTGAAACCCCTTCGTTATCTATGCTTCCGAATTTGCAGAATGCCCATTGGTGGGTGTTGCAGATTTTCTCGGCTTCTTTTAGGAGTTGGTTTCCCTCTTGCTTCATTGCGTGTCGGTACTGGTTACTGTCTTGCAGGTTATCCATTGTCCGGATGAAGCAGTTAAGGATAAAGCAAAGTCTGTTATAGTTTAGCCTTGCCTGGTGGTCACGTTCTTCATTTGTCATTGTTGTTTCAGTCGTTTGTTCTGGTTGGCTATTTTATATCCTTCAATCTGTTTTTTCAGTGCGCCATCTGTCTTGTTGAGCATAATAGGTTTTCTTCCTAATTTTTTGTCTAATGCTTTTGCGGTGTCGAGTGCTTTCTGTGCATCTGTACGTTCGTCATCTGAAAGACCTTTTGCGATTTGACCGTCTTTTTTCTTTTTCTCTGGTATTAATTTTTTCTTCATATCTCTGTGCCTAAAATTTCTTCTTCTTTTATGATTAAGTAGGATTTCTTGTTCCATGTAATTTCGTTGCCTACATGGTTCTGAAAGAATACTACGTCACCAATTTTAAGTTCTGAATCTGTTGGTACTGGTGTCGCGCATTTTACTACTATCCCTTTTTCAATTTCGGTGGTGGTGTTGGTAAGGATAATACCGTTCTTAACTTTCTCCGGCTCTATCTTTTCGATGATGTACTGGTTTTTCGTAGTACCGATTAAGGTGATGTCGAATAGTTTCATAGTTCTAAGATTCCGTTTTTGTTTTTAATGTCGCGGGACTGGAGTTTTCTGTCGAATAGTTTTTCTTCCTGTGTTTTGGTGTTCCGGAAAACAATCTGCTCAATACTGCCTATTCCTTTTATGCGCCTTTTCTGTACGCCCAGAAATTCGTGTTCAAATCCGTTTATCATTACTTTGTCGTTGATTCTAAGGTCTGCTACTTTCATGGTTTTTATTTTTAACGAGAAATTATTGTCATTCCTAAAACTGGGTGATATTGAATAGCGCAATTATGCTCTTCTGCAATTCTGTAAAATTTTTCAAGAAACGCTAAATGATTACTATCTTTTGTATTTTGATTCAACTCAATTCTTTGCCATTCTAAACTTGCTTTTTGCAATCCTATTTCAATCCCATGTTTTATTCCATTTTCCCATGTATTTCTCATGTCGTGTTTGGAATATTTCTCACCACCAAACAATAAACTAAATCCAGTTTCTCGTTCTTGAAAAGAAGTGTCTCCTTTCATTTCTTCGCGAAAAATATATTCTACTCTTTCAGTCATGGTTTTTAGTATAAAGCGATTAGTATTGAATCCCGTGCGTCTTGGTTTTTGGTTCCGGTGTGGGTTATTTTCAGGCGAGCCAACTGTATTTCTACTTCGGGTTGGGTAATCTTGCCGTTCAGCCCTTTCCAGACTTTTTTTATAGGCAGTTTCATGGCGTAATCTACCTTTACATACTCGCACATCTGAATGATATGTTTTGCGGTGCTGTGGTTTTCTCCTACGTTCTTGGCAATCTTCTCTATAATCCGGTTGTTCTTTGCGAAGTGCCAGTTGGATTTTTTATTCAGAAACCCGCATTCTACTTTTACCTGCTTTATGGCTTCTCTATTTTCTTTAAGGAAATCGAATAGTTCAAAGAAAGAAAGGCTCTTGGTCTGAATGTGCATTTTCTCTCGGTCTAAGATTGCCACACCGTTTTTGGTAATGTCTGGGTCGATGCCTATGATTAGGTTGCTCATGGTTAATCTTCTGTTTTTTCGTCTATATCGAACTCCGGAAGGCTATCGTTAAGGAACTCTTCTCTGTCCGGTAAGCCTACTTCTTTTATATCGTAGTTCTCGTAGTAGTTGTAGAATATGGTATTGTCCCTACGCTGGAACTTAAACTCTAAGTCATGGTATATTTCGAGCATCTTCACATACGCTGATGTTTTACCTTGGAAATAATCATCGAATGCTTTGCGTATATATTTCCATAAGTACCGCATCCGGTTTTTCTTGCTGTTCAGATTGGTGTTTATCTTGAGGGTGTAATCGAAAATATTATCGGTGTTGATGCTCATTACAAACAGTGGTGGAAAATTTCTTTCGATGAACAGCATATTGTTGTGCTTGGTGTAGGTATATTCACCCACGGTGGGTGTCATCACGAAATCGAACTTCAACCCTTTTGCAAACTTGCGCATCTGGTGGTAGGTGATCTGTTTTTCTCCGGTGATAAAATATTTTTTGAAGAGGGTGTAATTATTGAATCCTACATATTTTGCAAGTTCCCTTTGGTCGTTGATTCCTACCTGATGTTTCCCGAAGTAGAAAAGTTTATCAACGTCTTCTTTTATTTCTGGGACAAGGAAATTCTTTTTCATCACCCCGTTTTTTTCTTCGTAGAAATACCAGTCCGGAGTTTTTGAAGGCAGGCGTTGTTTTTTTGGTTTGTCTTCCATGAATTTATTTTTAATCTAAAATTTCAGCGATATATTCTCCCACTTCATAGAGGTGTCCTTTAAAGGCGATTTCGTTTAGAAGGTGTCGTTGTTCTGCCTTTCGGTAGGTTATTGCAGGGATAGTATCGCACCGGAACTCTACTATTGTTTCTCCTGGTTTCAGAAAGTTTGTTACCAAGAATATGTTTTTTTTTAATCCTCGTAAGTCGCGCAAGTTTCTTACTTTTTCGGATGGACTTACAAAGTATGTTACACCACCATCGGTTATTGTTCTTCCGGTTGCTTGTAATAAATGGCTGGTATCGTGCGTTGTGTTTTTGGACTTCATGCTGTATTTTGGGTTTGTGATACTCTGTTACGGTAGCAAGTAAAGGCGTGATATAAAAAGTGAAATGCGATTCTTTGTAGTAACTCCTTATTTTAGGAAGTATCATTCTGCATATTCTAATAACCGAATGTCTCCTGCTGTAAATCCTAAATACTTCTGTTACTTCGAGATATTCTGCTTTGTAGTCATCGTGAATGTCGAATGTGTATAAATTCCGGCAGAACACTTTCCCTTGTCTGAAGATGAAACCGCAATAGATTACTTCGTTCCCGAAGTCTTTAAATTTCATCTGCACTTCTGGTGACGATGTTGCTATTTCTATTCGCAGTTTATCTTCGGTGAGCATATTTATTTTAAATCAGATTCTTTTATGAAAGAACCGTTTCTAAATTCCCCTTTGCGGTCTTTGATGTCGTTGTAAGAATGTTCAATGCATTCCTCAATAGACTTTCCTTGTAACGCTGCGATGTGTGTTAAAACCACTACCATATCGCCTATATCATCGGTGCAATCTCTACCTCTTGCGATGTTTCCAGCTAATTCACCAAACTCCTCGCCCAGCTTTACGAATTGGGATTGTACTGTTGCTCCCCCTTCTCCGTAGAAATTTCTGTCTGTTCCCCACTTTCTAATCTTATCGAAAGTTGTTTCTGTTTTTGGCTCGTTGTAAAGTCCTGTTGTCATATATTTGTTATTAAAGTTTACCATTGATTTGTCGGACAAGGATCGGTAGAAAGTGCTTTGAGCATTCTTATACATCCGCACCCTGTTTTTCTTATCGGTTTCCAGTTACCGTTTACTTTCTCGTAAGTCATCAACTGCTTTTTCGTTGAACAGAAGATTCCGGATTTTAAGGGGCATTTATCACAAATTTCCATCTTGCGTTCTAAATCATCTTTTTTGGTATCAGGCAAAAGATTCAGTTTATAAATCAGATACCAGAGTGTTCCTTTCAGTATTTGTTTGGGTTTAATGCTTATCATATTCTCTTAATTTTAAAACCTTGCTCGTAAACCCATTCCCCGCCATCTTCTATTTTGTTATGGCAACTCCGGCACGATGGGAGGAAAAACTTTGTGTCAATTAATAAATCTCCTTCCCTTGATTTTTTGTGGTGTACGTCTGTCGCTTCTTTTGTGCATCCTTCCAATTTCGCAAGGCATTTAGGATTCTCGCGGAGGAACTTGTTTCTTACCGGAGTGTATAATAATTTTCTTGCTTCGTTCTTTGCTGATGACTTATTAATCGGTTTCTTATATCCGATAGACCAACAATACTGACACATCCCTTTGCTAAAAAGTATTTTGTCTTCACCGCACCCCGCGCATTTTTTAAGTTTTCGCTTTATCATAGAATTGTTAAGGTCAAAGAGTTAAACGATAAATTAGGTTACAGTGCGTTTTAATTACTTTACAAATCTAAACAAATATTTTAATTCACCAAACAAAAATTATAAAATTTGTAATAAAAAGAATATTTTGTTTAGCAAAAGCAATAATATATACGGTGTTTTTACTTTTGGTGAATAAATCATAAACTCAATTTACATGGCTGATTTTAGCACAGAGTATTTTAATGAGAAGTTTTCAGCACCCAGCGAGCCTGCGGTAGCGGAAGCAAGTACAGAGCAGAACCCACCCGCAGAAGCGGACGTGACGGAAAATGCCGAACCAAACGAAATAAACGAAACACCAATAACACCTTCAGATGAAAGTGCGAGTGTAGAAGTTCCGGAAAGCAAACCACCCGTTAACGAAAAGATTTCGGAGTTAAATTCTTTCCTGAATAGAAACCCAGACCTTTCTGAAGAAGACTATTTCAATCTGAAAAAGCCACTGGCAGAAATTCCTGAAGAAGACCGTATAAAAAAATACCTTGCTGAAAAAGAAGGATTAACCCCTACGGAAATCAAACTTAGGTTAATGGAATTACAAGCACCACTGGACGAAGACGATTTTGGAGATGAACCCGATACAGAAAGCATTGAATTTCTAAAAGCACAAGCCGAAAAGGAAAAGCTGTTGAAAGATGCAGATTCGTTTTATACGGAGCAGGTTCAAAAACTTCTTAATAGCCCCGAAGGTAATACCGGAGAAAACGCAGACACTCCTGAACTGAACGAAGAAGATGTTAAGAAATTCCAGCAGGAAGTAAAGCAGAATTACGATGCTAAAGTCATGCAGGCTTCAAATGAATTACAAGGGATTGATATTGAAATTAACGGACAAAAACTAATGATAACTCCTACCGACAATGAAAGAAAGGCATTGCGGGAAACGGGATATAAGTTGGCTGAAATTACAGGTCAATATTTTTCCGAAGACGGGATTCAGTTAGAACGGCATGACGAGTTTACGAAAGACATCCTTTATTGGATTACTCCGGAAACAAGGACTGCTGCATTAAAGTCTGCTTATGAGCAGGGCTTAGAAGAAGGGAAAGCATCCCAGATGAGAAGCCAGCGTAATATCAACAATTCCGCAAGGATAGAAGTAGAAGGTGATTCAGGCAGGGAATCTGCGAAAAATCAGTTGTACCAAATTAATAAAATGGCACGCTGAAAACCTTAATCTAAAAAATACAAAAAAACATGGCTATTGTAGTACAACCAACAGCAACACCGTTATACACGGTAGATCCCGCATTCAACGGGAAAATTGAACCACTGGCGTCTCTTGACATTTCCTGTCATTTGAAAGACCCAGAATATTTAGGCAAGTTCACTGAAAAGGAATTGCAGCACACTTATCTTGCGTGGCTTATGGCTTCCGGAAACGAGATGACGAAAGCAGGCGACCAATTTTGGTGGAAAGAAGCAGGGTACGCATTTGCACCTTACGACTATGTAACCAATGGATTGGTAACGAGAGTAGGGAATGTATTCACCCTTAATCCGGCAGCGGTAGTTTTAGACCCTAACAACATCGACAACTGTAAATATACGGCTGCTGATATTGCATGGGGATTTGAAGCAAAAGAAGAGGTGTTGCTAATTGATGCAACAGGAAAAGAAGAGCATGGTATCGTGCAGTCTATTTCTGCGGACAGAAAATCAGCAACAATCTTATCAAAAGACAATGCAGCGTTCGCGATTGCGCTTACGGATATTCACGTTTTCCCATTGGGTAAAAACTTAGATAACTGCGAATCTCCAACTTGTATCGGATTTAGATACAAAGATGTTTCTTACAGCAACACAATGGTAAGAGATTCTGACTGTTTCACTTATTGTGAGGAAGATTTGTACAACGCGAGTATGTACGAAAGAATCGTTGACGAACCAGGTGGTTCAACTTATCACAGAGACAGAAATCTTGATGAGATGCAGAAAAGACTTTGGCAGAATGTTGACCGTAAGTTATTCTTAGGAAAACAAAACCAAGCAGGTTCAGCAGCGGAAACAGCAGGTACATTCAGTGCTGGTATGGACGGTATCATCGAGCAGGTGAAGCAGAGAGGTTACGGATGGCAGGGATTCATCGAAACTGAAGCAGATTTGCAGACGATTGATGATATCCAGAGACGAAGACTTGCGCCAAAAGATTACATCATTCACGCAAACAGCACGCAGTACAGAAAACTTCAGACGATGCTTGTAAACGGCATGACTGCTACTTACGACCCGTTTGATGTAAACGCTGATACTATGAAGCATTTAGGCTTCAAAGGTATCGACATCTACGGTAGAAACTACTTCTTCCAAAGATGGGATATGCTTGACCAAACCGGAACTTCCGTAAACATGGATAAGGCATATAACTTTATCTTAACTCCACAAGGGGACAACAAAATCACTTACGCAGACGGAACATCTGAAAACGTAGGTTATGTAACCCTTATCTGGAAAGGTAAAGACGGTGTTGTAATGAAAATGAGAAGATATGTGACCACACAAGGATTGGGAGCAGGGAAAGTAAAAGTTGAATACGCAAATACATTCTCCGTGGCTGTTGCTCAGGCAAACCACTTTGTATTGGGTAAACCAGCATTTTAGTAAATACGGGGCGGAATAACACCGCCCTGTTTTTTTTCTTAACAAAACTTTAAAAGAACATATATGTCAGACACAACAAAATTGTATCAATTCCCGCGAGTAGGTTACACTATTCCACTGGAGGGAAATTTCAGAAATGAAAAGAAGATTAAAGTCCTACACCGCTATTCAGAAGGTGAGGGAACATTGATTGCTAAAGACCAGTCTAAGGATGCTGAAAAAAGTTACCTTACTATTGTGAGCAACCCAATGCCTATTTCCGACCCGCTTATTCAGCAGTTTTTGGATTTAATGATTGCAGACGGGCAGAACATTAAATTGTACGAGCCAACTGCAAACGCTAAAGCAAACCTTGCTGGAATCAGAACTACACTGAAAGCGATGAACATGATTGAAGCGATGAAAAAAGAAGACTTCATTCCTGTTGCTTACGGACTACTCGGAAGAAAAATCTTTACCACAGAACCAGAAATAGTTCAGGAATTACTTTTGGCTATTGCCCAAGAGAAGCCGGAAGAAGTATTCGCGGTATTCGACACCAAAACTTCGCAGAAAACGAAATTCTTTGTTGCTGAAGCATTAGGGTACGAAGTTATCGAGGAAAGCTATGACGGTCTGGAAGTAACCTTCAACGGGGAAAGGCTTGTTTACGTTTCAAAAGGGGAGAGTGCGGTAGAAGCTGTTGCCAACTACTTTGAAACTAAAGAAGGGAAAGCGGACTACCATGTAGTTGCGCAGGCAGTAGCCAGCAAACTGAAAAGAAAAGCTGACGATAAAGTAGCGAAAGAGGTCGCTGAAAAAGACCTTGACAAAATGAATAAGGCAGAACTTACAGAGAAAGCCCTTTCACTCGGAATCACGGAAGACGAGTTAGCCGACAAGACCAACAAGCAGATTGTCGAGATTATCGAATCTAAATAAAACTTGAATAAATGCTAATTAACAGCATATACGAAACTGCCAACGTGCTATTAAACAAAGACCAAAGGGGGAAAATATCTCCCTTTGAGTTTAATAGTATCATACAGCAGGCACAGCGTAAAATTACGAATGAACTACTTTCAGAATACAAAAAAATTGTGTTCAGAAAAAACCGATTTAATCTGGGTTCTGGATTTGCAGACCAAACGAGATTCAGTATTCAGGCGATTGAATACTATCTCACCACAAAACAAGCATCTGGAGTTGAGGATAAACATGAACTTGAAGACGATGTTTGGTATCTCTCGGAAGTTTACAATAGTGAATCTTTAATCGAGAAGACCGAGAACGCACAGTTCAACACCCTAAAGCGAAGTAACCGGATGAAGCCGAGCCAGTGTATGCCGATTTTTACCATGATTGGAAACACCCTTTACTTTTACCCGATACAGGAAAATATTGAAATCAACTACCTTAGAAAACCGAAAGACCCAAAGTGGACTTTTGAAATCGTGGGAAATGTACCGATGTTTAATTCGAGTGCCAACGACTTCCAGGATGTTGACGTACATCATTCCCTTATCTCCGGAGTATTAATAGAAACATTACAAATGTGCGGACTGAATCTGCGGGAACAGGATATAGAACAGTATATCGCCCAGATGAAACAGGAAGCAATGGCAAAACAAAACGCTTATTAAAATGAATAAAGTATCAATGTTTGTTTCTGCAAAAGTAATGACAGAAGCAGAATGCGTAAAACTCACCCCATCGCAAACCTATACGGACAGTATCATAAAAGACTTCGACTATGCTGATGTTACGCAGAAGACGATTAAAATAACGAATTACTGTTCAGTCCCTTTTTCAATTCTCTCTGAAACCACTCTGTTCACCGATACGGTTGGCGGTGGAAACTTCAGTGCAAAAATAAAAGCATTCACCATACAGGCAAACCAAACTATCAATGTTCCGGTTTACTACAATGGAATGTACAAAGGAACGTCTTTAAGTCCGGCATACACCATTTCGGTAAACGGAATTTCAAATATGTACAACCTTACCGTAACCGTACCTGTTGTAAACCAACCTCCGGTAGTTACAGACATTTTAAAAGTTCTGGGGAATAGGGTAAATTACACGCTTACGATAGCGGACTTTTTAGCGCACTTTACTGACCTTGACAATGATGACCTTGATGCAGTTATTATCGAAGGGGATACATCATCATACAGGCTGAACGGAGCAACATTAGTAAGTGGGACAGTTATTCCAAGAGCATCAATCGAAAACGGACTGTTACAGAAACTCGCACCAAATACCAATTCTTATACAGATGAAACTACGGTGTGGAAAGCAAGAGATACGGCAGGACAAACATCACTATAAATGGCATACCTTACATTCAGATACGGAGCAGTTATACCCCTTGTTTTCACAGCGGTAAACTCTTACTTCATTAGAAATACATCGAACACAAAAGATGTTTCAATCCCATATACAAACGGTAGCGGGCAAGTGTTGACAGCAGGACAGGTTTTATACACTACCGGGACAGTTGGAACAGAAGGTTATTTGCAGGTTGAAAGCAAAATAAACCAAACCCTTAGTTCGTCCGGAGATTTACAGACGGTAGTTTACCATTATCCAATAAGTACCCAGGCGAATTATGTTTTAAATTTCAATTTTGAAGGCGCACCAATTTCTATTGGAATGTACTACAATTCAGCACCCGTAACCGGAGATGTGATTATCGAGAAATATAACCGAGTGATACACACCTTTGCTGTTTCTGATTTTGTATTCTCTGATTATGACGGTGATGAAGTAACGGAACTGGCAATCTTTGGTGATGTTATTGGGTATGAATACAGCGGAGTGCCTTATGTAGCCGGAACGTGGATTTCTATGTTCAACATCAATGCAGGAAGTTTAAAATATAATCCAGTAGATCAAGATACTTACTACGAAAAAGTAAACCAGTATAAAGTGAAGGATTCACAAGGAAACATTTCATCTTAAACAAAAACAAAATGGCAAATATAATTTTCAAGTATAAAGGGAAAAACGATTTAAACCTGACAAGGGAGTTTAATTCTACCCCCGCATTTGTCGCTAATAAAGACGATGTAAAATTCAATGACACCTCGAATCCTTTCAGTGATTACCTCGCGAGTTCAAGTTGTGGGAGCTGGACTGATGACAAAATTAAAATATTATCACTACCCCATAAAGGAAGATTATTCTACCTTACAAATCCAGGTGGCGGGACTGAGGTGTACGCTGACGTAACCGTAGGGCAGGAGATTGTTGTGCGCGATATGACGGATAATAAAGTATTGAAGTTTTCGGCAGAAGGTTCTTCAGATGGACAATATACCGGAAACTATTTCACGGAGTTTACCTTTGAAAGATACTGCG
>JACCEA010473373.1_pt1 | contig 11747 bp, 10 predicted proteins | sample 7449851 | NCBI WGS metagenome assembly JACCEA01 (sample SAMN15323453, study PRJNA562643) | freshwater metagenome | isolation source: river surface water | place: USA:Blue River Watershed | collected 2017-08-18 | reverse complement strand
CCTGAGATTGCAACCTGTGCAAACTGCTCTGGGGCCTTAATTAAGTTAACCAACATCCAAACAGCAAAAAGTGCGCTAATTACGATTGCGCCAACTCGTTCAATACGTTGCTGGCGAATTTGACCAGGAGTGCCGCTAAATTTCTTTGCCTCTACTGCTTTGGCCAAGGTAACTCCGTTTCCTTCATTCACCCGGTTCGGGGTTTTAGGTACTAAAAAGCTTAGGTCGAAAGATACAACAGTTTTGCACTGTCACGTACTAATTCAAAACGCCTACTTAGTAAGGATTTGGGTGGCCACCCGAAGGCAGCCACCCAAATCTATACCTTATATAACTGGTATTACTTAACTGTGATCTTCTTTACGAAGGTCTCAGCCTTATCCTTAACGATCAGAATTGTGATGTCCTTTGACAAGATATCACCGTTCTTATCGAACTTAAGTTGTGTTCCTACAACAGACTTGTTAGCAGGAATGTTTACAGTCTTCATCTTCTCGAAGATGTCCTTACGTGTTCCGTTTGAGCGAGAGATTGCATCAAGGATTACTTGAGCAGCTGCTGCACCATAAACAGAGAATGAGCTTGTTGGAGCCTCACCGTAAGTTAGAAGGTATTCATCCTGGAATTGTTCTGCTACTCCACCCTTAGGGAACTGATCAATTGAAAGACCAGTAAATGAAAGGTAGGCACCAGCTGCTTCTGGCAGAGCCAAGAAGTCTGGGTATCCAGTGAAGCCGTCTGGCATCATGAATTTAACAGCGGTGTTAGATCCAAGGTACTTAACCTTGTCCTTAACTAATTGTCCACCGTTTAGATCAAAGATTCCGCCAACATAAACCATGTCAGGTGAAAGTGCCTTGATCTTTGTGAATAGTGCCTCGTAATTTGTGGCCTTGTCATCCCAGCCTTCACCAGCATCGCCAGTTGATAGAACTGTTAGTCCTAGCTTCTTAGCATTTGTTGTGAATGACTTTGCAACACCTTGTCCGTATGTTTGACGATCGTTAAGAACGTAAACCTTCTTAACACCTTGTTCTTTAGCGAACTGTGCAGCTGCTGCACCTTGGTTATCATCAGTTGTTACAACACGGTAGTAGTTGCGCTTTCCTGTTGGATAATACTTGCCAGGCTCGCCTGGATCCCATGCCTTTGTAAGACCTGGGTTTGTGTTTGCGTTAGATACCATCACCATTGGACCCTTAGGATCTTGGTTCAAGATTGGCACAATAATCTTTGCGCAACCTGAGTTATATGTACCCATTACCGCAACTTCGTCACGAGCTGCAACGTGTGCTTGTGCGTTCTTTGCGCATTGAGCATCATCCCATGAGCCTTTAGCGGCTGTTGAGTTGTCATACTCGCGGAACTTGATTGTGAACTTACCAGCTTTGTTATTGCGTTGCTTTAATAGCAACTTGATAGCTTTGTTTGTTGATGCGCTCTGATCAGCAGATCCACCTTGTTTTGGAAGATCTGAAGAAATATACAGAGTTGTGGCAGCAGATGATGAGCTTGATACTAGTGTCAAGCTAACAGCTGCAGCTGCAATAGCAACAATCGCTACCTTTGCAGGATTTTTCTTCATTAAGAGGTATACCTTTCCTAGGTTTTCGACACCACAGACTTATGTCCATAATGTTGTTGGGCAAGGGTAGAGGTTTGGGGTGATTTTGACTAGTTGGTTTTTGCTGTGAATCTCATTATCTGGGCTTAAAAATTGCCATTTAGGTTTGATATTTCACGCGTAAATAACAGTTTTGTTATTCGCTATCTAGGCAAGCTCTAGGAGTTCTCACAACCTACCGGCGCGTACAGGTGAGCCAACTTTTCCAAAGTAGAGCAGGGCCAACATCATCACCGATGCAAAAAGTAACGCAGCAGTTATCGAGGTTAACTCAACTAACCAAGCCAAAATAGTTTTTGAAATGAAGATTATAAAAGTATTAACAAAACTTAATTGCGCAACTGCAATTGCATTTCTGCCATTTGAAAGCCGGCCAGCAATAGAGAAAAAGATTGGCGCAAGGGCGGAGGAACCTAAACCTGCTAAGAAAAATCCAAGAAAGGCAATTAGATAAGCAATTGTTTTATTGCTATCAACTAAAAGGGCAGAAAGTAGGATCATGGAGATAAATCCAGCACCCCCTACTGCGCCCCCTGCTTTAATCCAAAATCTTTCTGATTGATGATTTAAGGCCCAGCCAATTGAAAATCTGCCAATGATTAAACCAATTAAATAAACTAAGTAACAGAGCGTGGCAATTGAGGCGCTCATCTTTAACTCCTCTTTACCAAATAAGGTGGCCCAATCTGCGATGGTGAACTCCATTATGGAGGCGCAGAAAAAACCTAAACTTAAAAACCAATTAACTTTAAACTTAAATTGCTTAAATGAACCAGCCTGATAATCATCATCTGCCGCTGGATTTGCTGGAAATGTATTTGATAATTTGGCGATACTAAATTGGGTAATCAGCCAAACCACAATCATCAAGATAGTGATATGCCAGGTGATTGAAACATAATTAGAAATTAAAAAAGCAATGGCAGCGGTACTCATCGCCCCAACAGCCCAGGCGCCATGCAGCTTTGGCACGATTACTGCACCAACCTCATCTTGGCGATGAAGTGAGTGACCACTTGATGCAATGTGATAAATCGAGATTGAAGCACCTGCCAAGATATTTAAAAATAAAAATAAAATTGGTGATCTGGTGTGAACTAAAGCGGTGAACATAACTGCCACCCCAGTTGAGCCAATCTGCAGCGCTCTCTTTGCGCCAATGGCATGAACAATCTGGCCACCAATTAATAACATGATGATGGAGCCAATAGATGAGGCGCCAAGGAGTGTGCCAAAGGTGCCGTTATTAATATCTAAGTTAGCTTTAAGGTCGGGGGTGCGTGGAGCCAGAGACATGATGGATATGCCAAAGAGAAAAAAGATAATACTTAAGTAACGCTTTTCTGCTTTTGAGTAAGTTGTTTTTTCAAAGTTTTTCAAAAGAGTGCACTTGCTAACTGACCACGTGCCTTAACAAGTCTTGGATCGGTTGGATCTACCAAATTAAAGAGGGTGATTAAATGCGCCTTTGCCTTATCCCGATCATCCCCGGCCATACTTCTAACTGCATTTAGTAATCGATCAAAAGCGGCTTCATAATTTCCAGTTGCAATCTCAATATCAGCACACATCATCTGGCTGGTGACATCATCTGCCTTTGCATTTTTCAAAGTTAATACTGGATCTAGTCCATCAATTCGTAGCATCAAATTAACTTGAGCTAATCCAACTACTGCAACCTGCTCATTTGGTTTTCGCTTAAGCCATGCCTCATAAGATGCTTTGGCAGCTTTGTAATCTCCTTTTTCCATTGCAGCATATGCAGCTGCCTCCTCCGCCTCCATTGGGATCTCAGTTGGGCCTTCAGGTGCTTTTCCAATTCCTTTGCCAGCAGCAAGCTCTAGTAATTTATTAATTACCAATCGAACCTGATCAGCAGGTGGAACTGATTCAAATAAGGGAAGTAGTTGCTCACCAATAATTGCAATTGCAACCGGCACTGACTTTATCTGCAACGCTTGGGCAACCTGTGGCTGGGCATCAACATCTACTACGCCAAGTAGCCAGCTGTTTTTATCGGCAATCTCAAGTTTTCCAAGAGTTTCAAGTATCTCCTTTGCCTGGGCACTTCTGGCAGACCAAGCCAGCAAAATAACAACAGACTCTTTTGATTTTGCAACAAAATCCGATACTAAATTCTCCTGCGTTACCGCCTTGCCATGAGTGGGTGTAATAACCTCACCAGTTGGTTTTTTTAAGGTTGAAAGATCAAAGGCGTTGCCAAAATTGGCACTACCCATTCCAGGAATTGGCTTATTGGTACTCATTTTTTAATTACAACCCCTGAATCCATTCGGTATGGCAATACCTTTTCGATGTAGTCGGCCGTGGCAAAATCTAGCCCAACATCTCTGCCTAATTTCTCACCTAGATACCAACGATTCTCTAACACCTCATGGAAAAGCTGGGCTTGCTCAACTCTTCCCTTTAACTCCTCCGGTACTTGATTAACTACTCTCTTAAACACATCACTTAACCATTGCTTAACAACTACTGCGTGTGGTGTGGCAGGTGCAAACTCACGTGCTTTATATCGATCATAGGAGGCAAGCAATCGCTTTGCCTGCAGCTCCTCTGCCTTTAATCCCATTAACTCCTCTAGGCGATTTGCATGGTATCTGGCTGCAACTAACTTAGGTTGAAATCTAATTGATCCCTTATCCCCTGTTGTTGTTACCTCAACCTCTTCAACTGCAAAGCCTAAATCTTGCAAACTTCGCATCGCCCGCTCTACCGCTTGGCGATCTGATGAATCTAATATCTGTGGCTCCTTTAACATCTTCCACAATCTTCGATACCTCTTTATAACACCATCGGAGGCTCTAACAGGATTTATATCCTTGGATAAGACACCTGCTGCTGCTAAATCCTCAAGCTCTGCCGCCACATTAAAGTGCGCAAGCTCTAAATCATGCTCACGCTGGCCATCACTTAAAGATCTTTGAAACTCACCAGTTTCAGCATCAACTAGGTAGGCAGCAAAATCATTGGCATCTCTTCTAAATAATGTATTTGAAAGTGAGCAATCCCCCCACCAAAAACCAAGTAGGTGAAGTCTCACTAAGAGTAAGGCGAGCGCGTTAGCCATATTTAATATCTCAGTTGGAGTAACTGATCCACTTAATATCACCCGATAAGGAAGTGAGTAAGGCAGATACTTTGTGACTAAGGCAGCTGGCAACTCATTTCCATCACCATCAACTCTTCCCTCAATAACAGCAACTGGTTCAACACAAGGTGCTGTTTTTTGATTTAAATCCCTAAGTAATGAGTACTCACGATTTGCAAACTCAGGCACAGTCTCTTTTACTGCAAATATTTGGCTATTACTCTTGCTTGGATTTGATCTGATCAACCTAACAACATGGCGAGAGATACCGCGCATGCTGGTGAGCACCTCATCCTCAGGCCAGCCCTCAAGTGGTTTATCCCAAGGCAGGTTAGCTAAGGTGGCAATCTCCTCACCTAATCCTTTGATTCTTAATCCACTCATAGGCTTATTCTCTCGTATTTAATCCACTACTTGCTCATTAATCGGTCTGTGGTGATGTGAAAAGCAAGATAAAATTCACCTATGGCTAGATTTACTAAACCAAAGATCACTTCAAAATTACTTCGGCGCAAAGTGAGCAAAGTTGCCAATGAAGATTTTGGCACAGCCGGCAAACCAGTAAATACCTCCCACCCTTTCTACTTTGGCTTTATGGTCACCATTGGCGCACTACTTGCTCTAACCATGTTGCAAGCACTTGCCTCAGCAAGTGCGGTATTTATACTAATTATTATCTCTATCTTCCTAGCTGCTGGATTAAATCCAGCGGTTATGTTTTTCCAAAATCGTGGGCTAAATCGTGGGGCATCAGTGGGTATGGTCATGGCATCTGTTTTACTCTTTGTCGCAGCCTTTATCGCAATCGCTGTTCCACCACTGATTGATCAAGGAAATCAATTACTTGATAACGCACCAGCCTTGATCAAGGATTTAAATAACAACGCCTTTATTAATGATCTAAATAATAAGTATGGGGTAATTGACTCACTACAAACCAAAATAGATTCCCTTATTAAAGATGGCCAATTTGCGATCACCGCCTTTGGCGGAGTTATCGGCGTTGGAAAGGCTGTGGTCTCAGGTCTAGTTTCAACAATTACTATTCTTGTGTTAACTCTCTACTTCCTAGCCTCGCTTCCGCAGGTAATAAACATTGGTCTTAGATTTGTGCCAGCTACAAGGCGGGATCGAGTCTCTAAATTAACCAACGCGATTGTTGGAAGAATCGGCTCCTTTGTTGGTGGACAAGCAATTATTGCCGCCCTTGCCGCCGTATTTATCTTAATCATGGGCTTAATTATTGGCATGCCATATCCAGGACCGCTTGCAATGGTGGTTTTAATCTGCGGCTTTATTCCATTAGTTGGCCACTTTATTGGTATGACAATTGTTACCGTGGTTTCACTAACTGATTCACTTACCACCGCTGCTATTGCACTTGGTGCTTATATTGTTTACGTACAGATTGAAAATTATGTAATCACGCCAAGAATTATGCGAAAGTCGCTAGCAATTCCAGGGCTAGTAACAATTATCGCAGCACTCCTTGGCGCTTCCCTACTTGGCTTGGTTGGCGGCCTACTTGCAGTTCCAATCGCAGCAGCAGTACTTCTTATTTTAGATGAGGTTGTTTTTCCAAGAGCTGATCAAGCTTAAATCTCTTGTGGCAGCGGCAATGCACTTGGCGCAATAACTTTAACAATCTCACTTAATACCAAATGGACCATGGGCTCACCCACCCAAAGATGCTTTGCCCCTGCCACATCAATCTGCTTTAAGTTTTTTACCTTTGAAAACTTTAATCTGGCTGCCTCAGGTTTTAAGTAATCATCTAACTCAGGAATTAATGCAGTGATACTTCTGCCATCTTTAATCCAAAAATCTAGATCATCTTCAGTTGTTGAAAGCATTGGCGGACTAAGCAGGATCAACTCTTTAATTCTTTTATCTCTTGCATATTGCAGAGCAAGCTCGGTACCAAAGGACCAACCAATTACATATAAATCTTTTATCTTTAATTGCTCAAAGCAGTAATCAAGAGCGGCCAGAACATCTTGCTTTTCACCTTTTCCATGGTCATATTCACCCTCACTTTTTCCTGCCTCACTTGTTGTGCCACGGGTGTTAAATCTAATTATTTGAATTCCTGCCATGGCAGGTAAGCGATTGGCTGCCTTCTTATAAATATGTGAATCCATCATTCCCCCACCTGACGGATTGGGGTGCAGCATCAATAATGAGCCAGTTATTTCACCCTCTGGTGTTGCCACCTCACCAACTAAATTGAGTCCATCACTAGTTTTAATGGCGATTGGGGTGCGAAGTGCCGGTAATACTGTTGAGGGGCGGATTAACTCGGGCATGAAAAGAGTTTACTCTTAACCTCATGAGCACACCTGCCACCTTTGAAAAGTTTGATCCAAAAACTGGGCTAGTACTTGCAAGCTATAAGAATTTTTCGCAAGCAGAGGTTTTCGCAGCTGTTGATGCAGCGCACCTTGCAAGTGTTAGATGGGTTGAGTTTGGCTTTGTAGCACGAAAACGAGTGCTACTTAATTGGGCGGCTTATATAACTAAAAATCAAAAAGAGATTGCGCAATTGGTGGCGGATGAGTGTGGCAAACCGATTGGCGATGCATCCCTTGAAGTTTTAATCGCAATCGATCACATTGCCTGGGCTGCAAAACATGCTGAAGAGATTATGCAAAAACAAAACAGGCCTTCAGGATTGTTAATGTTTAATATGAAGGCGCAGGTTCAACGTTCTCCTCTTGGTGTTGTCGGGGTTATTGGTCCTTGGAATTATCCAATTTTTACTCCGATGGGTTCAATTGCATACGCGTTAGCTGCGGCAAATGCAGTTGTTTTCAAACCATCTGAATTCACACCAGGTGTTGGTAAATGGCTTGCAGATTCATTTGCACAGGTCGCACCTTTTGAAAATATTCTTACAACTGTTACTGGTCTACCAGATACTGGAAAGGCATTAACTGAATCAAAGGTAAATAAGATCTCATTTACCGGCTCTACTAGAACTGCAAAAAAGGTTGCTGCAAGTTGTGCTGAACAAATGATTCCAGTTGTGCTTGAGTGTGGTGGCAAGGATCCAGTAATAGTTGATTCAGATGCTGATCTTAATTTGGCGGCTGAATACGCCCTCTGGTCTGCGATGGCAAATGCTGGCCAATCCTGCATTGGGGCAGAACGGGTTTATGTTGTTGAATCTGTGGCTGATCAATTTGTTGAAATTATTACTAAGATGGCAAAAAATATTGAGGTTGGTAAAGATTACGGCCCAGCCACAATGCCATCACAATTGAAAGTAATTCAATCTCATTTAGATGATGCCAAACAGCGTGGTGCTAAGTTTTTAGTAGGTGGAAATGATTCGGTAAAGGGTGCCTTTGTTGAACCTGTGATCATGTTGGATGTGCCCGAGGATTCAACTGCAATGACACAAGAAACCTTTGGGCCAACTCTTGCAATTAATAAGGTAATGAACACTGATGAGGCGATTAAATTATCAAATGCCAGCTCCTATGGATTAGCAGCTGCTGTTTTCTCTAAGCGAAATGGTGAGAAGATTGCTGCAAAGCTTGCATGTGGAATGGTTTCAATTAACTCTGTATTTTTATTTGCCGCAGTTCCCACTGTTCCATTTGGTGGCGTTAAAGATTCTGGATATGGTCGAATTCATGGAGCTGAAGGTTTGCTCGAATACACCTACGCACGAACTGTTGTTAAAACTAGATTTAAAATCCCGTTGAAATTTACCTCATTTAATCGAAGTAAGTTCTCAGAAAAGATATTAAGTACCCTAATTAAAAGACTTTACGGTAAAGGTAAGAAGCGCTAAATACTTTTTGTAATCCGATCAAAGGCTTCAGTAATAATCTCAGGGCTAGTTCCAAAATTAAATCTAATAAACTGGCCATGCTTTGGTCCATACATATTTCCACCGTTTACCGCTAACTTGCCTTGCTCTAATATTACCTTCGCCGGATCTTCGCCAAGATTTAAACCGGAAATATCAAGCCAAGCTAAGTATCCAAACTCTGGAATCTGATACTTAATCGCTGGCAGATTTGTATCAATAATATTTTTGATTAATTTGCGATTTTTATCTAGTTGTATCAAGAGCGAATCTAACCAATCAGTGGCCTCAGAAAAGGCAGCGGCGGCAGAGGCAGCGCCAAAGAGTGAGGCACGATAACCAACTGCAATTGGCATCGAGTTTATTTTTTCTTTTAAAAATTGATTTTCAGTGATAATCATGGCGCATTTTAAGCCAGCTAAATTAAAGGCTTTACTTGCGCTAGTTATGCAAATTCCGACCTCTCGAGCAACATCACTAACATTTAAGAATGGAGTGAAATCTCTAGCGTTATAGGTAAGGGGTGCGTGAATCTCATCGCTAATAATTATTACCTGATATTTTTTAGCAAGAATTGCTAACTGCTCAAGTGCACTCTTTTTAAAAATCGCACCAACTGGATTATGTGGGTGGCAGAGAATATGAACCTTTACACCATTTTTATACTCTGCTTCAATCGCCGCTAAATCAAGTGAGTAATCTAAATTATTTTCAGCAAGTGGTGTATCGATTAAGGTTGCTCCAACTTCGGCAATCCAACGCCAAATATTGTCGTAAACAGGTGAGTTAAGCATTACCTTGTCCCCGACCTTTATCAGGGTCCGCATTACCTCAACAGTGCCGACACCAACATCAGTTGCAGTTCTAATTTGAGATTTATCAACCTGCCAACCCCAACGTTTTGCAGCAAATGCTGCAAATCCATCAGTTAACTCTGGAAATGGTCCAAGGTATCCGGTGTCTGAACGATCCAACATATCTTGTAACGCTCTTTTGATTGCCGGTGCTGTTTCAAAATCCATCTCAGCAACTGGCAGTGGCAAAATATCAGCGGGAAATTGCCGCCACTTAACACTTTTTCTTTTTCTTAAATCAGCTAGCGATAAAGCTCGGACATCCTCGGCCATAACTGCAAGTATGCCACTAAATTAGTAGGTTGCCCGGCCCCCAGAAATATCAAATGTGAAGCCGGTAGTAAATGAGCAGGCTTTTGATCCCATAAAGGCAATAATTTCTGCCACCTCACTTGGTTCACCAAGTCGGCCTGCTGGAATTTTTGAAATCATGTAATCCAATGTTTCTTTAGCAGTATTAACATTAATTGGCGTTGCAATAACCGCAGGGGCTAGTGCGTTAATAGTTATGCCATCAACTGCAACCTCTTTAGCAACACCTTTTACAAAACCAATTAAGCCAGCTTTAGCTGTGTTGTAGGGGGCCATCTTTGGGTTTCCCTCTTTACCGGCAATTGATGCCACCTGAACAATCCGGCCATACTTTTGTTTTTTCATAATTGGCAACACCGCTTGGGTTAACCAGATTGCGCCATATAAATTAACCTCAATAACCTTTTGATAATCATTCCATGCAATATCTTCTACAAATTTTCCAGTTGGCCCTGGGTAGCCGGCGCAATTAACTAGCGCATCTATTTTGCTGTGTTTTTTAGCAACAGTTGCAATCAAATCCATCACACCTGCCTGATTTGAAATATCTAAAACTGCGCTCTCAGCAGTTGCACCCGTTGCCTTTATCTCGGCAACAGTTTGATCAACACCAGCCTGATTTAAATCAAGACAAATTACCTTTGCCCCACGGGATGCGATTAATTGCGCTGCTGATTTACCAATACCACTGGCTGCGCCGGTAACAACTACTACCTGTCCTGCGTAGGAGATCTCTTCAAAGCCACTGTTGTTACTCATTATTATCCGATTATACTTGCCTGGTACTTAAATATAAAAAGTGAATTTGGATGGAGCATCATGGCATCTTGGCCAAGCACGAGAGATCCTAAAGGGCCAATGAAGCGCTCAATTGGCATATTAAATAAGCAAAAGATTCAATCTCAAGATGCAGATGGCTTACCTGAGTCAGGCAAAAGATTTGCTGATGGTTCACGTTACAAAATAGAGATTCCCTCCGTTGAAGGACCTGCTGCATTTAAGACGGTAATTGATGAGGCTAAAAAACATAAATTAATTATTCACCGCATCTCTCAAGGCTCAGGAATCATGTTGCAAACAGATGTTGAGATTAAACAGATGGTTGCCTTGGGCAAAAAGGAAAAAATTGAGGTCTGCCTATTTGTTGGTCCAAGAGCTTCTTGGGATATTGGCAAGCAGGTAAGTGCTAGTGCTGGCGTGATTGCATCTCCAACTCTTCGCGGTGGCGATCAACTTAGATTTGCATTAGAGGATGTAATTAATGGCGTAAATCTTGGGCTTCGAAGTGTGCTGGTGGGAGATCTTGGATTACTTAAAGTACTAGGGGATGCAAAGCGCAAGGGTGATCTGCCTAAGGATTTAATTCTTAAAACCTCTGTGGCGATGGTTTGTAATAACCCAGCAACTGCTGCGCTGTTAGAAGATTTAGGTGCTTCAACATTAAATCTGGCAACTGATCTTTCATTACAACAAATTGCTGCCATTAGATCACAGGTTGATTTACCAGTAGATATCTATGTTGAGGGCCCAGATGATTTTGGGGGTGCGGTCCGTCATTATGAGACACCAGATTTAGTAAGAGTTGCCGCCCCTATCTACTTAAAGTTCACACTTCGTAACTCACCTGGGCTTTATCCATCAGGTGCGCATATTCAAGGATTAGTTGAGTCCACAGCTCGTGAGCGGGTAAGAAGAGCTGCAATAAGTAAGGCGATATTAGATCGGTATGGTTTTAAAAAGTAATGACAAACTCATCCCCTCTTAAGCTTTTAATCTTTGGTGGCAGCGGTGTTTTAGGAAGTGCAATTGCTGAAAAGTTTAAAGCTCATAATTACAAAGTTACATATGGTGTTCGAACCATTACTAATCCAGTAGATCAATTCCTGCTGCCAATTACTGATGGACCAGTTCCTGAGCTACTAAAGGGTGAGTTATTTGATGCAGTGGTATTTGCCCAAGGAGCCAATAACAATGACTCAGTTATCAACCACTCACCTGATGATTTAACTAGATTATTTCAAGCAAATGTCT
>JACCEA010216384.1_pt1 | contig 11748 bp, 5 predicted proteins | sample 7449851 | NCBI WGS metagenome assembly JACCEA01 (sample SAMN15323453, study PRJNA562643) | freshwater metagenome | isolation source: river surface water | place: USA:Blue River Watershed | collected 2017-08-18 | reverse complement strand
GTCGGGTACAAACCAATAGCGCGGATAAACTCCACCACCAACTCTTCCTGGAACTGGATATTACGTAACTCATAAAGCTTACCCACGGCCTTGGAGGGTGCAATAGGGTGACGCGAGCCGCGCGGATTGGTGACATAATCATAATAGGTCACTATGCCCGCAATCTTTCCCAACAGAGGGATTTTGTCGCCAGATAAGCCTTGCGGGAAACCACTACCGTTAAGGCGTTCGCAGTGAGTTTTCACCACACTGATAACTCGTGGCTCTACACCGGGTGTTTGACGCAGTATCTCACAACCTAACTCAACAAAAGTTTCGTATAGACTTTCCTCATCTGCACTGCGCTCGGATTTCGCCAGCAGTGCAGCATCCAATTGCACTTTTCCCACATCCTTGAGCAGCACACCCATCGCCAGCACATCAAGATCGCGCTTGGGCAGCCCAATATGGCGGCCGAATAAAATCGCCCACACTGACGAGCGCACAGCATGACTATAGGTATATTCGTCTTTTTCCTGTACGCGGGACAGCCAGGTAAATGCATCTGGATTGCGCAGTACACTATCTACCATCTCACTGGCAACGCGCTTTGTTTCTCCCAGAGAAAGACCATCGAACTGGTTTTTCTCCAATTGATCCATAACCTCTACAACCGCGCCATAGACCTTTTGATGTAACTGGCGCGCTTTTTTTACTTCGCGCTGCAAGGGCTCCACTTCGCGATAGAGTCCGCGCTGGATTTTCAAAGGAGCAACAGTCTCCGTAAATGAGCTAACTCGCTCACGGGTTGAGGTTTTTTTAGCGGCGGGGGCAATCGTCTTGAGGTTAGCCGCGATGGGACCGCGACCTTTTTCGATATCTATATAGACATAGTTGCACAAAGCTTTGAGCTGATTAATTTCGCCCAGATCACGCAGATAAAAACCTTGCAAAGGAAAAGGAGTCTGCGACCAAGGGCGATCCAGCCCGGACACAAACATACCTATGGTTAGCTCATTAACGTCAACTTTGACCTGCTTGATGCCCACGCCTTTTCCCCACATCACCATTTGGTGTTAATTATCGACTTTATTGCTTGGGATAACTGGCACTGATCGCCTGGCGTTCGATGTAAACCGCCATTGATTGCCTAAATAAACTTCCAAATCTTCCTAAAAAATTTTTGGATATGGCGCCGAGTTTAATCAAGATACACGCGCCACACCAGAGTTGCCGGATTAAAGGTAGCTAAATAAGCCTGCTTGGTGACAAAAAGATTACAGGTGGTGCTGTCCTGATAACTCATGCACTGCATTAATAAATGCGCCCGCATGTTCAGGATCGACTTCCGGGGTTATGCCATGGCCCAAGTTGAAGACATGACCAGACCCCTTTCCATAAGAGGCAAGAATACTGCCAACTTCCGCACGAATACGCTCGGGCGACGCGTAGAGGATGCCCGGATCCATATTGCCCTGCAACGCAACTTTATCACCAACGCGGGCGCGGGCATTGCCGATATCCGTGGTCCAATCCAAGCCCAGCGCAGTTGCACCGGTCGCTGCCATGGCTTCCAGCCATTGGCCGCCGCCTTTGGTAAACAGAATTACCGGCACTTCGCGACTTTCATTTTCGCGGATCAATCCGGCCACAATTTTCTGCATGTATTTCAGTGAGAACTCCTGGTACGCCGCATGGGACAGGGCACCGCCCCAGGTATCAAAAATCTGCACAGCCTGGGCGCCTGCCTTGATTTGGGCATTCAAGTAAACCGTTACCGAGTCAGCCAACACATCCAACAAACGATGCATCACTTGGGGTTGGTTATAGAGCATTTCCTTGGCGCGACGGAAATCGCGACTTGAGCCCCCTTCTATCATATAAGTTGCGAGAGTCCAGGGGCTGCCGGAAAAACCAATCAGCGGTACGCGACCGTTTAATTCGCGACGGATGGTTTTTACTGCATTAACCACGTAAGGCAGATCTTGCTCTGGATTGATCACTCTCAAAGCACTCACATCGGCTTCGGTACGCACCGCTTTGTGAAATTTTGGACCTTCACCAGTTTCGAAATACAGCCCCAACCCCATCGCATCGGGAATGGTGAGAATGTCAGAGAATAGAATCGCCGCATCCAGACCCGGATAACGATCCAGCGGCTGCAGGGTGACCTCACAAGCGAGTTCCGGATTAGTGCACAACCCCATAAAGTCGCCCGCTTTCGCGCGCGATGCGCGGTATTCAGGCAAATAACGACCCGCCTGACGCATCATCCAAACAGGAGTAACATCTACCGGTTGCTTTAATAATGCACGGAGAAAACGGTCATTTTTAAGTTGGGTCATGCTCTTATCCTCAGGCCTTGGCCTTGCTTGCATTGTGCGGTAAAAACGGGAGTCAGATAAAACAAACCCCGCCATAGCGGGGTTTGTGCGGCGGCAGAGCCTAAGCTATTGCCACCAGGAAGGTCAATTCAATCGACGAGATGCTGATCAAACCTGGAGATAATCCAGAATACCTTGCGCCGCTTCGCGCCCTTCCCAGATGGCAGTAACTACCAGATCAGAACCGCGCACCATATCACCACCGGCGAACACTTTAGGATTGCTGGTCTGGAACTTGAACTGTTGCTGTTCAGGTGCAATCACGCCACCCCAATCATTGGTTTTTACACCATTGGTTTCGAACCAGGGTTGTGGGCTGGTGCGGAAACCGAAGGCAATCAGTACCACATCTGCGGGCAGGATTTCTTCGGAGCCAGGAACCACTACCGGGCTGCGACGGCCTTTTGCGTCTGGCTCACCCAGTTGGGTAGTAACTACTTTCACGCCTTCCACTTTGCCGTTACCAACCACTTCGACTGGCTGACGGTTGTACAGGAATTGCACACCCTCTTCTTTGGCGTTGGCAACTTCGCGCTTGGAGCCGGGCATGTTTTCTTCGTCGCGACGGTAAGCACAGCTCACGCTGCTCGCGCCCTGGCGAATTGAGGTACGGTTACAGTCCATCGCGGTATCACCACCACCGAGGACTACCACTTTCTTGCCTTTAACACTGATGAAATCCGCCGGACTTTTTTCAAAACCGAGGTTGCGGTTCACGTTGGAAATCAGGAACGGCAACGCATCGTAAACGCCGGGCAGGTCCTCACCGGGGAAGCCGCCTTTCATATAGGTGTAAGTGCCCATACCCATGAATACTGCATCGTAATCGCGCAATAAATCTTCCATGGCGATGTCTTTGCCCACTTCAGTATTGAGGCGGAACTCCACACCCATTTCCTCGAAGATTTTACGACGACGGGTCATCACACTTTTTTCGAGTTTGAACTCAGGGATACCGAAGGTCAGCAAACCACCAATTTCAGGATACTTGTCAAACACTACTGGCTTAACGCCGTTGCGCACCAGTACGTCCGCACAACCAATACCCGCTGGGCCAGCACCGATAACGGCCACTTTCTTGTTAGTCCAAACCACTTTGGACATATCCGGCTTCCAGCCCATGGCGAACGCGGTATCAGTAATGTATTTTTCGGCGTTACCGATAGTCACCGCACCAAAGCCGTCGTTCAGCGTACAAGCACCTTCGCACAAACGATCCTGCGGGCATACACGGCCACACACTTCCGGCAGCGAGTTGGTTTGATGGCTCAACTCTGCAGCTTCAAAAATATTGCCTTCGGAAATCAGCTTCAGCCAGTTAGGGATGAAGTTGTGTACCGGGCATTTCCATTCACAATAAGGGTTACCGCACTCAAGACAGCGGTGCGATTGGCCTTCAACCTCTTCTTTGGCGAATGGCTGGTAGATTTCCACAAACTTGTGTCTGCGGGTTTCCAGGTCTTTCTTGGCGGGGTCTTTACGGCCCACGTCGAGAAACTGAAAGTCATTGCTTAAACGAGTCATGATAGGTTCCCCGCCTTATTCGCCGCGCTTGCGGAAACTGTTTAACAGGCCGCCGATAGCTGCCGCTTTGGGTTTAACCAGCCAGAACTTGCCGATGTAATCATCGAAGTTATCAAGCAAGTGCTGACCCCAAGCACTTTCGGTCTCTTGCGTAAACTCTTCGATCACCGTGCGCAAGTGGTGGCGATGCGCTTCCACTGCTTCAGTGTTAATGCGATGGATATCCACCAATTCATGGTTGTAACGATCCACGAAATCGTTGGCTTCGTCGAGCACGTAGGCGAAACCGCCAGTCATACCCGCGCCGAAGTTAACGCCGGTTTGTCCCAGTACAGTTACCACACCGCCGGTCATGTATTCACAGCAGTGATCGCCCGCACCTTCGACAACTACATGAGCACCAGAGTTACGCACACCGCAGCGCTCGCCCGCAGTACCTGCTGCAAACAATTTACCGCCAGTCGCACCATACAAACAGGTGTTACCCATGATGCTGGTTTTGTTGGACTTGAATTCAGACGTGCGCGGTGGACGAATCACCAGCTTACCGCCGGCCATGCCTTTACCGACATAGTCGTTCGCGTCACCTTCCAGGTACATTTCCAGGCCACCCGCATTCCAAACGCCGAAGCTTTGACCCGCGATACCAGTGAGCTTCAGCTTGATCGGCTTTTCATTCATGCCTTGGTTGCCATAACGCTTGGCGATCTCACCACTGATACGCGCACCGATGGAACGGTCGCAGTTGGTGATATGGAACTCAAACTCGCCACCGGCTTTAGCTTCAATAGTTGGCAACAGAACCTTTACCATCGCTTCGGCAGTTTCACCTTTATCGAAAGGCTCGTTCTTGCTCACTGCACACAGTTGTGGCTTGGTTGCCAAGTAATCATCGGTATAGATGATCGGGCTTAAATCGAGTTGTTGTTGCTTGCTGGTTTCACCTTCGAGGATTTTCAGCAAATCCACACGGCCAACCAACTCACCCAGACTACGCACGCCCAAACGCGCCATCCACTCACGGGTTTCTTCAGCAACAAACTTGAAGAAGTTCATCGCCATTTCAACAGTGCCGATGTAGTGGTCCTGACGCAGCTTGTCCTGCTGGGTAGCAACACCGGTCGCACAGTTGTTCAGGTGGCAAATACGCAGGTATTTACAGCCGAGTGCTACCATTGGGCCAGTACCAAAGCCGAAGCTTTCCGCGCCGAGCATCGCCGCTTTCACAACGTCCAGACCGGTTTTCAAACCACCGTCGGTTTGTACGCGAACTTTATCGCGCAGGTCGTTGGCACGCAGGGTTTGATGAGTCTCGGACAGCCCCAATTCCCATGGCGAACCTGCATATTTAATGGAGGTCAAGGGGCTCGCTGCCGTACCACCGTCATAACCAGAAATCGTGATCAGGTCAGCATAAGCTTTGGCTACACCGGCAGCGATAGTGCCTACACCTGGACGCGATACCAGCTTCACCGATACCAGCGCATCCGGATTAACTTGTTTCAAGTCATAAATCAGCTGCGCCAGATCTTCAATCGAATAGATATCGTGGTGCGGTGGTGGTGAAATCAGAGTCACGCCGGGAACCGAGTGACGCAGGCGCGCGATCAACGCATTCACTTTACCACCGGGTAATTGACCACCCTCACCCGGCTTAGCACCCTGGGCGACTTTAATTTGGAGCACTTCGGCGTTTACCAGATAAGCGGGCGTCACGCCGAAACGGCCAGACGCCACTTGCTTGATTTTGGAAGTCTTGATAGTGCCGTAACGCGCCGGATCTTCACCACCCTCGCCGGAGTTGGAGCGACCGCCCAACCGGTTCATGGCTTCAGCCAGGGCCTCATGCGCTTCAGGCGACAGAGCGCCGAGCGACATACCGGCCGAGTCGAAACGCTTGATCACGCTTTCGATCGGCTCAACTTCAGACAGTGGAACCGGCTTGCACGCATCTTCACGAATTGCGAGCAAGTCACGCAACATTGCTACCGGACGTTTGTTCACTATATCGGCATAGTTGCGCCACAAGGCATAGTTACCACTCTGTACAGCTTTCTGCAGGGTTTGCACTACATCCGGGTTGTACGCATGGTATTCAGAACCGTGTACGTACTTGAGCAAACCACCCTGGATAATTGGCTTGCGATCCAGCCAGGCAGTTTGGGCAATAATTTTCTGGTCCGCTTCCAGCTCTTCAAAACGCGCACCACCGATGCGGCTTGGAGTACTTTCAAAGCAAGTATTGATAACCTCTTGAGACAAACCAATAGCTTCGAACAGCTGAGCGCCGCGATATGAAGTAATGGTGGAAATACCCATTTTCGACAGGATTTTCAGCAAGCCTTTATCAATACCTTTGCGGTAGTTTTTGTAGGCAGAGTCCACATCGCTAAGCAACTCACCGGTCTCAATCAGATCGTTAAGAACGTGGTAACTCAGGTACGGATAAACAGCAGTCGCACCATAAGCAATCAAGGCCGCAACCTGATGTGGATCGCGCGCACTGGCGGTTTCAACAATCAGGTTCGAATCGCAACGCAACCCAACGTTGGTGAGATGCTGATGCACAGCCCCCACCGCCAAGAGCGCGTGGATTGGCAACTGACCTTTAGCGAAGCCAGCATCGCTCAACACCATCAGCACCTTGCCAGATTTAACAGCAGCAGCGACATCTTCGCAAAGCTTGCTCAACGCCGCTTTCAGGTTGGTGGTTTCCGGGTTGTAGTAGAGCGAGAACTTTTGCTGGTCGTAACCAGGACGCTTGAGCGCCATTAAGCCACGGAATTTTTCCGGCGACAGCACTGGCGAGCTGAGGATCACGCGATCCGCATGATCAGCTTGCTCTTCATAAACGGACAGCTCACGACCAAGGCAAGTCTCCAGCGACATAACAATCGCTTCGCGCAATGGGTCGATGGGCGGATTGGTTACCTGCGCAAATTGCTGGCGGAAATAGTCGTACAGCGAACGCTGCTGACGTGAAAGCACGGCCATCGGGGTATCATCACCCATAGAGCCAACTGCTTCCTGACCGCCTTCAGCCAACGGGCGCAACAATTGGTCACGCTCTTCAAAGCTGACCTGGAACATTTTCATATTGGCTTTAAGCTCAATACCTTCCAGACCATTTTCTTTGGCGTCGGTGTTGAGGGTCGATTCAACGCGCAACGCACGCTCTTTCAACCATTGTTTGTAAGGTTTGCTCGACTTGAGCTGGTTGTCGATATCCTGAGTGTTGTGCAAAGTGCCGTTCAAGGTATCGATCGACATAATCTGGCCCGGGCCAAGGCGACCTTTGGCAACCACGTCCGCCGGATCATAGGCATACACGCCCACCTCCGAGGCCACGGTGATCATATCGTCTTTGGTGATAACCCAACGCGAGGGACGCAAGCCATTGCGATCAAGGGTACATACCGCATAGCGCCCATCGGTAATTACCAAGCCAGCAGGGCCATCCCAAGGCTCAATATGCATGGAGTTGTATTCATAGAACGCGCGCAGATCCGGATCCATGTTCTCCACGTTCTGCCATGCCGGCGGCACCAGCATGCGAATGGCGCGATGCAACTCCATACCACCAAGGGTAAGAATCTCCAGCATGTTGTCCAAACTGGACGAGTCAGAGCCGGTACGATTTACGAGCGGCTTGAGCTCTTGCAACTCAGGCAACAAAGGAGTGATGAATTTTGGTGTACGGGCAACAGACCAATTGCGGTTACCCACAATGGTGTTGATCTCGCCGTTGTGCGCCAACATACGGAACGGCTGGGCCAAAGGCCATACCGGCATGGTGTTGGTGGAGAAGCGCTGGTGGAATACGCAGATCGCAGTTTCCAGACGCTCGTCAGCCAGATCCGAGAAGAAGCGCGGCAAATCTACCGGCATCATCAAACCTTTATAAGAAAGGATTCCTGTGCTCAGGCTCGCCACATAAAAGCTCTTATCGCCCGCCAAACGGATCTCAGCCTTACGGCGCGCAACAAATAGCTTGGAGTTGACCTGCTCAAGCGACAAGTCAGTATTGTTTACAAAAACATGATTAAACGTCGGCAGAGATTTCAGGGCGATAGGGCCCAAGCACTCTGGATCAGTTGGAATCAAACGCCAACCGGCAACAACCAAACCTTGCTTGGTCAGCTCTTCGGACAGAATTGCACGCTGAGACTCAGCAACCGCCGCATCGCGACTGAGCATGATGGAGCCTACGCCATAAATAGCAGTCAGTTCTGCACCGCAGGCTTCTTTAGCCACCGCGCGCAGGAAGCTGTCCGGTTTTTGGATCAGCAGACCGCAACCGTCACCGGTTTTACCGTCCGCGTTGATACCACCGCGATGGGTCATACAGGTCAGAGCTTCGATTGCTGTTTTGAGCAGACGATGGCTGGTTTTGCCCTTTAAATGGGCGATCAAACCAAAACCGCAGTTATCTTTGAACTCGTCTATCTGGTAGAGGCCAGTGGTCATAGGCTGATTCTCAACAAAAATCACTATCACAGGATGTGAGCTGCAAGTAAGGCGAAGCGTTGCTCATGCGAAAGCCGCGCCAAATCACATCCCAGACAAAAAAGCCCCTGGTATCCAGAGGCTAGGCAAATGGGCGCAGGATATTACCCGCTTGGAGGGGCATTAGCAAGACAAGCAGCGGTGAGCTAATTGTTGATTGAAGAGTCAATCGGGTGCAAAAACAGACGCAACCGCATAAAGCTTGATCACCTCTCCTTCCAGCGCTCAGGCCCCAGGGTTTGCTTCATACCAAAAACCTTTTGATCCTCGGCCGTTGCACCATCTTTGCACTCACCGCGCACCCACAGGTGATAGCGCGATATGCTGCGATCCAATTCAAAGAACCCTTCACGACAGTATCCGGCGCGCTCCACAACAAAGGCGGTATTTTCCAGCAGTCGCTCATAAGTCCCGCGACCCACATCTACCCCGCCGCGTTCGAACTCGCGCCGGGGATCGCCCCCGCCGCGCTCAACCCGGATGTGACTGGGAATATGATCTTCTGGCCAGCGCAAACGATAAGTAAACATTTTGCTGGTGTTAGGCAATAGCTCCACCTCCAGCGTCTCCACCATTTCAGTCTCAACATAACTGCGCCCGCTGGTGCCGCACCCAACAACCATCAACACCACTAAAGGCATTAGAACAAAAATTTTCTTCATGCAGCTAATCCGCCTTATTAAAGCTCAATGGCCGTGCATTGCTGGTCACAGCCCTATCGATAAAACCCAACACCAATGGCGGAGAGGAATGACAAATTAAAGAAACCGCCGAAACAGCCGACAAAAAGGTATTACCTGTTTCCCGCACTATACCTGCTCACGACTGGAGCCTGCCATGGATTCACACTCATCAACATTGCAGATTGCAAGTAGGCGTTTCAACCACCTGCTGTTGACCCTGAGCATGGGATTCAGTTCATCGCTGATTAGTATTACCTGTATTGCTGGCCCATCTATTGTGCCGGATGATATTGCCTATAAACCAACACCCGCCCCTACCGAGTCCAGTACATCAAACAACGTTACCGTCGGCACTGCGGATCTGCCGGAAAACGACGCGCAATCAGTCGCACAGCCAACAGACGTCGCACCGAAGCCATCGACTCAATACCTGAGCGGCAACCTCTGCCCGGACCAAAGTGGCAACCACACCAACCTGCAAAAATCATTGGTCATCACTCGCTTTTTGCGCAACTCGCCCCACACCGCCAATGCGGGCAATTTGTTTGCCGCGGAAGCTGAAGTGCCTGCACTGATTCGCGCGCAGTTAAATGATAATTACCAAAGTATCAGCCCCGGGGTTTTGCTGACCGGTTTTGCCTCTGCAACGCTGGGCGAAACCCAGCTGAAACAACAAGCACAAAAAGTTGCACGGCAAGCACGCACCCAATTTGTGCTGAGCGGCACTATTGAAGACATGAGCATGACTGCGCCCGACACCACATACAACCCCAACCTTTATCGCCAGACCGCGAATGCATTTCACGACCTCACCCACATAAAAATGTTTGATAAACGCACCCGGGTTTTGAACCTTTCTGTGCAATTGCGCGATGGATTTACCGGGGAGTTGTTATTTAACAAACATTTTTCGACATCAGGTATTTGGAATACGCGCAAACCCATCGGGTTTGATTCGCCGGCTTTTTACAAAACACCTTATGGTAAAAAAGTAACAGCCCTGACTAAAAAAATCAGTAAGGAAGTCGCTCAGGTTATCGATTGCCAGCCATTTATGGCCAGCGTTGACTCGCAACCAGGACAGGCACAGATTTTATTGCACGGCGGCGCAAACAATGGTTTGCATGCTGGCGATACACTAAGCCTGTACCAGGTTATAGTGGTTGGCTCCAACACCGAATATCAAATCAATGAAACGCGACTGGTTAAACGCGAAACGCGCCTGCACCTGAGCGAAGTTTATCCCTCACACAGTATTGCGCAGGTAGAAGGCGGCAGCTATTTGAATGGACACTATTTGGCAGTAGGCGAGTAGCCTGGCGGTGCGTGGGCAACTATTTTATTTGCCAGACAGATATTAGTTGCCGGATTTACGCCCCTGCGAATCAAGTTCAAGACCATAATGCTCAGCCAGATATTCGTCATGACTGGGCAAACTTTTAACCATATTAAAAATTGCCGAGCGCGCAAGCTTTAACGTCTCGCTAATTTGCTGGTAATCCAGATTATCTATTCGTGGATTATATTTTTGCGGGCGAATCCCCATCCCTTCAAACACCGATTGCCAGCTAGCCGCGCGAAATAACTCATCATTATCTTCACGCAAAATTCCATGCCCGCGAAACAATTCGATACGCTCTTGCAAGGAACTTGGCAGCTCCATGGTTTTGCACCAGCGCCAAAAGTCACTGTCCTCGCGCTCGGTCGCACAATAGTGCAACACAATAAAATCGCGCACCTCTTCATAGTCTGCCGCCATACGGCGATTATATTCGCGCTGCAAACTGCGCTCACACTCTGCATCAGGGAAAAAACGCAAAAAGAAATCCATGCCGCGCGCAATTAAATGAATGGCCGTGGATTCCAGAGGTTCAATAAAACCACCGGACAAACCCAACGCAAGGCAGTTATCTTTCCAGAACTCTTTGCGCCTTCCGGTATTAAAACTGATGACACGCGGATCATTAATGCGCGGTGCATCCAGATTTTTTAGCAAGATTGTTTTAGCTTCTGCATCAGTGCAAAAACGACTCGAATAAACATAGCCATGCCCCGTGCCATTGCGCAACGGAATCCGCCAGCCCCACCCGGATTTGCGCGCAGTTGCGGTGGTATAAGGCATGCGCGAACCGGCTTTTTCTGTTTTCACCACATATGCACGATCACACGGCAAATAGTGCGACCAATCTTCAAACGCAACTTCCATGGCTTTTTCTATCAGTAAGGCTTTAAAGCCTGAGCAATCAATAAAAAAATCCCCGTGGATTTTGCGCCCGCCGGCCAATTCAATGGCATCAATAAATCCATTTGCCTTGCGCAGCACATTCACGCAATTGCCTTCACTTCGGACCACGCCGCGCGCTTCGGAGTAACGCCGCAAAAAAGCAGCCACCAATTTCGCGTCCAGATGCACAGCATATCCAGCACCACCAATGGGCGTATTCATCGCCTGAGAAGGGAGAAAAAACTTTTCTTGCGCTGCCATGACGGCACAGGGTGAAAAATCTTGCAGGTCGTATGCATCACCCTCTTTGGTTGCTTTCAACCAGCATTGATAAAAATCCTGCGAGCCAATACGTTTACCCAAAGCACCATAGGGATGAAAATAGGATTGGTTTTTTGCTCGCCAATCGACAAATTTAATGCCGAGCTTGTAGCACGCCTGGGTTTCG
>JACCEA011090934.1_pt1 | contig 11749 bp, 9 predicted proteins | sample 7449851 | NCBI WGS metagenome assembly JACCEA01 (sample SAMN15323453, study PRJNA562643) | freshwater metagenome | isolation source: river surface water | place: USA:Blue River Watershed | collected 2017-08-18 | reverse complement strand
GCCCACTTGACCTTGGTATTTTCCGCCCCGATCTTTGTAGCTGGTCTCGCAAACCTCGTCGCTTTCAAAGAACAAAACCTGGGCACAACCCTCGCCAGCGTAGATCTTGGCGGGCAACGGTGTGGTGTTGCTGAACTCAAGAGTGACGTAGCCCTCCCACTCGGGCTCGAAGGGCGTGACGTTCACAATGATGCCGCAGCGGGCATAGGTACTTTTGCCCAAGCAAATGGTCAGCACATTTCGAGGAATACGAAAGTATTCCATTGTGCGTGCCAGTGCGAAACTATTGGGCGGGATGACACACACGTCAGACTGAATGTCGACAAAGCTTTTCTCGTCGAAATTCTTCGGGTCGACCACGGTGCTGTAGATGTTGGTAAAGACCTTGAACTCTGGTGCACAGCGAATGTCGTAGCCATAACTGCTGGTGCCGTAGCTCACAATTTTCTCGCCGGCCGCGTTTTTTCGAACTTGCCCAGGCTCAAAGGGCTCGATCATTCCGTGCTCTTCTGCCATGCGGCGGATCCATTTGTCGCTTTTGATGCTCATCGCTCAATCTTTCCAACGGTCTTTGAAGTCAAGCCTGCATTGTAAAGTGCGCCAGCCCTCCAGTGCAGAAGATCTGGATTGTGAGAAGAATTCAAGGTCTTTGTGCCTCGTCAGGGGGCAAGCTAGCGGGGGCTAAGCTAAACTTTCTTCAATCATCCGCTTATAAAGAGACACCTATGAAAAGACGCACCCTCCTTCAAGCCAGCCCGTTGTTGTTGGGTTTGCCTGCAGTCAGTCAAGCGCAGACGGCCTACCCTCACAAGCCCATTCGTTACATCGTGCCAGTGGCCGCTGGCGGCGGCTCAGACATGGTTGGCCGCGCCCTGTGCGAGCGCTTGGCCAAAGCGCTGGGACAATCGGTGGTGGTCGACAACATTGGCGGCGGCGGCGGCGTGATTGCGTCTCAAAACACGGCGCGTGCTGCAGCCGACGGCTACACCTTGATGCAGGGTTATGTGGCCACCCACGGCACCTCCCCTGCCACACGCAAATTGCCCTACGACGCCGAAAAGGATTTCACCCCCATCGGCATGATTGGGTCTACGCCCAACGTTTTGTGCATCAACAACAATTTACCGCCACAAAACATCAAAGCGTTCATTGAGTACGTCAAACAAAATCCGGGTCGGCTGTCCTATGGCTCAGCAGGTGCAGGGTCTTTGACTCACTTGGCCGCAGAACTTTTCAAGCTGCAAACCAACAGCTTCATGGTACACATTCCTTACCGCGGCATTGCCCCGGCCATCACCGACCTGATTGGCGGACAAACCCAAATGATGTTCCCAGGCTTGGCTGCAGCCTTGCCACACATTCGAAGCGGCCGCATTCGAGCGCTTGCTGTCACGGGGACCAAGCGGCACCCTCAAGTCAAGGACATCCCAACACTTGAGGAAGCGGGTCTTAAGGGATTCGACGCGCAGCAGTGGTACGGTGTGGTTGGGCCCGCCAACATGCCCGCGCCCATTGTGAAAGTGCTGAACGATGCCATGCTGAGCGTTTTGTCGCAACCAGACTTCAAAGACAAACTCAGTTCAGAGGCGGTTGAACTGATGCCCATGAAGCCTGCCGAGTTTGCGGCCTACATGAAAGCTGATTTAGCCCGTTGGACTCAATTGGCCAAGGCGCGCAACATCCAACTCGACAGCTAAGCTCAGGGACTGACTTTGCCCACCACACCAGCCACCAAATAGTTCATGTTGAGAATTTGCGCCTCGCTCAATTGTTGACCCGCAGGCAAGACAAGCTTGCCCTCGTTGTCAACAATGGGGCCTTGGAACAGTTGGCGTGCGCCTTGAACAATTTCTTTTTGAATTTGTTGAATTTCACTGCGCACCTTGGCTGGCAACTTGGGGCCAAAGTCACCGACACGGATCATGCCCTCCTTCAGTCCGCCGCGAGTGCTCCCTGTTCGCCACTGCCCTTTTTGGACGTCTGTCACGCGCTGCGTGTAATAAGCGCCCCATTCATGGGTCACGGCCATCAGTTGCGCATCAGGCGCCACTTTGCGCATGTCTGAGTGGTAAGCAATGGCCATTTTGCCGCGCTCCTGTGCCGCCACCATCACAGCATTCGTTGCCGTGTGAAAGGTGATCACATCTACCGATTGATTGAACAAGGTCATCGCAGCATCACGCTCTTTGGCCGGATCAAACCAAGCATTTAACCAAACCACCTTCACCTGGGCTTTGGGGTTGACTGAACGCATGCCCAGCGCAAAGGCATTCAGGCCCTGCAGCACTTCGGGGATGGGAAATCCTGCAACATAACCAGCCACATTGCTTTGCGTCATTCGGCCGGCCGCAACGCCTGCCAAATAACGACCTTCGTAATAACGTGCGTTGGCCACGGCAACATTGGCATCGGTTTTGTAACCGGTGATGGACTCAAACTTCACATGCGGGAATTCTTTGGCCACTTTGAGCGTGGGCTCCATGTAACCAAAGCTGGTGGTGAAAATAATGTCATGGCCTTGTTGCGCCAAGTCCCGAACAACGCGCTCCGAATCGGCGCCTTCAGCAACATTGGCCACCACGGTGGTTTTAACGGCTTGACCCAAAGACTTCTCGACGGATTTGCGGCCTTCGTCATGCTGATGGGTCCACCCCGCTTCAAACACTGGCGTGACATACACAAACGCAGCTTTGACCGGCTTGCTGCCCGGCGCGCTGACGGGCTGGGTGGCACGAATTGAAAAAGGGGATAAAAAGCAGGCGGCCGTGATCACGGCAGCGAGGTTTTTGTACATGGTAGTCCTCTACATGGCTTCGGGTGAACAACATCAAGGCCCGCCGAAGCACAGACTTTGAAAAATAAAAACATTTGCAAGGGTTGGCAAACGCAGGGCTATTCTAATGCAGGTGTATAAAGTTCACTTTCTCATTGCAAAGTTTCAGCCTGCCATGCAACTCCGCCTGATCTCTCTCGCCCTTGTCTCGGCCAGTCTTTTGACGCCTGCCGGCATCCTTGCGCAAACGCCTAGCAACGCCGCTGGTGCAGCTGGTGCAAGTTTCACCACGCTCAAAGCCACGGCGCAAGTTGAAGGCATTTCAGAGTATCGCTTGCCCAATGGTCTGCGCGTATTACTGGCACCCGATGCCTCCAAACCCACCACCACCGTCAACATCACTTACCTGGTGGGCAGCCGTCACGAAAATTATGGAGAGACGGGCATGGCGCACCTGCTTGAGCATTTGGTGTTCAAGGGCACGCCTGCGCGGGGCAACATCATGCAAGAGCTGGGCAAGCGCGGCATGGACTTCAATGGCACCACCTTTTACGACCGCACCAACTATTTCGAAACCTTTCCCGCCAATCCCGAGAATTTAAAATGGGCACTGGAAATGGAAGCCGATCGCATGGTCAACAGCTTTATTGCGCGCAAAGATTTAGACACGGAGTTTTCGGTCGTGCGAAACGAAATGGAAAGCGGCGAGAACAACCCCCACATGACGCTTTGGCAACGCATGGCGTCCACTGCCTTTGATTGGCACAACTACGGCAAAAGCACCATTGGCGCGCGCACCGATGTCGAAAATGTGAAGATTGAAAACCTGCAAAACTTTTACCGCAATTACTACCAACCAGACAATGCCGTGCTGCTGGTTGCTGGCAAGTTCGAGGCAAACACCACCCTCGAAAACATCCACCGTATTTTTGGCGCCATCCCCAAACCTGCACGCGTACGCCACCCCACTTACACACAAGATCCTGTTCAAGACGGCGAGCGAGAAGTGATTGTGCGGCGCACAGGCGACATCCAACTCTCGGCCGTGCTTTACCACACAGCTTCGGGCAGCCACAAAGATGCAGCCGCCATGGCCGCACTCAGCGACGTGCTGGCAGGCACGCCCAACGGACGCCTCCACAAAAGCTTGATTGAAAAAAAGCTGGCCGTCAACGTCAACCCCTGGAACTTCGACTTGGCAGAACGAGGCTATGTGGTGTTCATGGCCGAGCTCAGCAAAACACAAAACTTGAATGACGCCCGAAAAGCATTGCTTGACGAGCTTGAAGGTCTTGCACAAAAGCCTGTCACCGAAGACGAACTCAAGCGTGCCAAAGCCAGCCTGCTCAGCGAGATCGACAAAACCATCAACGACCCGCAAAAATTGGCCGTGCAATTGTCCGAGTCCATTGCCAATGGCGATTGGCGCCTGTTTTTCTTGCATCGCGATCGGATTGAAAACTTAACAGTGGCCGATCTTCAAGCCGTGGGCCTGAACTACTTCAAAGCCAGCAACCGCACCTTGGGTCAATTCATTCCCACCGTGACGCCAGATCGCATTCAAATGCCACCGCAGGTCGATGTGCCCAAACTGGTGGCAGAGTACAAAGGCAAGGCAGCCACAGCCGAAGGCGAGGTCTTTGACATTTCGCCCGCCAACATCGAAAAACGCACTCAGCGCTTGGTTTTGGCCAACGGCATGAAGTTGATTTTGACGCCCAAGAGAACGCGTGGCGAAACCGTCAATGGCTATCTCACTTTGCGTTTTGGCGACGAAAAATCTTTGTACAACCAGGCAACCACCGCCAGCCTCACAGCCAATTTGCTGTTGCGCGGTGCGGGACAACTGCAGCGTGCCGAAATTTCCGCCAAATTAAACGAGCTCAAAACACAAATTGAAGTCACTGGTGGCGGGCAAATTGTCACCGTTCGATTTGACACATTGCGCAAAAACCTGCCTGAAGTACTGCGCTTGGTGCGCGACGTGCTTCGCAAACCCACCTTCCCTTCTCAAGAATTTGACTTGTTGGTGGCAGAGAGTACCGCGGGCTTAGAAAGCCAACGCAGCGAACCCAGCGCCATGAGCTCGCAAGCCATGTCTTTGGCCCTCGATGTCTACCCCAAAGGCGATGTTCGGGCTGCCCGCAACTTAGATGAATCCATTGCAGCCCTCAAGTCAGCCACACTGGCGCAAGTTCAACAGTTTCACAGCCAATACTACGGCGCCAGCAACAGCGAATTTGCATTGGTGGGCGACTTTGACAGCGAAGCCGTCCAGGCCCAGGTCCGCCAGTTCTTTGGCGACTGGCAAAGCCCTCAACCCTATGCGCGATTGAAAGCCGAACCCAAAGCACCCAAAGCACAAGTGATTCAACTTGAGGCGCCCGACAAAGCCAATGCCTTCTTCTTGGCCGGCTTGCCATTGAGCCTGCAAGACACCCACCCAGAATTTGTGCCACTTCAATTGGCCAACCGGGTCTTGGGTGGTGGCGTCAAATCGCGTTTGCTTGACCGACTTCGTCAGAAAGACGGCCTCAGTTATGGTGCAGGCAGCCAACTGAGCGTCAGTGCCTTTGAGCCGTCTGGCATGTGGGTTTTGTATGCCATCTATGCACCTCAAAATTTAGCCAAATTGAAAGCTGGCGTTCAAGAAGAATTGTCCAAGTTTGTGAAAGACGGCGTCACGGCTGAAGAGCTGGTCGATGCCAAAAAAGGCTGGCAAGAGGAGCGCAAAATTGGCCGCGCCCAAGACCGTGCGTTGGCGGCAAGTCATGTGGCGCAAACTGCAGCCAATCGCACCATGCGCTTTGTCGAAAAACTAGACGCACAAATTGAATCAACAACATTGGACGAGGTCAACGCGGCCATTCGCAAACACCTCGAGTTCCATAAGTTCTTGAACATTTACGCGGGTGATTTTGCCAAGCATGGCGGCAAATAAAACAACATTATTTCAAGCAAAAAAAAACCGCTGCCACAGCAACGGTTTTTACAAAGATTGGCTTAATTACAAAACCAAATCTGTCAGGCTGAGCTGGGTCACGCCAACCAACTCAATTTGAAATTCAGCAGCCGTGTCACGGTCGTTGCTGCCGTACAAAATACCATTTTCAAACCAGAGTGCGCCGTTGGCGTTGGCAGATGTCACATTGGACGCAGCGCCCACATAGTTAAACGCGTCGTTGCTCCAATTGCCAGAACGCGCATCGATGCCTGACAAATCGAGTTTATCGCCCGCTGAAAAATCATAAACATGATCCCGGGTGGTACTGGTCAAACCCGATTCAAGTACGCTGGAATACTTGTAGGTATCGTTACCAAAACCCCCATAAAGATCGTCTGAACCTGCGCCACCAATTAATGTATCGTCACCATCTTCACCGTAAAGATCGTCACTGCCAATCCCACCTGTCAGTGCATCAATACCAGCCCCACCGTTTAGGTAGTCATCACCATTCCCCCCGTCCAAACGGTCATTGTCCAAGCCACCTTCAAGGTGATCAAAACCGTCGCCACCTGCTAATGCGTCATTTCCTATACCGCCATACAGATCGTCAGAGCCAGATTCACCACTTAATTGATCATCGCCATCGGCGCCATACAGATCGTCATTGCCGTTGCCACTTGACAAGCGATCGTTACCGTTTCCAGCATAGTAATGATCATCGCTATTGTTTCCGCGCCACTGGTCATCGCTGTCAGTGCCTGAACCGTTTGCACTCCAAACACTGCCATCTGCTGCAACATAAGATTTTGAAACCTTAGCGAACACACCATCAGCATCTAAGTCTGAGTAAATTGAGGTTTCTGTAATGCCACGTTCTACTTCTGTTTTGATGATGTTGGCGCCGTCAATTGTCCAAGTTTCATTCAAGTCAATTCTTTCTTGTGATTTATAACCGCGTTCAATTTCATAAACGCCAGCTACAGCGCCATCGACAACGTCAAATTGATAGCCATTTTGCAATTGGCTTGTCGTTAAATTTTGTGTTGTTGAGTTTGCGATTGTTGAGCTATCAGTACCATATGACTTGGACATTTTGGCAAAAATGCCATCGCCATCGATGTCACTGTAGACCGTGGTTTCAACGCGGCCGTGTTCCACTTCTGTTTTGACGATGTTGGCGCCATCGACGGTCCAAGTTTCGTCACGGTCCATTTTTTCAAATTTAACCCGACCGTTTTTAATCTCGTAAACGGCTGACACAACGCCGTTCAAGACTGTAAATTGATAACCCTTGTTTGCATCGTTGCTCATATTGTTCCCTTTGATTGCAATGAAATTGCTTTGCTGAGAACTAGAATTTAAGAAGCTTAGATGAAGCGAATCTTAAGACGGCCAAGGCAAACAGGCCTCTGCACAAACCTCAACGGGCGCTTGAAGGCACCGAAGCGCTTTCGTGGGGCCACACCAAGACAACTTTGAGCCCGCCCAATGCGGGGCTGGTGCTCAGTTGAATGCTGATGCGGTTCAATTGCGCAATTCTGCGCACAATGGACCAGCCCAAGCCACAGCCGGAAGCGTCATTGCCCAAAACTCGGAAAAAGCGGTCACCTAAGCGAGCGCGGTCGGCCGCTGACATGCCTGGACCACTGTCTTCAACAGTCAGTGTTGGCTGAGGACCACTTTGCCACGTCACTTGCAAACGAGAGCCTATTGGGCTGTAACGGCTGGCGTTGTCAATCAAGTTACGGACCACAATGGACAGCCACTCGGGTTTGATGGGCAGTGACAGCGATTCGGGTGCTTCAAAATTCAATGTTTGGTTTTTGGCGACCCAAGCGTGTCCCGATTCGGCCAATTGCTGTCGCGTCAGGCCAATCACATCAACGTGGGCTAAACCAGATGCATCGTCGTGACGCTCGGCTGCATCCAGTCTGGACAATTCCAGCAATTGAGCAATCAGTCGCGTTGCGCGATCACACCCGTCTAACAAGGCTTGCATGGCCTGGCCTTTAGCGACGGATTCTGAAGCGCCCATGGCCACTTGCGCCTGCATTCGAATGGCCGCAATGGGGGTGCGCAATTCATGGGCGGCATCGGACGTGAACTGTCGCTCATTCGCAATTTGAACTTCAACCCGCTTGAACAGCTGATTCAGGGCTTGCACCAAAGGCTGAACTTCTTGCACGGCCGAATTTTCTTCAAGCGGTTGCAAGGAGGATGCCTTGCGCAAACCAATTTCTTGACCCAAATGGCGCAAAGGGCCAAGCGAAACCCGAATAGACCACCAAATGAACAATGCCAAAAGTGGAAACACCAAGAGCAGCGGCAGGATGGCGCTTTCAAGGCCCGCATACAAAATATCCTGCCGGTATTTTCCCAATTCGGCGACATGAATCCAAACATCTTTGTCTTTGCCTTGGGTACTGAAAATTCGCCACACTTGACCGCCAACATCTCTGTCGGTCAGCCCGCCTTGGCCATCCTGTCTGAAGGGCGTTGTGGGGGCCTTTTCTGAACGAACAACCAACTCACCTTCATGCCATATTTGATAAGCCACACGCGGTTGGTACTTGTGCAAAGTGGGGCTTGAGGTGAAGTCACTGTGATCGTCATGACCATCACCCGATTGAAACACCAAAAAAGAAGCAGTTTGCGCCAGATGTGCGTCTAACAACTCATTGAGTTCATGGTCTGTTTCGTACCAAGTCAGGCCCAAAACCAATAGCCATGCCACGGCTGTGACGGCCATCATCGAGGTGAGCAGACGTGATTGGAGAGAAGCTCGTTTGGGTTCTGGACGCATGATTTGAGATGGTATGGCTTATTTTGGCATGACGTAGCCTACGCCGCGAATGGTTTGAATCACATCATTGCCTAGTTTTCGCCGCAAGTGGTAAACGTGCACTTCCACCGTGTTGCTGCTGACCTCTGTGCCCCAACTGTAAAGGTGCTTTTCCAATTGATCGCGCGTGAGCACGTGACCTGCATGCATCATGAATGTGAGCAGCAAATCAAACTCGCGCGCAGACAAATCAATCGCCACATTTTTCAATGTCACCACCCGGGTTGTCGTGTTCAATTTCACGTCTTTGACACTCATGGTGCTTTGAATTTCGCCATGTGAGCGCCGCACCAAAGCTCGCAAGCGAGCTGCCAACTCCAAGAGATCAACAGGTTTGACCAAGTAGTCGTCTGCGCCCGCGTCCAAGCCTTCAATGCGATACGTGACTGCATCTTGCGCAGTCAAAATCAACACGGGTGTTTTGATTTTTTTCTGGCGAATCTTTTGCAAGCAGACCAGACCGTCTTGGCGCGGCAAGCCCATGTCCAAAATAACCACCTCATGCAACTGCGTCAGCATTTCACGCTCAGCAGCCACACCGTCTCTGACCCAGTCCACCTGGAAACCATGCTGAGCCAAACCGGCTCTCAGGCCAGATCCCAAAGTTTCATCGTCTTCTGCCAACAGCACACGCATGGTATTTCAATGCCTCAAGTCAGTTGAAAAAACAAGAAGCTTGCCACAGCCAAACTGAGCAATGCTGCCATCCACACATGGTTGCCTTTGGCGACATCTGGCCCGGCACCTGGCCGACGACCAGACCACATTGGCCGCAAACCTTGTGATTTTTTAGCCACGACCAACAACACAATGACCGCAATGTGCAAGAGGACGGCCATCAACAAAAAGTTGCCAAATAACTCATGGATTTCGGCCATCCAGTCCCCTGCGATCTCATTGTAGACCGCATAGCCCGACAAGCTGATGAAGATTGACACCAACAGGGTACTGAAAGCAGCCATCGTTAAAACAAGCGTGGCCCATTTGCGCAATGTTTGTGCGTTCCATCGCATGATCGATTCTGGAAAATTCTGAAAATCTGCTTTCAACTCTTTGATTGCATCCAGTTTGCGCCACGCAACACTGAGTCGAGACTGTCGCGGCCCCCACATGCCCCAGAGTAACCGGAAGACAACCAAGCCAAACAAGGTGTACCCCAGGCTCACATGCAGCAATCTGAAGCGTTCACTTTCCGCCGTGATGTAGGCGCCCACAAATGAAATGGCCATGAAGGTGTGGAACAGGCGCATTGGTAACTCGACAATGCGTCGGCTGGGTGCGCGCTCTTGAATGGAAGCAGTCATGTGATGGAGAATGTTGTGTGTCATGGTGTATGCCTTCCTCTACAGCTGGCGCTTAAAGCGGGATGCGAACGCGGTCGTCTTCAAAGTCACCGATGTCTGCGCCTTGATGGCAGGCTTGACATTGGGCTTTGCCGTTGATCGATTTGCGCGTCCAAACGGTTTTTTCAATCTTGCGGTGTTTCTTCTCAAACCATTGGGTGGTGGTTAACCTGTCCGCAGGCGAAGAGGGCTCTACCCGCTTGTAGGTGCCGCCATGGGCTTGTAGCCATGTGCCAATTTGACGTTCAGTGGCAGCATCCAAGGATGCATCGGCGCCATAGTGTTTGTCCAAACTGCCCATGATGCGTTGCCACGATGGTTTAGACAACATGGCAGGTGGATAGGCCATGTGACAAGAGGCACATTCGGTTTTGTATGCGGGCAGCACATTGGCGGGCATGAGCAGCTTGTCCGCCATGGCTGACGATCCAGCGCCTGCCCACAAGACCACGGTCATGCAAGCTTGAATCAGACTGCTTTGAGCATTCATTTCAGATCCTTCAGGTAAACCAAGACATCCGCCTTTTCTAAAGGGGTGCACTCCCGACTCAAGACATCTTTGCAGTTTCTGCGAAACCATTTTTCGACTTTGGCTGAATCGGAAAATCGATCGGGATTGACCAAAGGCGCCAACGGCGCAATGGTTTTGCCCGTACTGGCATGCTTGCCGGCTTGCACCGGAGACGCGCCGTGGCAAGAAGCGCAGCTCAAATCATTGGCTGCACTGGCATTGAAGAATTTTTGGCCACGCGCGCGATCGGCTTTTTGGCCAGCTGCCTGCTGGTATTGCGTTAAAAGCGCATCTGGGTTGGTGTCGCCTGCGTTCGCAGCGCTGATCACGCACCATGCGCCCAGAACCGGCCAGAGGCTGCGCACTGAAAAGTAGGTGTGTTTTGAGTTCATGGGCTGATGTTGCCCCCGTCACCTGAAGCAATTCTTAAGAGACCCTCAGAATTGCGTCCCTTCGCGCTAAAAAAAAGCCGCACTTCTTGCGAAGTGCGGCTTGTCGAGCTTGCTATGAAGCTTGATCAGTTAGGCACTTTGCCTTCCACGCCTTTGACGTAGAACTTGATGCCGCCCAAGAACTTGTCGTCAGCGACAGCGTCTTTGGCCAACACTTCTTTGCCGTCTTGGCCCACGACAGGACCCTTCCAAATCACAAAGCTGCCATCTTTCAGACCAGCTTTGATCTCTTCCACTTTCTTCTTGGCATCTTCTGGCACGTCAGCAGCCACAGAGACCATGTCGATGGCGCCCTCTTTCACACCCCACCAGCTTTGGCCTGTAGACCATTTGCCTTCGAGCGCTTCACCCACAGCCTTGATGTAGTAAGGTCCCCAGTTGATGACGGCAGAACCCAAGTGAGCCTTAGGGCCGTAAGCGGTCATGTCGGAGTCCCAACCAAAGGCGCGCTTGCCCATTTTTTCGGCAGTTTGCAACACAGCGGGTGAATCGGTGTTTTGCATCAACACGTCAGCGCCGCCGTTGATCAAAGCGGTGGCTGCTTCTGTTTCTTTTGGTGGATTGAACCAGTCGTTCACCCAGACCACTTTGGTCTTCACTTTAGGATTGACCGACTGTGCACCCATGGTGAAGGAGTTGATGTTGCGAATAACTTCAGGAATTGGGATAGACGCCACGACGCCCAAAGTATTGGACTTGGTCATCTTGCCTGCAATCACGCCAGCCATGTACGCACCTTCGTAGGTACGGCTGTCGTATGTGCGCATGTTCTCGGCTGTTTTGTAGCCGGTGGCATGTTCAAATTTGATGTCCTTGCTGTCAGCTGCCACTTTCAACATGGGTTCCATGTAACCGAAAGTGGTACCGAAGATGAGCTTGTT
>JACCEA011493044.1_pt1 | contig 11750 bp, 12 predicted proteins | sample 7449851 | NCBI WGS metagenome assembly JACCEA01 (sample SAMN15323453, study PRJNA562643) | freshwater metagenome | isolation source: river surface water | place: USA:Blue River Watershed | collected 2017-08-18 | reverse complement strand
TGTGAAAGCAGCTGTTGCAGCTGGTGGATACGTGAATCATGGCAGGGATGTCGTACTCCACCATTTTTTCGTAAATGGGATACCACGACTTGTCGCTCAAGGGGGGGGATGTCCAGTGGCCGCCCGAAGGATCGGGGTTGAGGTTGATGCCCACGTTGCCGTATTGCTCGACGCATTTCACCAACTCAGGTATGCAGGTCGCAGGGTCGACACCCGGCGACTGGGGCAACATGGCTGCCGGCACGAAGTTATTGGGGAACAGCTGAGACACGCGGTAGCACAGCTCGTTGCAAATAGCGGCCCAGGTGGACGACACATTGAAATCGCCAATGTGATGCGCCATGAAGCTGGCACGCGGGCTGAAGATGGTGATATCGGAGCCGCGCTCTTTCATCTTGGCGAGTTGGTTGGTCTCGATGGTTTCGCGCAACTCGTCGTCGCTGATTTTGAGCTCGGACACTTTGGGCATCGACGCGGGGTCTTTGATGCCAGCGATTTGACGGTTGCGCCAATCTTCCAAAGCCTTCGGTGCTGTGGTGTAGTGGCCGTGAACGTCGATGATGAGAGACATAGATACCCCTTACAAAATGAATTAAAAAATTAAGACCAGTCCATGCCCTGCTTGCGCTTGATGAGTTCGACATCGGGCGAAGCCAGGAATTTCAAAAACGCTTGCACCGCCGCCACGCGGGCCGCGTCTTGCGCAATGACCTGTGGCACGCCGGCAGAAAACGTGGTGATGAAGGCCACATCCGCCGGCAAAGTGCCCAACACGTCGATGCCGGGCAACGCAATGAGCTCGCTCAACTGCTGAAAACCCAAGACCGCTTGGCCACTGGCCACCAAGGCGCCCACGGGCGTGCCCGGTGGTGGCACCACGATGCGGGCTTTCACCTCATCGGCAATGCCCCAACGTTCAAACAACTTTTCCAAATACACGCCACTCGGACCGGTGGAGTAGCTCAGTGTGGGGCTGGCCAGCACGGCCGCCTTCAGTGCGGCTTCGTTGCTTAAGTCAGGGTGCGAGGCGCCAGCTGGTACCGCCACGGCAACGGGGGACCGCACCCAGTCGCTGCGGCTACCGGTTTGGACCGCACCAGCGGCGATCAAACGGTCGATCGCATCGGAGGCCAACAACACCACATCGACAACTTCGCCGGCTTGCACGCGTTTGGCCGCGTCCACACCGCCGACCGATTCGATCTGCACCGACACACCGGTGTGGGTTTGATAAACCATCGCCAACTCGCCCAACAACGACTTGGTCGCCATGGACGAAATACCGCGAAGCACGAGAGGTGAAGCATGAGTTTGCATGCGGTGGATTCTAGAGATTTACCCCCGAAACAGCCCTCAAATGGCAGACTAGCTGCTATAACGTTTTTAAATAACGGACAATTGGTTATTCAAAAGTAAAGGATGGCATGGACCTCAAACAAATCGAATCATTTGTGCGTGTCGCCGAGCTCGGCAGCTTCACCAAAGCAGCGCAGGCCTTGGACATTCCGCAACCCTTGCTGAGCCGCCATGTACGTCAGCTCGAAGTGGAGTTGCATCAAAACCTGTTGATACGCAATGGCCGGGGTGTGACCGTGACCGAGGCCGGCTTGGTGATGCTCGAGCACGGGCGTGGGATCTTGCACCAAGTGGCTGTGGCCCAAGAGGAGTTGGGCTCGGTGCGCGGCGCCTTGGCTGGCCGTGTGTCGGTGGGTTTGCCACCCAGCCTTTCCAAACTCATCACCTTGCCCTTGACCATGGCGTTTCGACAGGCCTTGCCGCATGCCCAGCTGTCGCTGACAGAGGGCTTCTCCGTGTTGATGGTGGAGAGCTTGCGCGCAGGGCGCTTGGACATGGCCGTGCTCTACAACCCCGCACCCTCGCCCGATTTGGAAATGAAGTTGTTGCACCAAGATACCTTGGTCTTGATTGCCGGCAAGAAAAGCAAACCGCTCCCGGATCAACCGCCATTGAAAACCGTCGTGCCCCTCAGCGACTTGGCGAAGTTGCCACTGATCGTGCCAAGCCGTCCGAATGCGTTTCGCTTGTTGATTGACACCGAAATGCTGCGCCTCAGTTGCAAGCCCCACATCGTGCTGGAGATCGATGGCTTGAATGCGATTTTGGAATTGGTGAAGGAAGGCATGGGCTATGCCGTGCTGCCTGCTTACACCTTGGGCAACTTTGCCAAGCTGGAGGACTTCACCACCCACCGCATCGAGAAGCCCAAACTCATGAGCCAGTTGATGTTGGTGTGGTCGGCGCGCCGGCCGATGACATCCACCCACAAAGCTGCCATGCAGTTGACCCAAGACGTGGTGGCCAATGCGCTGCAGGGCAATGCTTAGAAACAAAAAAGGTTCCTTGCGGAACCTTTGAATGCGGGCTGCGAAGCAGCAATTGACTTGGCAAAAAATGGTGGGCGATGCAAGTTTCGAACTTGCGACCCCCACAGTGTGAATGTGGTGCTCTACCCCTGAGCTAATCGCCCATCTTTACCGTCTTTTCCATCTCTGGAAAGACCGAGATTATGCCACAGAATTTGCGGCATTTCTCCAAACTGTTTTGCCTTGGCTGGACTTGTCCAGTTGACCCAACACTTCTTCATGCTGCGCCTCTTCTTGTTCAGAGGCAGCAATCACCGGCAATTGAAAACGGCTCAGGTCCACCTGCTCTGCCGCACCTGCATGATCATCTCCGCTGTCCACCTCCATCAGCAACGCATCTTGGCCACGCGTCATGTTGATGTAGACGTCGGCCAACAACTCGGCATCCAACAAAGCGCCGTGCAATTTGCGGCCCGAGTTGTCGACTTCTAAGCGATCACACAAGGCGTCGAGCGAGTTGCGTTTGCCCGGAAACATCTCTTTGGCCATGGCCATGCTGTCGGTGATGCTGTCGACAAACGTGGGGAATTTGGGGCGACCTTGCAGCTCGAGCTCTTTGTTTAAGAAGCCCACGTCAAACGGTGCGTTGTGGATGATGATTTCAGCGCCCGCCACGTATTCCAACAGTTGGTCCATGACCTCTGCAAACTTGGGCTTGTCGCTCAAAAATTCAGTGGTCAATCCGTGCACGCGCAGGGCTTCTTCGTGGCTGTCGCGCTCGGGGTTCAGGTAGACATGCAGGTTGTTGCCGGTGAGCTTGCGGTTGAGCAACTCCACGCAACCGATTTCCACAATGCGGTCGCCATCATCGGGCGAGAGGCCCGTGGTTTCTGTGTCTAGAAAAATCTGGCGCATGTCAGTGATTTTCTTTAGCGTGGTTGATGGTGTATTTGGGGATCTCCACCACCAAATTTTGCTGCGCCACGATGGCTTGGCAGCTCAAGCGTGAATTGGGTTCCAAGCCCCAAGCGCGGTCGAGCAAATCGTCTTCGTTTTCATCTGCCGCATTGAGTGAGTTGACCCCCTCGCGCACGATGACGTGGCAAGTGGTGCACGCACAGCTCATGTCGCACGCGTGCTCGATGTTGATGTGGTTTTCCAACAGCACTTCGCAAATGGTGCTGCCTGCTGCAGCTTGCAGTTCGGTGCCTTGGGGGCAGAGTTCGGCGTGGGGCAAGATTTTGATGACTGGCATTAGAGGCTCTCAATATTTTGTCCGGCCAAGGCATGTTGAATGCCTCGGTTCATGCGTTGTGCAGCAAAGGCTTCGGTGCCTTTGGCCAAGGCTTCGGTGGTGGCTTCGATGGCGGCTGCGTCTTCCAACTTTTTGGCTTCCAGCGTGGCGGCCATCAATGCATCAATGCGTATGCGATCTTCAGCAGACAGCAAATCGCCGTCGGCTTGCAAGGCACTGTGCGTAGCCAACCACATACGGTCTGCGTCGACGCGCGCTTCGACCAACGCACGCGCTTTGATGTCTTGCTCTGCCGTCTTGAAGCTGTCTTGCAACATGGCGGCAATTTGGTCGTCTGACAAACCATACGAGGGCTTGACGGTGATCTGAGCGGTAACGCCGCTCATTTGCTCCAACGCACTCACACTCACCATGCCATCGGCATCCACCGTGAAGGTCACGCGAATGCGCGCAGCCCCCGCGGCCATGGGCGGGATGCCACGCAACTCGAAACGCGCCAAGCTGCGGCAGTCGGCCACCAAGTCGCGCTCGCCTTGCACCACATGCAAAGCCAACGCGGTTTGACCATCTTGGTAGGTGGTGAAATCTTGCGCCATTGCGGTGGGAATGGTCTGGTTGCGCGGCACGATGCGCTCCACCAAGCCCCCCATGGTTTCAATGCCCAAGGACAACGGAATCACATCCAACAACAGCAACTCGCCATCGGGGTTGTTGCCTGCCAATTGGTTGGCTTGAATGGCGGCACCCAGGGCCACCACTTCGTCGGGGTTCAAGTTGTTCAGGGGTTCGCAACCCAATAGGTCGGCCACTGCCTGCTGCACTTGCGGCATGCGGGTCGAGCCACCGACCATGACCACGCCTTGAATGTCGTCTTTGCTGAGCATGGCATCGCGCAGGGCTTTGCGCACGGCAGACAAGGTGCGTTGGGTCAAGGCAGCCGTGGCTGCATCAAACTCTGCACGTGTGACGGTGTGGCTGACTGCGCCACCCGACAACACCACCTCAAACTGCGCCGTAGCTGCAGACGACAGCGCCTCTTTGCATGCACGCGCCGCCACCATCACATTGGCCTTATCGGCCGGCGTGGCGATGGCGCAACCCGTTTGGGCTTGCACCCAGTCGGCTAAGGCACGGTCGTAATCGTCGCCGCCCAAAGCGGAATCACCGCCGGTGGCCAGCACTTCAAACACGCCGCGCGTCAATCGGAGGATAGAGATATCAAACGTGCCGCCGCCCAGGTCATACACGGCGTACACGCCTTCGCTGGCTTGGTCCAAACCATAAGCAATCGCAGCAGCGGTGGGATCGTTGATGAGACGCAGCACATGGATACCTGCGAGCTGTGCGGCATCTTTGGTGGCTTGACGCTGGGCATCGTCAAAATAAGCCGGCACGGTGATGACCGCGCCATACAGATCGTCGTTGAAGGTATCTTCGGCACGAAAACGCAAGGTGGCCAAAATCTCGGCACTCACTTCAACCGGCGACTTTTCCCCCACGCGGGTTTGAATCGCCAACATGCCGGGCTTGTCAACAAAGACATAGGGCAGCTTGTCGCGGTTGGCAATGTCGGCCACGCCACGCCCCATGAAACGTTTGACAGAGACCAAGGTGTTTTGTGGATCCTCCGCTTGCGACGCCAACGCAGCACGGCCAATTTGTCGGCCGTCGTTGTCTAAGTAACGCACAGCCGAGGGCAAGATCACGTGGCCATCGGCATCGGGCAAACATTCGGCCACGCCATTGCGCATGGATGCCACCAAGGAGTGGGTGGTGCCCAAGTCAATGCCCACTGCGATGCGCCGCTGATGCGGATCGGGGGCCTGACCGGGTTCGGAAATTTGTAACAACGCCATGGTGTGTATTGTCTCAGTCGATTCGGGCTTCGATGTCGTGCATGAACTTCTCAATGAACATCAACGCCCTCACCTGCTCCGCCGCGGCTCGTAAGTCATGCGCGGTGTCGATCAGATGGGCACATTGTTGCAATGCGACTTTGTGGGCTTGCTGCACATCGTCATACAAGGCTTCGAGGGCGGCCACATCGGCCGCGTCGTCCATGGCCTCACGCCATTCCATTTGCTGCATCAAAAATGCAGCGGGCATGGCGGTGTTGTTTTCGGCTTGGATGGGCGCACCCCCCAGTTCGCAGAGGTAGGCGGCGCGGCGCATCGGGTCTTTCAGGCGTTGGTAGGCCTCGTTGATGCGAACCGACCACTGCATGGCCACGCGTTGCGCAGCGATGCCTTGGGCAGCAAATTTATCGGGGTGGGCTTCGCGTTGCAGGTCTTTCCATCGCGCTTCAAGTTGGGCGCGATCTTGTGCAAACTGCACCGGCAAATCAAAGAGTTCAAAGTCGCTGACCGCGAGCTGCGCCGACAACGGCAGGGCCGGTTCGCTCACTTTGCGCCTCGCTTTAAATACGGAACGATTCACCGCATCCGCAGCGGTCGCGTTCGTTCGGATTGAGGAACTTGAAACCTTCGTTCAGGCCTTCGCGCACAAAGTCGAGTTGTGTGCCGTCGATGTAGGCCAAGCTCTTGGGGTCGATCAACACCTTGACGCCGTGGTCTTCAAAGATCACGTCTTCGGGCTCTTGCTCGTCCACGTATTCCAGCTTGTACGCCAAGCCGGAACAACCCGTGGTTTTGACGCCCAGACGCACGCCCACGCCCTTGCCGCGCTTGGCCAGGTAGCGGGTCACGTGTCGTGCCGCAGCTTCAGTCAGTGTGACAGCCATGATGTTCTTCTTTACTTAGGCAGCGGTGTGTTTCTTTTTGTAGTCATCCACGGCGGCCTTGATGGCATCTTCGGCCAAGATGGAGCAGTGGATTTTCACGGGTGGCAGCGCCAGCTCTTCAGCGATTTCGCTGTTCTTCAAGGCGGCGGCTTCGTCCAAGGTTTTGCCCTTGACCCACTCGGTCACCAGAGAGGACGAAGCAATGGCTGAGCCACAGCCATAGGTTTTGAAACGCGCATCTTCGATCACGCCGGTGGTGGGGTTGACCTTGATTTGCAACTTCATCACGTCGCCGCAAGCAGGCGCGCCGACCATGCCGGTGCCCACCGAGTCGTCACCCTTGTCAAACGAGCCCACGTTGCGGGGGTTTTCGTAGTGGTCGATTACTTTTTCAGAATAAGCCATGGTGAATTTCCTTGATTAGTGGGCGGCCCACTGGATGGTGGAAAGGTCGATGCCTTCTTTGTACATGTCCCACAACGGGCTGAGCTCACGTAGCTTGGCCACGTTGAGGCGGATGGTTTCGATCGCGTAGTCGATTTCTTCTTCGGTCGAGAAACGACCAATCGTCATACGCAAACTGCTGTGCGCCAACTCGTCGCTGCGCCCCAAGGCGCGCAACACATAGCTGGGCTCCAAGCTGGCCGAGGTGCAGGCAGAACCCGACGACACCGCCAAGCCTTTGATACCCATGATGAGCGACTCACCTTCCACATAGTTGAAACTGATGTTCAGGTTGTGGGGCACGCGGTGCTCAAGGTTGCCGTTGATGAAGACTTGCTCCATGTCGGTCAAGCCATCGAGCAAACGTTTTTGCAAGGCTTTGGCTTTGGCCAAGTCTTGCGCCATTTCGAGCTTGGCAATACGGAACGCTTCGCCCATGCCCACGCATTGGTGGGTCGGCAAGGTGCCGCTGCGCATGCCGCGCTCGTGGCCACCACCATGCATTTGGGCTTCCAAACGCACGCGGGGTTTGCGACGCACATACAAAGCGCCAATGCCCTTGGGACCATAAGTTTTGTGCGAGGCCAGGCTCATCAAATCGACCGGCAACGTGGCCAAGTTGATTTCCACTTTGCCCGTCGCTTGCGCGGCATCCACGTGGAAGATGATGCCTTTTTCACGGCACATCGCACCGATGCCAGCGATGTCTTGGATCACGCCGATTTCGTTGTTCACAAACATGACGCTGATCAAAATCGTGTCAGGACGAATGGCTGCTTTGAGCACGTCCATGTTCAACATGCCGTCGTCTTGCACGTCGAGGTAAGTCACCTCAAAGCCTTGACGCTCCAGCTCGCGCATGGTGTCGAGCACGGCTTTGTGCTCGGTCTTCACAGTGATCAGGTGTTTGCCTTTCGATTTGTAGAAATGTGCAGCACCTTTGATGGCCAGGTTGTTCGACTCGGTAGCCCCCGAAGTCCACACGATTTCGCGGGGGTCCGCACCGATGAGCTCTGCCACGTTTTCACGGGCTTTCTCGACGGCGGCTTCAGCTTCCCAGCCCCACGCATGACTGCGCGATGCGGGGTTACCAAAGTGCTCGCGCAACCACGGGATCATGGCGTCCACCACACGTGGGTCACACGGGTTGGTGGCGCCGTAATCGAGATAAATGGGGAAATGAGGGGTCATGTCCATGATGGATTTCCAGAGTGAGCGTTGACGCTGATTAGCTTTTAGCCAAGGTGTTACCCAAGGCAAAGACCGAATTAGGCGCATTCACGCGAATCGGTTTGACCACAGGCATCGGCGAAATCGCACGCTTGAGCATGGGTTTGTTTTCGATTTCCACGCCCTTGGCGAGTTGGTCATCGACCAACTTTTGCAAGGTCACCGAGTCCAAGAACTCGACCATGCGTTGGTTCAGCGAGGACCACAGCTCGTGCGTCATGCAACGGCCGTTTTCGCCCAAGCAGTTTTATTTGCCACCGCAGTGGGTGGCATCGATTGGCTCGTCCACCGACAGGATGATGTCGGCCACAGTGATGTCGTTGGCTTTGCGGCCCAACGAATACCCACCGCCAGGTCCACGGGTGGATTCGACCAAGTCATGGCGACGCAATTTACCGAACAACTGCTCGAGATACGACAAGGAAATTTGTTGGCGCTGGCTGATCGCGGCCAGCGTCACGGGGCCGCTGTTTTGGCGCAGGGCCAAGTCAATCATGGCGGTGACCGCAAAACGGCCTTTGGTGGTGAGACGCATGGCAAGCTCCTTCTGGTTGGGCTTTGTCGACTAATTAGGTCAAGTATAGCCCAATCCCCACGAATTTGCTCGGGTACTCTGTCGCCGAGGCGATTTGTCCATGACGAGAACTGGGTCAAAACCCTTGGCTTAGGCTTTTTGCGCCAGCACCGCCACGTTGTCGTGCCCCGCCCCGCCAAAGGCTTGTTCGCGCAAGACCGCCAGCTGGTCGCGCACGCGGGCCGCGTTTTCGAACTCCAGATTGCGGGCGTGCTCCATCATCAGCTTTTCTAAGCGTTTGATTTCTTTGGCCACATCGCGTTCGCTCATGTCCTCAATGGCGGCGCGTTGCAACTCGCGGGCTTGGGCTTCTTTGCCGGCCTTCTCGCTGTAGACACCATCGATCAAATCGCGCACCTGCTTGAACACACCGCGTGGGGTGATGCCATGCGCCTCGTTGTGCGCGATTTGTTTGGCACGGCGGCGTTCGGTTTCGCCGATGGCTTTCTTCATCGAATCGGTCATGCGGTCGGCATACAGAATGGCCTTGCCACTCAGGTTACGCGCCGCACGGCCAATGGTTTGAATCAGGCTGCGCTCGGAGCGCAAGAAGCCTTCTTTGTCAGCATCCAAAATGGCCACCAGCGACACCTCGGGCAAGTCAATGCCCTCGCGCAACAAGTTGATGCCCACCAGCACATCAAACGCGCCGAGGCGCAAATCGCGCAAGATTTCGACGCGCTCCACCGTATCCACATCGCTGTGGAGGTAACGCACTTTCACGCCGTTGTCGGTCAAATAGTCGGTCAGCTGCTCGGCCATGCGTTTGGTCAGCGTGGTGATGAGCACGCGCTCGTTCAAGTCCACACGGATGCGGATTTCTTGCAGCACATCGTCCACTTGGTGCGTGGCGGGACGCACCTCCACCAAGGGGTCGACCAAGCCGGTGGGCCGCACCACCTGTTCGACCACCCGGCCCGCGTGGGTCTTTTCGTAGTCCGCGGGCGTGGCCGAGACAAACACCACCTGGCGCATGCGCTTTTCAAACTCTTCCAACTTCAAGGGCCGGTTGTCCAAGGCGCTGGGCAAGCGGAAGCCGTATTCCACCAAGGTGGTCTTGCGCGCGCGGTCGCCGTTGTACATGCCCCCCAATTGGCCAATCATGACGTGGCTTTCGTCCAAGAACATCACCGCGTCTTTGGGCATGTAGTCGGTCAAGGTGCTGGGGGGCGCACCCGGCGCCGCACCCGACAAATGGCGGGTGTAGTTTTCGATGCCTTTGCAATGCCCCACTTCGCTGAGCATTTCCAAATCAAAGCGGGTGCGTTGCTCTAAGCGCTGGGCTTCGACCAGCTTGTTCATGCCGACCAGCTCTTTCAAGCGATCGGCCAACTCGACCTTGATGGTCTCCACTGCAGCCAACACGCGGTCGCGCGGCGTGACGTAGTGGCTGGACGGGTAGATGGTGAAGCGTGGAATCTTTTGACGAATGCGCCCCGTGAGCGGGTCAAACAGTTGCAGGCTGTCGATCTCGTCGTCAAACAGCTCAATGCGAATCGCCAACTCGGAGTGTTCGGCAGGAAACACGTCAATCGTGTCGCCACGCACGCGAAATTTGCCGCGCGAGAAATCTTGGTCGTTGCGCTCGTACTGCATGCGCACCAGCTGGGCAATCGCGTCGCGCTGGCCTACTTTGTCGCCGGCGCGCAGGGTCATGATCATCTGGTGGTAACTCTCGGGCTCACCAATGCCGTAGATGGCCGACACGGTGGCGACCACGATCACATCGCGGCGCTCCAAGATGCTCTTGGTGCACGAGAGACGCATTTGCTCGATGTGCTCGTTGATGGCACTGTCTTTCTCGATGAACAAATCGCGCTGCGGCACATAGGCTTCGGGTTGGTAGTAGTCGTAGTAACTGACGAAATACTCCACCGCATTGTTCGGAAAGAACTCACGAAACTCACTGTAGAGCTGCGCAGCCAAGGTTTTGTTGGGCGCAAAGATGATGGCGGGCCGGCCCAGCTGGGCGATCACGTTGGCCATGGTGAAGGTTTTGCCCGAGCCCGTCACGCCCAACAAGGTTTGAAACACCTCGCCGTCGTTCACGCCCTCCACCAATTCCGCAATGGCGGTGGGCTGATCGCCCGCAGGCGGGTACGGCTGAAACAGCTCGAACGGCGAGCCGGGGTAGCGGACCATCGTGCCTTGGGGCGCAGGTGTTTCAGTGGTGTCAGACATGGTGGTGAAAACGGGATTGCTCGAAAAAACCGAACAGCTCAAAAAACCATACGGGTTGACCCTTAAAATTAGAGCCGAACACGCTAGCCTACCGCAGACTGCAGCTGTTTACCTCACCCCCTCTCTTTATCCGTGATCAAGGACTGACGATGTCAATGTTTACCGCTGTCGAAATGGCACCCCGCGACCCCATCTTGGGCCTCAACGAGCAATATGCCGCTGACACCAACCCCAACAAAGTGAACCTCGGCGTGGGCGTGTATTTCGATGACAACGGCAAACTGCCCCTGCTGGAATGCGTGCAAGCCGCTGAGAAAGCCATGATGGCCATCCCCTCCGCCCGCGGCTACTTGCCCATCGACGGCATTGCGGCCTACGACGCGGCTGTGAAAAACTTGGTGTTTGGCGCTGGCTCTGAGCCCGTCACCGCTGGCCGCGTGGCCACGGTGCAAGGCATTGGCGGCACCGGCGGTTTGAAAATCGGCGCGGACTTTTTGAAGCGCTTGAGCCCCAACGCCACCGTGTTGATTTCTGACCCCAGCTGGGAAAACCACCGCGCCTTGTTCACCAACGCCGGCTTCAAAGTCGACACCTACGCTTACTACGACGCCGACAAACGCGGCGTCAACTTTGACGGCATGCTGACCTCGTTGAACGCCGCAGCCGCCGGCACCATCGTGGTGTTGCACGCCTGCTGCCACAACCCCACCGGCTACGACATCACCGCTGCCCAATGGGACCAAGTGGTGTCCGTGGTGAAGGCCAAAAACCTGACCGCCTTCTTGGACATGGCCTACCAAGGTTTTGGCCACGGCATTGCCGAAGACGGCGCTGTGATTCAAAAATTCGTGGCTGCGGGCCTGTGCTTCTTTGTGTCGACCTCGTTCTCCAAGAGCTTCAGCTTGTACGGCGAGCGTGTGGGTGCGCTGAGCGTCTTGTGCGCCGACAAAGAAGAATGCAGTCGTGTGTTGTCGCAGCTCAAAATCGTGATTCGTACCAACT
>JACCEA010310253.1_pt1 | contig 11752 bp, 7 predicted proteins | sample 7449851 | NCBI WGS metagenome assembly JACCEA01 (sample SAMN15323453, study PRJNA562643) | freshwater metagenome | isolation source: river surface water | place: USA:Blue River Watershed | collected 2017-08-18 | reverse complement strand
TGATTCGTCAATAAGTTGCGCTCTGAGATCACAGACGAAAGTTCATTTCGCTGTCTTTGCCTTTCTTGGTCCGCTTCGTCAATTATTCGCTGCAACTTTAATATTTCCACCCGTTGGTTTTCTATAATTCCCTCCGAAGCTTGAACTTGCTTACGAATCTTTGTCAGTTCATTCTTCAGTAGTTCACGTTCCTTATCCACACTATGATGAAGGAAGTGTTCTTTCACTATTGCATGGTCTTTGGATGATATATCTTCCTTCATTTGGTCTATTTGTTGATTCATAGATCGAAATTTTCTCTTGAGGGTTTGGATTTCATCTTGCGCATCTAGAAGCTGCTTACTAAATAGATTACGATCTGAACGAACACTTTCATACAAAGACTGTTTTTGTTTGAGTTTCATTTGATCGCTCGTAATCTTCTTATTCAATTCATGGATTTGCATTTCCTGGAGTTTCAATTCCTCCAAACAAGTGTAATATTGTTGATTTGCAACTTCCGCATCGTGTTCATATTTTTCCTTTTCCGCTAAGAGCAATCGTATACTGTGTTTATGATGCTCAATCTCTTCCTCTAAAATTCTTATTTCCAATCCTAAATTGATCTTTCCATTCTTATTAAGGATTATCAAATCACTAACCGCCTTTGTAGTTTTTTCCGACCCAATGTGTTTCTTTCGAAGAATATCCAATTCTTGACGAAGTTGAGATGATTGCTTTTCTAAATTTTCGATTTCTTTATTCACCATACCCATATCTGAATCTCGTATGCTTGAGATTGATTTTGTCAGCTGCTCCACTTTATTTTCCGCTTCAGTCTTCTGCTTGTCCACTTCACTTACTTTCTCGGCTGCAACTTCCCTAAGCTCATTCTTTGCGGCAATATCCTTTTTAATATGTTTTATTTCTTGTTCCACTTCCTCAATACCTTTCTGCTTTTCTTTGATTTCATCATCAAACTTGTTATTCAGAATTTTTTGTTTCTCCAGTTCAGAAGATAATTCGTGCAATGTGCGGTAGAGTTTTTCATATTCACTTATGTATATTTCCATTTGGTGTTTCGATTTAACTATACTGGAGTCCAAGTTCTTCATAGCCTTCTCTTCAGCTTTATGAAGCTTCATTTTATCACCTAATTCATTTTCCTTATCAACAAATTTTGCCCTCAAATCAAATATTTGCTTTTCCGTGACTTCCTTATTACTAGCCAACTTTGCAGCCTCACGCTTTAAGTCGTTCCTTTTCTTGTCCAAAACATCGATCTTGTTGTCTATTTCTTGAATTTCCTTTTCAACTTGCTCGACATATTGGTAAGTACGTTCGATGTCAGATCGCAACGATGAAAGTTGGTTTGACTTGTTTTCTAATTTACTGGCGATGAAATCTCTCTCTTTCTCGAGCGCGGTCCGCTGTTCAATTTGTTCATGGGACCAATCTGCTCCGACAGACAATGCTTCTTTCAACTCTGTTGCATAGCTATGATACAAGGTTATCTCTTGACGATTTGACTGCTCCCTGTCAATGAGACCTTCTTTTTTACTATTAGCATTATCAATTGTTTCCTTCAAAACCTCTTGTTGAGAAATGAGTTCATCTACATTGCGTCTCGTAAATGCAAGCTGTTCTCTTAGTATTCGCAATTCCGTTGCTTGCAAATCCACCTCTCGTTCTTTCCCAATATTCGAGGCACTTGTTAGTTCTAAAGTCCTCTGTAACTCCAAGAACTCGTGTTTGAAGGGATCCATGGAGGTTCCCTTGGATGCAAGGAAGTCCATAATGTCAATGTCCTCTTCTTGATCTTCCATTTTCTAGTCATGCCCTGCTCTGTGCTTTCAATGCCCTGCTCTGTGCTTTCAATGCCCTGCTCTGTGCTTACAATTAATAATGATAAAATAATTTTTTGTTGAGCAACAGATGAGCAAAAACTGAAACGGTCACCAAAGCGACCTAATTAAGCATCCTGAAATCAGCGGAAACGAAAATTCGAAAACAATAAGGATAGATATACACCACAAAACCAACAACCAGCCAGCAGCCAACTCAAAATTAATTGTATTCCACAATAATATTGTACCATCCCATCGACTATCGATGCGTTGGTGGTCTGTTAATGCCTATTCTTCCTGAGTCATATTTAGGTGAGTATTTCTGTCTTAGAAGTGTATGGAGTTTCTTTTGATCGACTGGAGTTATGGACGAGATGAGTGACCTTTCTACTTCACTGAAAAGTGGATAAGATTTGTAGGCTTTCATCTATCATCTCCAAGTCAATATTGTTCGATTCGTAAGGCACTTTCCTACGACCTATACGGTGTCAATCCGTTCGTGGCAAACAAAAAGAGCCTAAATCCTCGCTTTCATTACATAATTTTAAATCCTAATCCCTGCTTTTAGTACATTATTTTATTTTCTACTATAGTTCAATTATGATAATCTGATGCGACGATCAATGATCTCCAAGACGCGCTTAGTTGTTGAATGCTGCACTAACGTCTGAATAGCCATGGGTCTTGATAAAATCGAGATCAGGTCACACCGGATTGCCTGACGTGAAGCAAATGACTACGAGTCATTACAAGTTGACATGAAATTGGACCAGAACGAATCATCATTTGTTTATTGAAAATCCCTCAAAAAGTAAACGCGCAATCGCGTAGTGTTGTGTACTTGTACCCACTTGTAATTTAAAATTATTGAAGTCCATTCTCCACATTACTGATGAATTGTTGTAGTTTGCTAGACTCCCCTAAAATCAATATGCATAAATATGAACCGATCGTTCAAAGATATCGAACTAACCTCTGCATCGTGAAACATAAGTTTCCTGTCAATGATCATATGAGAGCGCAACTGAATGGTAAATTCTTCATTATAAATTTTCTGATCACGATATAAGCTACGGAACAAATCGACTCAACACATGTTTTAGACCTTACCAGCAAACGCTTTGCCTCTTCTACGGATATTTCTTTACATTCAATTAGCTCATTGAGAACTTCAACGAGAGATTGCCCAGAGCAACAAGATTGATAAAAACTGGCGTCCGTCATTTGTTGGAATATGAGAGTATTTTACAATTCAGATCTCCAACAAACCAGAGAATCGGCATTCGTACAAGCGCTTATAGATTGTACAAGAGATGATTTATTATTATAATACTGTGAGCTTTGATCTTCATGATTTGTCATCAATGGCGAGAATTTCGTATAAATATCAATTTCCTATATATTAGTGTGTAAAATGATAGTCACGAAAAGTTTCCTAAGAACGGCGATCATAAAATAATTAGCACCTGATTGTAATCTATTGTTTTCCATGTTATCCTGTAATTAGCGCATTAACTTCCATAGGAGTTGATCCCATATCCCTGACGAATTTCCACAGTGATTCTGCATCCACGTCCAAAAAAATAAAAAAAAAAAAATGGATTCCGATTGGATTTTATCTCGAAAAATCGCTTATCATTCCCTCACTAGACACTTTGCTGGATGGAAAATGAGACAGTTTGTTCTCGATCCTTATCAGCTTAAACTTGAGATAAGAACACCTGAAAATTCTAAAGTAACCACTATTCAGTTCAACTCCCCTTCAATAAAGCTTGGTTGCAATAGCTATATGTCAAAGGATAATCACCTGTTATGGATACGATACTATGATGAGGAAGACCATTGTCCAAAAGAAGTAATTATGAAATTTGGCATGAAAGAAACATTTGTCAGATGGGAAAAGGTAATCTACACCCCTCCATTGTCTACCAACTTATGGATTGAAATTTGGTCAGAACCTTACATCTATGGTAGAGCGCTATAATTCCTATTTGCAAGACCAAAGCATAAAGTATATTGAAGCATTGGGAAATCTTTTAGAGGAACAGCTGCATTGCCAAGTAAATCACAATTATTTTGAAAGTGCTGATAATGTTTTTATCGTCCCATATTCAGAGTTTGCTTCAAGAGGATTTGGAAACAAGTGCAGAATATTACGGAGAGTCATGGGATGAAGATCAATTTGAAATGGACATGATTGAACATGCAACGTGTGATGATAGCAACATTGACTACTTTCAGAATGAAGAATGCCCAAGTATAGTTTCCCATGAATCCGCTTTGAACGAGAAAATAAATGAAGTATATGGTGTGCAAGACCATCCAACACAAGAAAAAAACTACCGCAAGAGTTTATTTCAATCGATGGCTGTTCCAACTATGAATATCTTAATCATGGCTGTAGGTACCAGGTACTATCATGCATTATTTTCTTCTGGTTATAGTTGATATTTGTTCCAGAGGTGATATTCAACCGTTCACGCAGCTTGGACTTCGTTTGCAACAAGATGGCCACAGAGTTCGAATTGCGACTCATGCAATGTTTAGAAGCTATGTAACTGACAGAAAATTAGAGTTTTTTCCACTAGCAGGAGACCCAGTAGCGTTATCTGAATTTATGGTAAAAACGCAAGGTTTTATTATTCCAACTACTCCCGAAATGTTGTTGGAGGTAAGAAACTTAATTTGTCAGTTTTGGTATTTCAATAATACAAGTGCTAGGCTCCGAAACATCATGCTATGATTGTTGAAATCATCAACTCATGTTGGGGTGCCTGTTTATTTCCAGATCCCGGCGATGAACTGCAGAGGTGTGGAGAGAGTTGGAATAGTAATAATAAGTAACGTAATTTTTTTGTGCTTTTCCAGACCATTTGCGGCAGATGCGATAATATCTAATCCAGTAACTTATGCACATGCCCATTGTGCTGAAGCTTTGGGGATTCCTTTGCATTTGATGTTTCCACAACCCTGGACGCCAACAAAAGCATTTCCTCATCCATTATCGTGTCTTTCTTACCAGCGGTTGTGGACAGCCGAAAATTATTTATCATACCAGGTAACCTTTATATCTCTCCCTCTCGATATTTACTCCATCATAAAATTTCATGAAGGTGATTGAAAGAACTATGTGGCACTCTTTTGAGCGAGATATAAACAAATTACGTACATCTACCCTCGGGCTTCAGCCTATCAGGACAGGTGAAGGAGGATGGAATTTACTGAACTACCACAAGGTGACAAGCATCGACTGTGTTTACTAATTTGTGAGCTTATGTCAAGTTGCTAGGTCCCATTTGTGAAAATGTGGTCACCATCACTTGTTCCGAAACCGAAAGATTGGGAGGAGCATGTGGATGTCGTTGGAACATTCATGGAACCGATTCCAGTAGTGAATCCAAAATTATTCAATTCAGGAGTGGATTCAAAACAAGCAAATAGAACACTGAATCGTAGCTATGATCCACGGATTCGAAAAATGAAATGTGAAGATTCTATGCTTCCCATTCCTGCTGTTAATTTTGAACCTACATCAGAATTATCTGAGTTTTTGAACTCCAACGAACCTGTTATTTTTGTTGGTTTCGGAAGTATGGTTGTGAAGGACTTAAAATCTATAATTTGCTTATTCCTTGAAGCTGCAGCTTTAGCAAATGTGAAAATTTTAATACAAGTTGGTTGGAGTTCTATTAGTCCGGAAACTTTTATGGAAATGGCTATTGAAGCGCAGTCTAAAGCAGCTTTGATTAGGGAAACAGAGGCTGTTAATTTGGGGGAAAGCATCATTTTCCCCTCCACCAATCATCAAGATACATCTGCAAAATCAGAATCAGGTGCAATTACTTCAAGAGAAATCACCACTAAGCAGGAAAGCGAAAGCACAAAATCTTTATTGGGATCTTGGTTTGCAGGTGCTTTGAATCTAGGGAGTAAATTATCATCTTCCGTAGCGGAGAGCATTGTTCACCTGTCGCAGCAAACGTCAGAAAATGGGATGTACCATGAAAATATTGTGAGAAGTGATTCATTAGATCAAGATTGGGATGAAGTGCAATATGAAGGTTGGACTGCTGCAAAGGATTCTTTTTTTATGGGACCCTGTCCTCATAACTGGCTGTTTCAGAAAGTTTTTGCGGTTGTCCATCATGGAGGAGCAGGTTAGCACTTGTATATGATTATTGCTTTCTTATTATGATGATTTGTTCTAGGAACAACCGCATCTGGATTGCGCTTTGGATGTCCTACGTGGATATGTCCTTTTTTTGGGGACCAATTTTTGTGGGGTGAAATGGTGTTCCGCGCGAAGCTGGGCCCACGACCGTGTCCTATTAATCAGCTTTCGTTACCATTAGTGGTAGAGGCGTTCGAGACGCTCAAAAGCGATCAACTTAAGCAAAATTCCCTTAAAATAAGCACTCAAATGGCTGAGGAAGATGGAGTGGAAGGTGCCGTGGCTGCATTTTATCGCAATTTACCCTTAGAAAATATGCTCTGTGATGTGTCACTGTTTCATCGAGAACACACACTTGCTCACATATACTGCTTTGATTGCGGTTTGAAAATGACGTCGAAAATTTCAAAAGTTATCCATGAAAATCCATCTCTTCATTTGCAGGATCACAAAATTGTTCCTTGTTGTTATTTTGACTGGACATCGCCTCCACCAGCAACGGCTACGGAAGGTATTGTACAAGGCGTGGGAAGCTTTGTCCATGAATTTATGTCTGGGGTTGCTGAGGCAGTTCATGACCCAGTAAAGGGTATATACTATGATGGTTTGCATGGAGCCGTCAATGGAGTGGTCTCGGGTTTAAACACATTAGTACACCACCAAATCACAGGGGGTACTCTCATGTATGAGAAATTGAAACAAGGAGTACTTACGGCATACAGTCAGAATGAAGAAAATAACGAGCAGATTATAAAGAAATTAAATGATGCACAACGTAAACCAGTACGTGTAGTTGAACATGGATGTAGTGAAAATACCCTGTCGATCCGTCAAAGGCGGATTCAAATAAGTGCAAGTAGTAATTTTGCCCCGATTAGTGCAAGACAAAGGAGCGAAAGCTTTATGTCTGAAAGTTCTCGTGGGCGCATCAATAATCGTTCGCCGATGTTCAACGGAAACTTGATATACTCAGGGAAAGGAAGTAGAAAGGGGATTATTCCCAATTCCCCTGTAAAGCGAAATTCACCATATCTTGATGTTGATGATATGGAAGGGTTGAGGGCCCCAAATGTCCTTAGTCCCATCGACGAGGAAGTCTCTCCTATATTTTGTTCTTGGAAAAAAGATGCTGATGAAGTTGTGAGCTGTAAAGATATTCCACTTGAAGTGGACGACGCATCTATATTACAATATAGTCGAACATTAAATGGCATTCTAACTATTCGTGCTGATCCCAGTTCGGCCCCAGGAAAAGATTTCTTACTGGAAGATTTGACTAGATCTTTGATACACGCAGATGTGCGGTCCGTTGACCATGATGATGACTTAGATGGTGATAGCGTTCACACCAACACATTCAGTACGGCAGATTCAATGATGGATGAGCAACCACATGGAAAGTCATTTGCTGAAGGCGTTGAGGACCACACTCTGTTTAATGCAAAAGTGTTAGAAAGCTTCAGTGCAGCGAAAGGTGCCCACAACTTGTTCAAAATAGCAGGTGCATCGAATGGAAGGTACAATAATTATTTTGGAGATAGACTTTAGTCCTTTTACAAGGCGTTATCCTGCAGATTTATTCAAGAAAGAGTATTTATGAATTTAATACAAAAAGCAATCGCAAGGTCACATGCTTTAATGAGCGATGAAGAACTTGCGTCCAGTCCTCTCCATGAAATGGAATCAACTGAAAAATTTGCCATTTTAGAAGCGTCGTTGAAAGTAAGCAACTTCAGATCCTATCTGCATTATTTTGATATCATTTTCAACAGATCCTTGCCCGAAATAAAAAACAACTTGATTTTGTCAATTTCTCATCATTCCTGGTAAATATTTTGAATAAGGACAATTAGTAAAGTATCTAATTTAGGAGATAGAATAAATCTTGAGTGACCAAAATGAAACTTAAAAAACAAAATTGCTGCGAAGATTAATGTTGTTAGCAGTTACAACAATTGTATCTATTCATCATGGGGGCAAAAATAAATTTAAAGCCATAATGAAACAGCAATCAAGTTTAAATTCCTTCATCCACATTCTAGAGTCATCGAATTGCGATACACCAGTAAGGGAAACATGCAAACGTTGAACCTATCGGAATCTTACCACTTGGGTCCAAGAGTAAGAAATTACTAATATTTCGAAAGGTATACATTATGAGACAACCTTAAATTTCTCTCCTTTCTCTTCAAAGTTCTTGAACCATGTTGCCAACTTGTCACTTGACAACAACCCACTTTGATAGAAGATACTGGGCAACAACCAAGTATATGCAACCACTTCCTTCCATTCAGGAGAGAAATCATCCGAATTAAACCCTGGAATACCAGTAGAAATTGCTCTTCCCGTCAATGTGGTCGCCGTGATACATTCAGTACTTCCTTCTGAGCGCAAATTTGCCAAATACAAAATAACCTCACAATCCGGACACTCACAATTATCAACATTTCTCAATCCCTTCAATAACAACTGCAACCGATTCAAAGTTTCTAAACAGACTTCCTCTTTGGTTTCAAATACAGGGCGCTTAAATGCAACAATAGGCAAGAATGGATGTATCAACACAAATGAACGCAACTCTTCCATACTTAATCCAACGTCTCCTTGGTGATTCCATAGTGATGAATCCAGTGGCAACTTACTCAACGCTTCCAAATCTTCCTTAAAATATGGATTCCCACTCGTATCAGCTTCATCCAAACCTCTCTTACGAACCAAAGGACATTTGACCAACTGCTTGGAAACAGTTTCTCCTTGACCTGAAACTACATATAAGATTCCGTCGTTCGTCTCTTGGAAAAATTTAGTGGCCTCCGATCGATTTTTAGTGGCCTTGATGCGCCGTTTAACGTTTGCATTGCCATGCTTTTTATTATCATTCATTGGGCTATTTTCCTCAACAAAACGAATGAACTTTGCATTCTTTGCATTAGCCCGATCTTCCACGGATTCATTGGGGAATAGCTTCTTGCTTTCCCGATCATCAAATCCTAAAAGATAGAAGTATCTATCGTCATTTGGATGATCTTCAGTTTCTAATTTGTACCAACTACCCGGACTCCCAACAGATTTTCGGAAACCAGCTCGATTATACGGATACCACAAAGTATTGAAATGATAAGACTTCATGGAGTCCCAAAGCCCAAGTTGCATCCCATCGACTTGACGACGTACAAGGTATACATCAGAAGGTTGACCTGCTGGAGTCAACCTGCGTCGTACATTCAAAAAGGTGGTTTGTCCAAGGTCCGAGGGAATTTCTGCGGTGTGGTAATCGTAGTACATCTCAGCTAATGTGTATTCGTAAGTGTGTAGCATAGCTTCCAATAAGCCGGTTCGAGTGGATGGATCTGACTCAAGCAATTTGAATTTGCACAATCGTAGGTTGCCATGATATTGCGGGATTGTCTTCTGACGAAAAGAGCCCTCTGCCCACGTAAAGATTCCACCCAAACCAGCAATATCCTTAACATATGACTCATTTAAGATGAAGGAAGCGAGCTCATTGATTTGCTGAGGAGAGAAATCAATGAGTGAAGGCTTAGCAACAGATTCAGGGAATTGCAAGTGGCAGGCAACTTGGATATTGACAAAATTGGAATCAGCTTGCTGAAAAGTAGCCTCAAACATGGGTGTCACAGCATTACTGTACAGATAAGAAAGAACAACTTTTTCCAATGGATTAGGCGTGAAGTCAATATCAGGCAATGAAGAGAGATATTCTTGTGGAACAGCCATCTTCCCAGCACGCTCCACACGGTCTCGCATTGCTGGAGACAAAAATTGATGAAAACGATCACCAATAGTGGCATTCCCTACACCTGCAACAATTTCTTCACTGTCATCGCCCCCAGCAGATGGCTTTCCGACGGATCCACCAGTTCCTCTCCGCCATGATGAATTATCAGCGGAAGTGCCGCTTGGCAATGCCGCAGATGGTGGATCAACGCTATGGCGGAAATTACATAAATCACCACGCTTGCAACCTTCAGGAGAAACAAAATTGCGACATAAAACAGTGCCTTTATTCTTTGGAACTGGGCGCTGCTCTACCTGTTGTTTCAAAGCCAACTGCTTCGCTGCTTCGGCTTTGGCAGCAGCAGATTCCGCTTTGGCAGCATCACGCTGGGCCTTGTTATTCTTCTTACCAGGAACTGTGACCCAATCTTCTACAGGTGAACTCATCCTATCAACTATATATTTGACAAAGATTGTTTAGTGTATTATCTGTTCGCACAAATCTCTCCACACAAAATCTCCTCAGTACTGGATATAATAATAATTGTAGATGGAATTGAACAACCGGTCAATCCCAACCATTGGTTCAAATCCATCTGAAACTTTGGGGAAATAGGATGGGAATTGAGGATTTGCTGATATTTTATTTAGCCTAATTAGGATAAATTGTGACAGCATTGGTTAAGCTTGTAAGTAACCGCTTGTAACCCATTCTTTCCATTTCTCTCTTGGCTTCTCTTCCTCAGAATGATGCATTAAGAACTCGCATTCAGGTTCCCAGGGATGAAGTCAGAGGACTCCGAGTTGGTGATCGTTCCAAAAGATGCAACAGCGTCAATGATTTTGCAACATCACCAAGATAAACAATGGCTCCATTCAATCTTGCGAAATTCGGCTGGTTTGATTGTGCAGCGTGGCTTCTCCACAGTTGCTTTGAGAAATCCGGCTCTATCTTCGCAAAGATCGGAGGAGCGGGATTCTTCGAGGCTCGACGATTCTCGCATGGAAAATTCAAAGATTGGTTGAGTCTATGCTTAATGCCCCCTTCAACAAGACCCGTCGACTGATGACTACAAGTGTCGCTGTGGTGCAAACGTCAAACTTCTCAAGGATCGATTCCTCTGCTTGGGATGCACGCACTTTCAACCAACGACATTATGCGGTTGTGAAAGAACTCAATTCGGCTATGGTGACTGATAAGGAAGACTTTGTAATACCCTTGAGTAGTGAGACCAGTACATCATGTGAGGTCACCCTATCGCTGCCATATAGGGATACAATCCCTGCTCATCAAATCGGCCTCGAAATTGGCAATGCGACAGATACCCCTCAGGCGGTCACCCCAGTATTACCAACTAGAGCTGATATTGCACCAACTCGCCGCGCTGATCTTGGATTTGTTGGGAGAGGAAATATTCGCTTCATTGTGGATGTCGGTATCATGGCTCCGACAGCAAAATCCTATGTTCAGGAATATGGGACCGATCTTCGCCAAAATGCAGCCCATGTGCATATTGAGGGACAGAAAGACAGACGATACGAGCCATATCTGTATCCTATCACCCCATTAAAAGTTACTTATGCTCTTATTCCTTTCATTGTAGATTGCACAGGTAGCCTCGGAGCAAAGGCTCACGCCTTTTTTGAAGAACAAGCAATGTGTGATCGGAGAAAGAAACCTGCGATACGCAAAATCCAATCTATTGTAGCATTGTTTAATGCTGTCCTTAGAGGAGAGTATCGCTCGGCATGCATTCCCCCGATTGATACGAATACAGGAAAGAGAATGGTTACGATTCTTGATCCCAACCAGAGTAGTAGAGGAAGGCCGCGTGGGAGTAGAGGTAGAAATTCAAGAGGCACACAACAAGTGGAGGCAATTAGGAATTTAGATGTTAGTAGTCATATTAATTTGCTTGTAGCGAACCCCGCGACAACACCAGATCCTGTAGGGACCACCCCCAATATAGTTACGGGCAATGAGGAAAGACTTAATACCGGCCAAACCTAAGGTATT
>JACCEA010216414.1_pt1 | contig 11755 bp, 19 predicted proteins | sample 7449851 | NCBI WGS metagenome assembly JACCEA01 (sample SAMN15323453, study PRJNA562643) | freshwater metagenome | isolation source: river surface water | place: USA:Blue River Watershed | collected 2017-08-18 | reverse complement strand
CCGCATCAACACACCTGAAGCGTTGCAGGCTTTAGCTACAGGACTAAAAGGTACTAATGTCACGACAATGGGTTTAATGGGGCACTACATTAACACCCCTGAGAAATTGCAGGCTTTAGCGAATGGTCTGAAAGGTACTAATGTTACGAAACTAGATTTAAATCGGAACAGCATCAACACCCCTGAGGTATTGGAGGCTTTAACTAATGGACTCAAGGAAACTAACGTTACGGAACTGGATTTAAGTTATAACGAGATCAAAACACCTAAGGCGGTTGAGGCTTTAGCGAATGGTCTGAAAGATTTGAAAGATACTAATGTTAAGACACTGAATTTAAGGGAGAACTGGATCAACACCCCTGAGGCATTACAGGCTTTAGCGAATGGCCTGAAAGGCACTAATGTTACGATACTAGATTTAAGTCAGAACAGAATCAACACCCCTGAGAAATTGCAGGCTTTAGCGAATGGTCTGAAAGGTACTAATGTTACGAAACTGGATTTAAGTCAGAACTGCATCGAAACACCTGAGGCAGTTGAGGCTTTAGCTAATGGTCTTAAAGATACTAATGTCACGATACTAGATTTAAGTCAGAACTCCATCGACACACCTGAAGCATTGGAAGCTTTAACTAATGGCCTGAAAGGTACTAATGTTAAGAAACTGTGTTTAGCTGCTTTCCACGGCTACACCACTAAAGCATTTGAGGCTCTAGCTAATGGCCTCAAGGGTACTAATGTCACGGAACTGGGTGTAAATTGTGGCTACGTAAACAGCCCTGAAGAGTTGGCGGAACTAGGCTATACGGAACTAGAGTTAAGAGAGTTAAGGGGGAACAACATCGAAACCCCTAAGGCATTTGAGGCTTTAGCTACAGGACTAAAAGGTACTAATGTCACGAAACTGGGTTTAAGTGGGGATGAGCTCAAAACCCCTGAGGTATTGGAGGCTTTAACTAATGGTCTGAAAGGCACTAATGTTACGATACTAGATTTAAGTGGTAACTACATTAACACCCCTGAAGCATTGAAGGCTCTAGCTAATGGTCTGAAAGATACTAATGTCACGAAACTGGATTCAAGGACTACCGAGATCTACACACCTGAGTCATTAGAGGCTTTAGCTACAGGCCTCAAGGACACTAATGTTAAGACACTTGATTTAAGTCTGAACAGAATCAAAACCCCTGAGAAGGTAGAGGTTTTAACTACAGGACTAAAAGGTACTAATGTCACGGAACTGTGTTTAAGTGATAAAGAGATCGAAACCCCTGAGGAAGTAGAGGTTTTAACTACAGGACTAAAAGGTACTAATGTCACGGAACTAGAGTTAAGTCAGAACTACATCGACATACCTGAGGCAGTGGAGGCTACAGGTCTAGAAAAAGGTAATATGTCTTTAATTAAGCGTCAAACTTTAAAAAAATGTTTGTTAATAATAAAGAAACCTGATCTAATCAACAATTCTCTATGGGAAGTTATATTTGATCAAAAAATTAATGTCAAAATAGCGGATGAAGTTTTTTTATCCAAAATTAAAAAAAGAGAAATAGGTATATACTGTGGTGATTGCATAGTATGTGATTTAAGCATATTGCTAGAACTAGATTCAGACTTTAATATACTAAGTACAGAATACATAGTGGAAAAAATATGTCAACTAGTGCATTAAAAAATTTCCCCTAATACACTCGATGCTCTAATCTTGGTAGCTTCTAAGGATACCCCAAAAAATTTTGCAACTTTTTCAGGGGTAGCTTTTTCAATCCATTTTTTTATAAATATGTTTTCAGGCATTAATAACTCAGCAGCAAATTGGTTTGCTTTAATATCTTTCAATCTCATTTCGATATCAATATGCGAATTAGATGATTGTTTAAAATAATCAATGATTTGTTTGTTATTGTCTAAATACTCTTTATCATAAAAAAAATGTCCTAGTTCATGTGCTAAAGTAAATTTTAATCTAGTAGAAGTATGAGAGGAATTAATATAAATAACATACTCTTTCTCCTCTTTGCATATTGAGCCTGAGATATTATCGCTCATATCACTGGTAAAAATGTTAATCTTTAACTCATTGATAAACTCTACAATTGGGAAAGGGAAATTATCCTTATATTTATTATAAATATTTTTTTGCGACTCAGTCATTTTTTCTAAAATATCCATATATAGTAATTTGGGTTAAATTAGATTAGATTAAAAGTAGATCAGTTCTTTAATTCTTACGTTCCAACCACATCTTGCGAACCAGTAACCCTGTATGTTCCAGCTAAACCAATGGTATTAGGAGCAAGATTGGCTTTAGCTTTTGAGTTAATTTGGGTTACAATCCCTCCTTGATCGATATAGATGAGTCCTCCTGTTGGATTTGAGGTGAGTGACGTCTTGGTCAATATTAGTTGACCTCCATGAGATACATGCAATATACTTGAGTTTAATCGGGTTTCTAATATGCAATTATTTATGACGGAATTACCATTATAGATCATCATATTGTATAGATTAGTAATCTTGACATTGTTGAGATTCACATTTTGGTAGTAAATGTTGCGATTCACATTGTAGTAGTAAATCAGCTTACATTTACAGGATTCAGGAAAATTAATTATCAAATCTGATAATTCAAGGTTAGGGTCGTTGAACAAATAAATTACTGCCCCCTCCCTATTAGAACTAATATTAATTGTAGTTCCAGGGGCTATCTTGCATATTTTGTTGCCGTTAGCACCAAAAAGAACTAGTTCGCCTATTGGTCCGTCTGTATGTACATGAAGATTAATAATATTATTTGGACTACTGAGTGTAATCCAATCTAAATTAGTTAATGCACTAATGAAGCCAGATGACGTTGGTGTTGTTTGAGTGCTTAGAATACTTAATGTCACTTTACGACCTCCACCATTTTGGCCGTATTCCTTGACTACAGTTTCGATTGCTGTGGTCAGATCTGTAAATTTACCACCAGTTCCGACAGTAAATTCAAGCTTATTTTGGGGCGGTATTAAAGGTTGATCAGGTTTAACAGGATCAGGTTTAACAGGTATTTGGACTTTTGGATTTTGGATTTCAAACTTATTCGGTTTGAATGCTTCGCCATCAAACACAGCTTGCACCATTTGCCCCTCGTATAATGCAAGAGGAATTAAATTGTCCACACCATAGGTTACATCTATAACACCTAAACCATCTATGTTCACCCTGATAAAGCCTTGTGTGTCGATGGGACATGTAAAATTAATAGTCATACCTACGTAGTAGGTTGTTTTTAATACGCCAAACGCTGAAGACAAAAAGATATTCGTATATTGTCCGCCTACACCTACTTCATAAGTCTCAACGACATAATCATTCGTATATACATATTGAGCATTATTGGTTTGATAGAATATACCGTTGATCAATACAGCCTCTACCCAATCCCCCTCGTCTATTACAGCAGTTGTTGTACTTTTGTATGCAAATAAATTTTTGTACGTCAGGGATCCTATTTTGATTTGTACTTGACCTGTGCTTTTTAAAGGTGATTTAAAAGCTACTTTCATCCCTTCATAATACTGATCAACGAATACACCATTTACACTATGTAATATGATGCTATTACTTAATGTGTCATCTTTTTCAGCATTAAAACCATCTACAGCAGTATTCCCAATACTTTTCATTAAATTTTGATAACTAAGTGCTTTGTCTGTTTGATTGGATGTATTTCTGATCATCATTAAATCACCTGCACGCATCGAGTCTGCAAGATTTAAATCTGTGATTTCTATACCCAGTGCTGCTGTTTGTACAGCATTCTCTATCATTTGTTGTATGTATGCTATATCATCTGAATTGATAGTACGTGTCATTTATATATTTCCGTTCGTTGTTAATTTAACCCAATTTGTCCCATTGCTTATTGCTAACGTGCCATTTCCGACGTCAGAAACTCTTACTATTAAACCTATATTCTCGCTCACAGCAGGAAGATCTGCAGTTGAATATACTGGGGGTTTATTTATTGATTTGATCAGATAATCAACACACCTAGCAAAATAATTAAATTGATCATTTAAATCTTGTTGCACTAACGCAGTGTCTTGAGTAAAACCACTTTCAATAATAGAAATGGGAGTCTCTGCAATATTCCATTGCTTTGTAAGTTTTTGCTCGCCTGTTGATGGATTCGTAAGTGTGATAGTTTCTTTAATTGGCTTGCTGCACCATATAGGCCTAGGCTCAGGTTTGACGGGATTTGTCATGATTATGATATATTAAATTTAATTTGATATTTTAACATAATATTAGTATTAATGCAATTAACTAGTCAAACGTATAGCAAAACTACTACCTTTTAATACTAAAAAATTGTCTTTGTATTTTGTAACTTCAAAAGGTAAATTATTAACAAAATACGTCCCACCTGTTACCTGCAAAATTTGTTTTAAATTTGCACGTAAACTAAGTCTAAATGCATTTGGCGGAATTACCGCTATTATTGAACGTATTTTAAAAGCATTATCGTTACTCCTTAATTGAAATCTGCCAATATTAGTATTAGCATTAATATTAGTTGTTGCACTCGATAGTCTAGCCAATACACCTGTATTAGTATCTTCGTATATTATTGAATATTTTACTCCGCTCGTAATTACAATCTGCAAAATTTCAAAAATACGATCTAGTTGAATTGGTTCTTTAATGTGAATTTGTAAATAACATTTAAACTCTTTGATATAAATCAATTTAGGCTTAAACAACACTTTAATCGCAGTTAATATACTATCTATAGTTCCATTTGAGTTATTAATTAATATTTGTATTTGTAGCGCTTCCCGATATTCTGCATCTTTGCGTTCTTGTCGAGCAACATTATAATTCTCGCCTATCAAGTCTAATGCATAGCCGTAAGCATTTTCTAACTTTGTATATTTATATACATCGTGTGTACTATCTTCTAGCTGTTGGATAGATTCTAAATATGCGGTTAAAAGCATATTTAAATTAAAACTTCCTCGATATTGCTCTAGCAGTCTATCTAATCCACGCTCTTTGTAATCAGAAATAAAATTCATTTAAATTATGATATATTAATTGTTATTTTTGCTGCATCTGTAAAAGGCACTTGTGAGTTAGTAATATTTATATTTTTTGACTCAAGGGTTGGTATTACATCTTCTATTGTTGTCCCCCCAATTTTTACCACTGCTTCTACAACACCTGATATGCTATATATGGCAGCGAATAAAGCTTGATATGCAACAATAGTCTCTACACCTAACGCATTCACATAATTAATAATCTTGTTTTTTATTGCAATTGTTGCGTCCTCTACGTATAGATCGTTAGTAGTTAAATCAATTGACACGTATATGTAAATACATTCAGGCCTTGTGAATTTGATTAAATGTGGATTACCTTCTATGTCAGTAACACTGATTTCAGTATTTCCCAACATTTCTATTCCGCAAGGTCTAGTCAAATGTAGACAGGTTGCAACGTCTATATCTTTTCCACCAATTACTAAAGCATTTAATGTATGGTTGATTCTATCTGATATTACTCTTACAGCAGTTACATTTTGCACTTGTAATAAACGTGAACGAATTGCAGGATCTGTACCTGCACTGTTAATACTCTGTGACCTCGAAAATCTATCTCTTAGTTCTATGTCAGTTTCTATGTTTTTTCCCACAATACCACTAGTTATATTATCGATACTGTTCCAGCCGTCAATAGGTGTTTGAATTTCAGTAATACTATGACTTGGAGCAGTCAAATTACCTACTTCGTCGCAAACGAATATTGCATTATTCGTGACTTGTAGTATTTGCAACCCCTCAGTCATGTAACATGAAAAAGTTTTTTCAAGATCCGTAGTAGTAATAATCAATGTATCGTTCAAGATATCAGCAGATACGTATTGACCTGCATCATTGATTAAATGGCTAAAAGCAGTAATAATACTTAAATCTGTATCATCTTCAACTTTGGTATATTTAATTTGATTAGAATTAATTGTAATTATATATTCTGTGAGAGTAGTATCGATTACTGCTAAACTAATTGAATAACATCTGTTATTACTGATAGTAACAACATTCTGTAAACTAAAAGTAGTATTTGTATTTTTAAGTAATGCTTTGCTACCTGCCTCTATTGCTGTATAGTTATCTGCACTGAGTTGGCATATTACTGTTGTTGGTGTCGCTTTTTGTCTAGCAATATTGTTCATCGCCACTGCATAATCTAGACTTATATTCGTTGCATATTTAGCAAAATTTGAATAAAACACATCTTGTAAACCTTCCCACATTATTAGTATTGCTTCGGCGATAATTAAATTATAACTGCCTATGACAGAAGGTGGTTTAAAATCTAAAGCACCTATTTTATCAACCATTGATGCTTCTAGTGTATTTATTAACTCGTCGAGACTTGGAATTTTAAAGCCAGTTGAAGTTAATCCGTATATTTTTTTAGACATTATTAAATCCGTTTAAATATTACTTATTATTGAATCGCCGATTGTCTCGCCAAGATTATTAGAAACTTCAAATTTTAATGACAATGTACGATTTACCTCATCAATTTTGACGTCAAAACTAGTAACATTTTTTACGCCTTCTACTTCTCTTACTGAGTCAAGTAATATAGAGGTTAAAGTATCAGTATCTTTATTGGCGATTGCGTCAAAATACTCAGTACCTAAATTTTCATTAAAAAACCATTCACCTTTGATGAATAGTAATTTTTGTTTTACACGTTGTCTTAAACCTTCAATATCGTTCGTCAATACAAGGTCAAAATTTTTTAATACTAAATCATGACCTGCGTCTAATAAGAAGTCTTTCACTGAGTCGCTCCTGAATTTGTTGGTATTTTAGACACAGTACAAGGTCCATTTGGAGCGGTAACTGTAGTCACATCATTGTAAGTATGTGTATGAGTTTCAAACGTTTTTCCGTTGCTTACTAAATTCCCACCACTGTTCTTAATACCATTTTCTGTAGTTAAAGCACCAGTTAGTTTAGATGTACCTGTAACTTCAATATTACCGTCTACTTTTAAATTTCCTTTTTGAGTAAATGTTGCTGTTTCTGTATTAATTACACCGCTAGCTTTGATATTAGCATTAACTACATTAATTGTAGCGTCTGCTGTAGTAGTAATTTGTGCTGTTTTACAATTAATAATAACATTTTCTGTTTTGATATTGAGCTCTTTTGCAGATTCGATGTTTACAACACCATTTGGTTTTAATCTAATTTTAGAATTAGAATATTGAAGCAATACGTCTGTATTATTTTCAACTTTGATCGATTTAGTAAACTGATTAAGTCCAACAATTGCTACTGCATCATTTAGCGAATGGCTTCGCATAGTTGGTGATTTTAAATTATCACCGCCTAGAAGCCATGATTGTATATCTACGTCACAAAAAATTAATAAACAAGAATCACCCTTGTTGATTGGCATCGTAAGTGATGCACCGCCACTGCTAACGAACATTACTGGCACATTCGAAAAAATTGGCATATCTATAACTGAATCTTGATATACACGCTTGATATTAACTTTGACGCTTGCTTTTTGTTTTTTAAAATCGTATTTTTGAATAATTGCAGGTAACGAGCAATGTATTTCTCTGCTTGTTTTATTGCTGAGGTCATTTAATATACCAGATAATGTTTTTTGTTCTGTCATATTGCACGTACTTCCATATCTGTATACCAGTCGTTCCCTCGTGTATCGCCAAGATGTGTGAGTTTTTCCACTCTGAATTTACCATTTAGCTCGTTGCTTTCAACGGCTATAACGTCATTTACTTGTAGCTGTGATTGCAACAATGCTTGTACTTTAAATAGGTTTACATCATTTAATTTTTGTCTATTATCTTTAAGCTTTCTCAAAGACTGAGAGACTTTTTTGATAGACTCAGGATTCATGATTAATCCAGTTTTTGGCGTTAATAATACTATTCGAGAAGTAATTGTTTGTTTATTCGCACAAATTACTAAAATATTATTTTGAATCGACCAATTAAAATTAAAACTATTACCTAAAGTATTAAGTTCCGTAGACATATTACCTAGCATTACGAAACCACCTTTGATGTCGCCTTTTATATCGCCATTAATTTTTAATCCTAGCCCACATTCTTTTGCTATTTTGCTTAAAACTTCTCTTACATTAACATTTTTTTCATAGGCTATTGATAACGGATTATTCTTAATATTACTGAGCCCATCTTTAAATAAAACCCTCGTAACAATATCAACTTTAGTGTGTGCTGTTGATATATGACACACTGTACCTTGTCCTATTTGTACAGCTCCTTGATTTTGTACATAACCTGCGAACAATTGGACAAGAGACTCTTCTAATACTATTTTTTTACGTAAATCGTTTGAAAGATTATAAATTTCAATTTTTGCTTCGTTTTCTTCTTGTTTTAATGACTTTGTAACTTCAAATGCAATTTTATGACCGCTGATTGTGATGACTTCTTTATGCTTAAATATTACTTTCGCAATTCTATCAAAATACAACGCCATTTAATTCATCTTTTTAGTTATCGTCGCTAATTTGTAAAATATTATTATTCAACAATATTTCCTGAATTCCTTCAAAGCCAATCTTTACACCATTTAATGTTTTGATTATACAATCGCCTAATCTGAAATTATACTTCAACTCACCAAGCGTTGAGTCTTTAAACAAACAAAGATCAGCGATACCATCGCCTTGAGGACAAAATTTAATATTATTTGAATTTTCTTCAATCCAATTTTGTAACCAGTCTGGATATCTATTAAAACAGGTTTTTTCGTCACCTGTGCGTTGTATATATGTCACGATATCGTAACAAAAAGCCGTTGGTTTAGTTTTCATAAGAATCTCCTTTGAATTTAAATTTTGCTATCTTTATAAATAAAATTAAAAACTTTCTCACAACATATAAACAGTATATCATCTTTTAAAACTAGATAATCGCCTATATGTGCAATGTAATATCTATTATTCAACTTACAGTAAAAGTAAAAATTATTATTTTTTTTTACTCTAACTCTTACTAAGCCTGCATTAACTAAGCTATCAAGCCATTCAGGTAACTCACTAAAGCAGTAAGGACTAGTTTTGAACATATTCAATTGTACTGCATCTATTAAATGTGTTTTTTTGATGTATCTCATATTTTTTTAATATATTTTAGAGAGACTTCCTGTGTTATGTTATCAAATGTAATTTGATTTGCTATATTTGATATTGCAATAAGAATACCTATAGGTTTTGATTTACTTGAAGCACAATCTAATATATTTGTGTTTAATACCAATTTTTGTGATTCAATAATACTTTCAAGTAAATCGTCCGTATATAAGCTAATACCCCAGTATTGACCCCTTACATTCCATCTAAAACTCATTACATATAAACTATCGTCCAGCCCTAAGGTGTATCTATAATTTGCCTCAGGGAACATAGCCAATGTTTGGACTAAAAAATCATTCGCCATCGTCTGTATCTGATGCTGTTACTATATTGTCACTAATTGAATCAATTGTATTACTAAAGTATACCCTCATTGCTTCGCTCAAAGCAGCAATAGCAGCAGCAATAGCAGCAGCATTATTACCATGCTTTAAACATTCAGCAAAACACAGCAAAATTGCACAAACAGGTATAGACGGGACGATCCATTTAATGATATATTTAAGCATAATTAATTAATATTAGATGTTTTTTGCGTAGCGTTATAAATGTTTGTTGCTTCAAGATTTGTACGTGATACAAAAAATGGAGCAAATAAGCATCCTCTCAATAATGCATTCCAACTCTTTGTTGCGTTTAATCCTATTGAAATTGTTGGAAGGGCAAATTCGTTGTATCTATTATTTCTTTCATTTTTTGCACGAATCCCATGGTTGACAACTATGTCCATCTTGAACTTTGACGTAGTTGCCAAATTTAGGATGTACTGAATGTTTTTGAATAGTAGTAACAATAAAAAATGTACTTGCAACAATTAACAAACAAAGCATAATACCAGCTATTGCGATTTCTTTTTTTACATTATATATTTCTTTAAACTTCATCTGTTTATTCCTTGATTTACCAAAAATTTCTGATATTCCTTTCCAAAAACATACATTTCATTCAAATATCGTTTTATGTTTTTGCAGTTCTGGTCATTACATACGTTTTTTAGGTCGTCGCCTACACTTGCTCCTGCAATTGGTAAAACAGGTAACTCTGAAAGTACATATTTACTTAACGTAGAGTTACAATGTATTGTTTTTGTCGTGCAACTGCTTAACAAGCTCATCAATAGTAAAATTAGGATTTTTCGTTCTATCATTTGACATTTTGTTTTTAAATTCTAAATCAGCAATCGTATTATCTAACATTTCTTTTAATTTTAAATTATTAAATTTTTGAGCCTCGTTTTTTTTAACATAAGAAATTAAAAACAATATTGCAGATCCTATGATCAATAATAATCCTGCATGTTGAAAATTAGATAATAAAAACTCAGTCATATTAATACCCTTTTCTTTTTTGCTTATTTTCGTCCATACTTAAATAATCCTGTTGCTTCTTTTCTTCGAGCAATTTTTGAGTTATCTATAGTACCAGCAATTTTTTTTATGTCTTGTTTCAAGACTTCAATAATTTCTATGTTATATAACGCTTCAACTAACTTTTTTTTTAATATGTATATTGGTGTTCTAAAACCTTTGTAATCTTCGTATATTACATTGCCATTATTTAATGTGATTACAAAATCACATATGTAAACACATATTTTTTTATCCCCTATTTTACAAGTTAGTGGCACTTGCATTTGAAAATCAGTTATCAATCCAGCATATTTTTGATATTTAAGTTCTTTATACCTTTCGCTTTCTCCTACTGAATGGAATTTAATATCGTCAATATATATTTGCTTTGCATTAAATTTAGTCATCATTGACCAAAGATTTTTTGTTCAGCTGCTCTACGTTTTACTAAACCATCGCTTAATACGAACTTATTATTTTTTCTAATTTTATTAAAACCAAATTCCGTGCTAAACATTTGTTTAGATGCTTCTACCCAATCCCCACGCAATAAAGCTGTATAGCATTTAGTAGATTTTCCCATTGCGTTAATAGTGTTGGTAAAACGACTAATACCAATATTAAAAACTAAAGAAACAATTGCATCGTACATGTTTTGGGTTAGCTGTGGTAGAATTGGGGCTAATACTTTTTGCAATTGAGACTCAACTACAAAAATATCTTGTTCGAATAATTCCATTGCTTTTTGTTCGTTCATTACTCCAAATGATTCGCCTTTTTTAATTTTATGCCCATATCCAATCGTTGGATAACCATTTGAACAAAGATACGCAGAACTTCTGTAACCCTCAAAATTTTTGATCAACTTTTTAATATCTTCTGACGCTTTCATAAGTAACCAACGATTCTTTCAGGATTTTTCTTTTGATGAAGGAGTTAAATCGAGATCTATGTTATAATTAGATTTTATTATGTCCTCAATATCTTCTTCTACTTTATTGTCATCGCCTAAAAAACGTGACGACAGCAATCCGATTATAAGCAAACAAATTAATACTACTATTGATACTACTAAATAGTATGGATTTTTAAACATATACCCCTCATCAATTTTCAAGAATATTATAACAAAATATTTGTAAATATACAAATATTTTTAGTAAATTAATGATTTAAATATATATTTTACTGATTGTATTGAT
>JACCEA011063690.1_pt1 | contig 11756 bp, 12 predicted proteins | sample 7449851 | NCBI WGS metagenome assembly JACCEA01 (sample SAMN15323453, study PRJNA562643) | freshwater metagenome | isolation source: river surface water | place: USA:Blue River Watershed | collected 2017-08-18 | reverse complement strand
TTTTTTTCTTAGCCGGAATTTCATAGACACGATTACTTTGATAAGCAAAGCAAGATTTCATCATGGGACATTGTGCGCTGGGCTCCGCCATACACTTGGCCTGCTTTGGCGTGCACCAAGTGGCTCCAAAATCCATCAAGGCTTGGGTATAAACCGGCATCTTCTCTGCCGATTTTGGTAAGAGCTCTTGCGCTTTGAGCCAAAGTTCCTTAGTCGTTTTTTGATTCTGTAGATCACCTGCAATCCCAAAAAAGCGACTTAAGACGCGCTTTACATTTGCATCCAAAATAGGAGTGTGTGCCTGATAGGCAAAAGCAGCAATGGCTCCAGCGGTTGACCGACCAATACCAGGGAGACTTTCTAGTTGATCAATATTGCGTGGAAACTCTCCAGAAAATTCAGTCATGATTGTTTGCGCGCAACGATGTAAGTTTCGCGCTCGAGAGTAATATCCCAGTCCACTCCATAAAGCCATCACTTCATCAATCTGTGCATTTGCCAGGGACTTCACAGTCGGAAAACGCTTCATAAAAAGTTGATAGCGCTCCTTTACGGTACTCACTTGCGTCTGCTGGAGCATGATTTCAGAGACCCAAATCGCATAGGGATCACGCTTATTCTGCCAAGGTAAGCCTGTACGTCCATATTTAGCGTGCCAACGGATAATCGTAGTTGCGAATGACATGCTTTAACGTCGTTGGCAAATAGGGCAAAAATACGTAGAGCGCTGTGCTTGAACAATTTGCACAATAGGTGTTTTACAAATTCGGCAAGGTTCATTTGCGCGATCGTAGACCTTGGTTTGCATCATAAAGTAGCCGGGCTCGCCATGCGCATCCACAAAGTCACGCAAGCTACTACCGCCAGCCTTAATCGCTTTAGTCAAAACATCCCGTACCGATTTGGCTAAACGCTCACATTGTGCTTTTGTTAACTTGCCAGCTGGTAGGCGCGGATGAATACCTGCTTCAAATAACGATTCTGAACAATAAATATTTCCCACACCCACAACAGCTTGACCGGCCAGCAAAAAGGATTTCACTGCGACCGTCCGTTTACGGGAGAATCGAAATAAACGTTCTGCACCCAAATCACCAGCAAATTCTGCAGCAAGTGGCTCGGGGCCTAATTTTTTTAGCAGGGGATGATTCTCGATCGCCCCTTTAGAAAATGGATGCCATAAAACAGCGCCAAATTTACGAGGGTCATGAAGGCGCAAGCCAATCTCACCAAAATGAATCATCACCCGATCGTGTGGCTTAATTCCATCAGCCGTAGGCAGAACCCGCAAAACTCCAGTCATGCCCAAATGAATCAACAAATGGCCGGTATCCATTTTGAGCAATAAATACTTACCTCTTCTCTCAATCGTACTAAGACGCTGACCAAGTAATCGCTTAGGCAACGATTTTGGCACGGGCCAGCGTAGGCGGCCATCCAAGATGCTTACCCCGGTTACAGACCGTCCCTCAATATGGGGCTTGATTCCTAGACGAGTGACTTCAACCTCTGGTAGTTCTGGCATAAATGAATTGTAGTTTCGAGGATTAGAATGTGCTTATGAATATGAATTTCATGCAAAAACAAGTAAGTGGGCTTGATTTACGAAGCCTCTTTACGCTTTCGCTTGCCCTCATTTTTATCCTGATCTCCCAAGCCTCCTCTGCTCAACAGCAAGTAAAGGGGGCTACTGGTGAACAAGTATTTGAAATCTTAGCCTCCGAAATTGCTCTTCAACGGGGTGAGGCGGGCTTGGCTTACCAAACCTACCTAAGTCTTGCACGGCAAACCGGCGAGGCTGATTTGGCACAGCGCGCAATGGAAATTGCCATTGCTGCAAATGCTGCTGATTTAGCTCTAGTAGCCGCACAAACTTGGGATGAACTATCAAAGCCATCGCAAACAAGGCCAAAAGAGGTTCTGGTTACACTCCTCATGCTCAATCAGCGTTGGTCTGAATCCGTCAAACCAGCAATTGCCCTCCTAAACCAACAATCGCTTAGCGAGAGGGAGCAAACACTCAAACAATGGCAAAGCTTAATTGGTCGAGCATCGGATGAAAGCGCTGCGATGCGCGCCTATTACAAAATCATCTCGGCTTTAGTGCCCCCACCTAATAATCCTGACATTTTGTATAGCTATGCGCTAGCAGCTGAAAAAGCTGGTCAATTTGAGGTAATGGAAAAAACACTCCGCAGTATCCTCAAAAAGAATCCCAACGATGTCAACTCATTAAATGCCTTAGGCTACTCATTAGCAGATCGAAACATCAAATTATCTGAAGCGTACGAACTCATTTTTAAAGCACATACATTGTCACCAAATGATGCATTTATTTTAGATAGCTTGGGTTGGGTGAACTTTCGTTTAGGCAAAACGTCTCTTGCATTAACCCAACTGCAAGATGCTTTTCGGATGAAGCCAGAAGCAGATATTGCCGCTCACCTTGGCGAAGTACTCTGGGTTTTAAATCGGCCCTTAGAAGCAGAAGCAGCTTGGCGCCAGGGAGAACTAATCGATGCAAATAATCCAACTCTAAAAGAGACATTAAAACGCCTCAAGCCCGATTGGATACTCTCGGTTGATAAGATTGCTAATCAATGGGATGGGCGGTTTGCAGTCAAAATGAGTGACCGCCCCAACAGCAAAACGCAGGGCGGGACTGGCAGTTTTACTCTAAGTAAAAATGGCTACAGCGATACTCTGGAAATACGCAGTCCTATGGGGAGCGCCATTGCTAAGATCGTTATTAATCCAGGCGAGGCAATTTTAGAACGCGATGGTCAGAAAGTTACAGCAATTGATGCCGATACGCTATTACAAAATACGCTTGGTCTACCACTGCCGGCACGGGGCTTATCTAACTGGCTGAATGGTCAAGTACGCCCCGGTAGCGCAGCGCGCCTAGAGCGCGATGAACGAGGACAAGTAAAAAATATTCGGCAAGATGGATGGAATTTGGCATATGTTTGGAGTGAAGCCAAAAAGATCGAGCGTTTAAGCATGACTCGCAATACCAATACGGGCACGATTGATGTGCGATTGATTTTTGACCAAGTGAATGAGTAAAGAGATTGAGCTTCTTGCTCCTGCGAAGATAAATTTATTTCTTCACATCACAGGGCAGCGTGACGATGGTTACCATGAACTGCAATCTGCTTTTCAGTTGATTGATTGGTGCGATAGCATCACCTTACGATTCCTAGATAGGAATGATATTACGAGGCCGCTTGGTGCCAATGGGGTTGCTGCGGAAAACGATCTGGTTGTTCGTGCAGCGCACCTTTTAAAAAGGCATACTGCCTATCCATTTGGGGCATCCATTGCCTTGAAAAAAAATATTCCTATGGGTGCTGGTTTGGGCGGTGGCTCATCCGATGCGGCAAGTGTTTTGATTGGCTTAAATCGACTCTGGGATTTAAATCTTAGTCAATCCGAGTTAATGAACCTCGGCTTAGAGCTTGGTGCTGATGTGCCATTTTTTCTCTTTGGGCAAACTGCATTTGTACAAGGAATCGGGGAGCATCTAGAGGCAATCGAACTCCCTGAGGATCAATTTCTAGTTATATTCCCAGGTAAATCAATCGCCACCAAAGATGTATTCCAAGCAGAAACGTTGACCCGCAATCATGCTCCGATTACAATCTCACACTTTCTTGCCGGCCACTGGTCCGATCCCCAATTTGGGAACGATCTGCAACCAGTAGCTGGCATGATCTGCCCAGAGGTAAATCGAGCATTAGATTGGATCTCGCAGCAACTTCCTAATTCGGCAAAAAGAATGTCCGGGTCTGGCAGTTGTGTATTTGTTGCTGTACCCAAAGTACTCGGCACAAATGAAATCGATCACATATTGCAAAAACTTCCCTCTGGGTGGGTAGGTCGGCTTGTTCGGGGATTAAAACAAAATCCCGCTTACAATTCGGTTTAATCAGTAGACGCCACAGGGGAGTCGCCAAGTTGGTCAAGGCACCGGATTTTGATTCCGGCATGCGAGGGTTCGAGTCCTTCCTCCCCTGCCATCGTTATGATTGATAACCAACAAAAAGCCAAGACCATGAACTCTGACGCGCTCACCATCTTTACTGGCAATGCCAATCCAGCCCTTGCCGAGGCAGTAGCCAAACAAATGAAGCTGGAGCTAGGAAAAGCCTTCGTTGGGCGTTTTTCAGATGGCGAGATTCAGGTTGAAATTCAAGAGAATGTCAGGGGTAAAAACGTCGTTGTGATCCAATCCACCTGCGTTCCTACAAACGACAACCTCATGGAACTGATGATCATGATTGACGCCCTTAAACGGGCCTCCGCAAACCGAATTACCGCCGTTATCCCCTATTTTGGCTATGCCCGGCAAGATCGTCGCCCACGCTCTGCTCGCGTTGCCATATCAGCTCGTATTGTGGCCAATATGCTCCAGTCCGTTGCCGGTGTTGAAAGGGTTCTAACCATGGATTTGCATGCAGATCAAATTCAGGGATTTTTTGATATCCCCGTCGATAATATCTATGCCTCCCCAGTCCTTTTGGGCGATCTAAGAGCTAAGAACCAGGCTGATTTAACCGTGGTCTCGCCCGATATTGGCGGTGTCGTTCGTGCCCGAGCCTTTGCCAAGCAATTAAGCTGTGATTTGGCCATTATTGATAAACGGCGTCCCAAACCCAATGTTTCTGAGGTGATGCATTTAATCGGCGAAGTAGAAAATCGCCATTGCGTCATCATGGACGACATCATTGATACCGGCGGCACTTTGTGCAAGGCTGCCGAGGTCCTGAAAGAACGTGGCGCAAAAAGTGTGACTGCCTACTGTACCCACCCTGTCTTATCAGGGGGCGCCGCAGCCAGAATTGCCAATTCTGAGATCGATGAGTTAGTGGTCACTGACACCATTCCACTCAATGCGGATGCGAAAGCTGTTAATAAAATCAGGCAGTTAAGTGTTGCCCCCATACTGGCTGAGACCATCTCTCGGATCACTAAAGGCGATTCAGTCATGTCGCTTTTTGCTGATTAAAGCCCAAAACTAGGCATTTTTGGAGGTTTTTTAGGCCTTTCGGGCTATAATCGAAGGCTTTCCGTTTGGTCGCGAACGGAAATTAACCTTCTTAGGAGTCATCATGAAAGTAGTTGCATTTGAAAGAAGCGTACAGGGCACTGGTGCGAGCCGCCGCCTGCGCAATTCTGGGAAAACCCCCGGGATTATCTATGGCGGAAAGCAAGAATCTCCCTGCGCAATCGAGTTAGACCATAACGCCTTATTCCACGCTCTGCGTAAAGAGGCCTTCCATTCCTCCATTTTGGACATTGAACTCAACGGTAAATCACAAAAAGCCTTGCTGCGTGATTACCAGATGCATCCATTCAAACCTCTCGTATTGCACGTCGATTTTCAACGTGTTTCTGCGACAGAAAAAATTCATATGCGCGTACCTCTGCACTTCAAGGGCGCCGAGGACTCTGAGGCTGTTAAATTCGGTGGCGCGGTTGTTAGCCACATTGCGAATGAGCTGGAAATTACCTGCTTACCGGCAGACCTCCCCGAGTTCTTGGAAGTGGATCTCAGCAAAATTGTGGTTGGTCAATCCATTCATGCAAAAGATGTTTCTTTACCCAAAGGTGTTTCACTGGTCTTGCATGTCGAACAAGAAAACCCTGTTATTGCTAACGCACGCATTCCAACGGTTAAAGCAGAACCAGAGCCAAGCGCAGTTGCTGCTGCGCCTGCTGCTGATGCCACAGCAGCGGCGGCTGGTGATAAAGACGCAAAGGATAAAGAGGCAAAGAGTTAATCTCCCTTTTCCACTTGCTAAGAACCCGCCTTGTGCGGGTTTTTTTATGGTCAGAGGTGACTCGTTTATAGTTGGATGATTAACAAAAAATCCACCGCATACTGCATATGATTCGTTTAATTGTTGGCCTTGGAAACCCGGGCTCTAAACACGAGCATGATCGCCACAATGCAGGCTTTTGGTTTATTGAGCGTCTCGCCCAGCAAAATAAACAGGTTTTGCAAACAGAAAAGCGCTTTTTAGGCCGCGTTGCGAAGATCCAATTAGAGGGTCACGATATTTACCTATTAGAACCTGATACCTATATGAACCTGAGCGGTGAATCAGTTGGACCGCTGTGCCGTTTTCATAAAATCTCCCCCCAAGAGGTCTTGGTAGTTCATGATGAGTTAGATTTAAAGCCAGGGACCGCACGTCTGAAACAAGGTGGTGGTAACGGTGGCCATAATGGGCTCAAAGATATTCAATCGCATCTTTCTAGCCCTCAATTTTGGCGCTTACGCTTTGGAATCGGCCACCCTCGAGATCTTCCAGGAGGCCAATCCAAAATGGATGTTGCCGACTATGTATTAAAAAAACCGAGTAGTGAAGAACAAAGCAAAATCGACCAATCCATTGATAAAGCCTTAAAAATACTCCCCTTATTACTTAAGGGAGACACTCAAAATGCCATGCAGGTGTTGCATGGCCCAGACTAATGGCTGCCTAAGTGTTCGCTTTCGCTTTAGTTAGGATTTGATACTTACTCAATAGCTGTTCCTGAGTTTCTAAATAATCTGGATGTAATGGAATGCAATCAACGGGGCATACTTGACGGCATTGAGGCGCATCAAAATGCCCAACGCACTCAGTGCATTTATTCGGATCAATCTCGTAGATTTCAAGCCCCATATAAATTGCATCATTAGGGCACTCGGGCTCACAGACGTCACAATTAATGCACTCGTCTGTAATCATTAAGGCCATGGCTTACATCCTTCATTTTGAATCAAGATCAGGATAGCTTATTTTGATTTAGCTTGCGCGTTCTTCTTGTGTAACCATTTTTCGACCGAGGGGAAGACAAATTTACTGACGTCCCCGCCCATCAAGGCAATCTCACGGACAAACGTACCAGAAATAAACTGATATTGATCAGAAGGTGTTAAGAATAGGGTTTCTACATCGGGCAATAAATATCGGTTCATCCCGGCCATCTGAAACTCATACTCAAAATCAGAAACTGCCCGTAAGCCGCGCACAATTACTCTAGCATTGTGTTCCCTTGCAAAATCCTTGAGCAAACCAGAAAAGCCTGCAATCTCAACATTGGGATAGTGCCCTAGTACCTCTTTAGCAATCTCAATGCGCTCATCAAGAGTAAAAATTGGCTTTTTGCTTCTACTATCAGCAACTCCAACGATCAACTTGGTAAAAATACTGGATGCCCGACGCACCAAGTCTTCATGTCCTCGTGTGAAAGGATCAAAGGTTCCTGGATAAACAGCTATGGTCATAAAAGCACCCCTTTTTAAACTAAATAATGATGAGTTTAGCCCGAAGTGCGCCTAAATAATGCCGCTCTTGTCTGAGCAGTTTGCATCTGACGCACACAGGTCCAACCTACCAGAAGTTTCTCAAGTTCAGATAACTCCTGCGCAATCGAGGATTCGATATAAATTCCTCCTCCAAATCGATCATCGCATATGCGCGCAGCCTCGATAACGGCAGCCTTCAATACCTCAGGCTGACTAAATGGGGGATCAAGGAGTACCAAATGATATGAATCCTTATCCAATTGACGCATATAGGCAAGGCCATCTCCCTCAATGATTTCCAAATGGCCTGTGATTGGGGAGGAAATCAATTGTTGATATTGGGCTTGTAGCTGTTTAAATGTTCTTTTCTCTTTTTCGATGAGTACGATTTGATTTGCGCCCCGCGAAGCGGATTCAAATCCAAGCGCTCCTGACCCAGCAAAAACATCCAGAACCTTGAGACCACTTAAATCCTGACCCAGCCAGTTAAAGAGAGTTTCTCGAACCCGATCAGAGCTTGGACGCAATCCCTCTTGTTGTAAAACTGCAATCTGTCGACTTCGCCAAACGCCCCCAATAATGCGGACACGGTTCGAATGGCTTTGCAATTATTGAGTCCCACCGACCAAAATACTAATCATGCGACGCATATCCAAGTGACGCTCAAATGCGGCTCGCACATCCTCTTTCTTAACAGCCGCAACCTGTTTGGTCCATGTCTCTAAAGTATTTAAAGGTAAGCGGTTCCAGGTAATGGAAGATAGGTTTTCTAGTAATTTGCGATTGCTATCTAAACGCAATGGATAACCATTAATTAAGTTTGACTTTGCAGCAGCTAACTCCGCATCCGTTGGACCCTCTTGAATGAAACGCGCTATCGTTGCTTGCAAGACCTCCAAAGCCTGATTAGCTTGATCGTTGCGGGTTTGCAAACCAGCCTCAAAACTACCCGTATCTCGACCAGGTTGAAAGTAACTAAACACACTATAGGCATAGCCACGCTTATCGCGCACCTCACCAACTAAGCGAGATACAAAACCACCTCCACCCAATACATAGTTACCCACTAATAATGGGAAAAAATCAGGATTATTACGGGTGATTGCGGTCATACCCATTGCAATATGAGTTTGCTGTGATTGAAACGGAATGCGTATCAGTCGATCTGCCTCAGGAGTGATCGGCGAGCGAGCAAATGGAGGAAGTGCTGGTATAGCTGGGCCCTGTTGCGGTAACTGCGCAATCAACTTCTCGGCAATTTCCTTTGCTGCCTTGGCATCTAAATCTCCAACCATATTGATGATGATGCGATCCTGTCGGTAGAAATCGCGATGAAACCGTTTGAGATCATCAGCACCAATAGCAGCAATTGAGCTCAAACTGGGTGACTCTGCAAGAGGATAATCGCCAAAGAGCTGCTTCCGAAAGCGTTTTTGTAATACGACCTCAGGCTTCGTATCGCCCTCTGCAATTGCAGATGTAATACGTTGTTTTTCACGAGCAACAATTTGGGCATCAAAAATTGGTTTAGTTACAGTAGCTACCAATAAATCCAATAGGGGATTAAAAATATCGGATTTACTTAAGGAGCGAGCCCGAATCAGTGCGCGCTCACCCGATGCAGAAGCACTAATACTTGCGCCCAAATCAGCAATCGCATCTGCTTGCATGGCTTCATTTAAAACCCCACCACGCCACTCAACCCCTCGTGTTAATAGGGCTGCAGTCAAGCCAGCTAAGCCAGTCTTATCCTTGGGATCATAGCGGCTGCCAGCGTCTACGCTTAGCTCAATATCAATCATGGGGATTGTATTGGTCTGTATTAAATAGGCCTTGGTGCCGTTACTAAGCGATATTTCTTGAATCGGTAATAGAGCAAATGCATTGCCCATCAATACCGTGGTAAGCGCGCCCACAAATATTTGCAAATACCGTAATGAATTCATATTGAATATACCCACGAGATTAACCTCAATGTCGCAGCCCACTCGGGCTTGATTTAGGATTGGCAAGCATTGTTCGTGGCTGGGGATCTAAAGTCACCACAGTTAAACCATCTTGAATAAAGAATTTCTTAACAACATTTTTAATTTGTTCTGAGTTGATTAATTGCACTCTTTCAATCATGCGATCAATCTCCCTCCAGGAGACATAAGCAATCTCAGAGCTACCGATTTCCATCGCCTGAGCAAAAATAGAGTCGCGCTTATAAATTTGTGACGCCAAAAGTTGTGCTTTGATTCGCTTTAGCTCAGCCTCTGTAATTCCCTGATCTGCAATCTCTTGAATAGATTGCAATATGCCCTTTTCTAAATCAATCACTGTTTGACCTTTTGCAGCAGTAGCGCTAATGACAAAAAGCTCTGGCCCGCGACTAATGAGGTCGTAGCTTGCCCCTGCGTTATTTGCCAAACGTTTATTGCGGACTAACTCACGATTCAGTCGTGAATTATCATGACCACTGAGGGCGGCAGATAAAACCTCCAAGGCATATGGCTCAACATCATCCATTTTTTTCGGATCTAATTTAGGAACCTTCCAGGCCATCATGATCTGGGGACTATCTGCAGGAGCTTTTAAATTGACACGCTTCTCGCCTTTTTGTTCTGGCTCGATTTGGGGTTTACGTTCTGGTAGTTGCTTGGCTTGAATAGGTCCATAAAATTTTTCAACGAGGGTCTTTACTTCAGCCGCCCTAACATCACCAACCACCACCACAATCGCGTTATTGGGCGCATACCAATCGCGATACCATTGCCTCGCATCATTGGCCTTCATATTTTGTAAATCGTCCATCCAGCCAATGATTGGATGACGATAAGGCGAACTAATAAAGGCTGTTGCCATCATTAACTCCTGCATCAGACTCGTCGGATTATCTTCGGTGCGCAAACGCCGCTCTTCCATGACTACCTGAATTTCTTTATTAAATTCCTCATCAGAAAAATTCAGATTAGCCATTCGATCTGCTTCCAAACGCATTACATCGGCAAGCTTTGATTTCTCAATTTGCTGAAAATAGCCTGTGAAGTCACGCGCTGTAAATGCATTCTCACGACCCCCTACTGCTGCAACCATCCTAGAAAAGTCGCCCGATTTAACTGTCTTAGTACCCTTAAACATCATGTGCTCTAAAACATGGGCTACCCCTGTTTTGCCATTCACCTCATCCATCGAGCCAGCCCGATACCAGACCATATGAGCAACGGTGGGAGCACGTCGGTCTTCGCGCACAATTAAACGCAAACCGTTCTTGAATTGGTATTCATGGGTATCCGCTTTATTTGCTCTTACCTCACTTGCCGGTAAGCTTAAGCAAATGCTCAGAACTAAAGCGGTGAGGGGTGCAAACTTAGGAATGAATTTATGGAGCATTGGAGTGACTATCATCACATTATCGACGTCGTCATGAACTTGTTAAGATGTACCTAAAGGATTGTATCGATAATGTTTGGTTTACGTAAAACGCTAGGCTCTCTATTTGGGCTCAATAAGGTTGATGAGGCCTGGTATGAACACCTTGAAGAGCTCCTATTAAAAGGGGATGTTGGCGTTGCCACGACTGATTTACTCATCACCAGCCTTCGTAAAGCTGCCAAATCACAATCCATTACAAATGCTGAGGACTTAAAAGGGGTGCTAGTTCAAGAGCTTAGCCGCCTTCTTGCACCGCTTGAAGACCCCCAAAACCCCCTCATGTTTCCACAAACAAATCATCGACCTGAAATCTGGTTGATTGTTGGCGTCAACGGTGCTGGCAAAACAACCACCATTGGCAAACTGTGCCACCATTTTCAAGCGCAGGGCAAATCGGTGTTATTAGCGGCAGGCGATACCTTTAGGGCGGCTGCTCGCAATCAATTGAAAGAATGGGGCGAGCGCAATCAGGTCCAGGTTTTAAGCCAAGAAAGTGGAGATGCGGCTGCAGTGGCTCATGATGCTATTCATGCGGCCATCTCACGCCAAATCGATCTTTTATTCATTGACACAGCCGGTCGCTTAGCGACCCAGGCTAACCTAATGGAAGAGCTCAAAAAGGTAAAGCGGGTAATCTCCAAAGTGATACCTGACGCGCCCCATCGTATTGTTTTAGTTTTAGATGGCAATACTGGTCAAAATGGCATCGCCCAAGTTCGCGCATTCAAAGAGGCTATCGGCCTTAATGGAATCATCGTGACCAAATTGGATGGGACTGCTAAGGGCGGAGTGATCTGCGCTCTAAGCAAAGCTCTAGAGCAGCCATCAGGCTTAGGCGGCGGGCCATCCAATACCTGCGTCTATGCTTTAGGTAAAGGGGAGGGTTTACTGGATTTGGAGCCCTTTAATGCGGAGTCTTATGCCAAAGAACTTGTAGAATAGTTATATAAATCATATAGTTATGAACTTATAACTAAATTAGCACTCTCTTGACAAGAGTGCTAAAATAGTCTCATATCAACTCAAGTTAATCCCT
>JACCEA010951122.1_pt1 | contig 11756 bp, 12 predicted proteins | sample 7449851 | NCBI WGS metagenome assembly JACCEA01 (sample SAMN15323453, study PRJNA562643) | freshwater metagenome | isolation source: river surface water | place: USA:Blue River Watershed | collected 2017-08-18 | reverse complement strand
CCAAATACCCCACTGGAGTGGCCTTGCTTTCCGCTAGTCTTCAATCTCCAGCCAGAGGCACCTCTGCGCGCCACGGTGGCTCCACCAAATCCCTGAGCGGTCTCATAAGCCAAGGCAATGTCGTGTTGCTTGGCGCGTTCGATAAAGTCTTTACGCGCTAAGGTGGCATTTCCTGTGCTTTCCTCATCTCCATTGAAATACACGGTAATGGTTCGGTCTTCCAAGAGACCCAGTTCATGCATGGCCTTGAGGCTGGCAAGTACGAGTACATCGCCCCCTTTCATGTCGTTGGCGCCTTGGCCTGTGGCCGTGCTGTCGTTGAGCCAGGTGAAGGGGGTAAAGGGCATGTCTTTTTCAAATACCGTATCCAAGTGGCCGATGAGGAAGAGTTTTTTCCCTTTGCTCCCTTTGCGGGTAGCTACAAAATGTCCTGCACGCTTTACTTCCGCAGGTACATCTACCCACTCGGTTTGAAATCCGATTTTTTGAAATTCCCGCTCAAAAACACGGCCCACTTCTCGCACACCTTCCAGGTTGAGCGAACCTGAATTGATGTTGACGACTTCTTCTAACAGTTGCACGGTCTCTTGGTAGTTTTTATCGATGCGCTCGATCAATTTTTTCTCCTCCTTGCTCAGTTGCTGCTGGGCGAAGGAAATGAGTGGAGTAGATACCAAAAGAAGGGCGAAAAAAAAGCGTTTCATGGGATGGGAATTTGGGTGCTTGTGAAGGGCTAAAGTTAGTAAACCGACAGGGAATTGCCAGAAGGAATGTGGTAGACTGGGACACCTGGGACATGGGTTTGCAACCAGTTTTTTACAAATTCGGAGCCTCCTTCTTCGCTGGCGGAGTGGCCGATCTCGACCATGGAAAGTTTCATGCCGAGTTCATTGGCTGTTTTGACATACTCTGGAGTTTCCCATTCGTTGGATTCTCCACAGATGAGCACATCCGGTCGGTGTTCCTGGATGCGGGTGATTTGGGTTTTTCCTCCCACAGCTCCAGGAAGGAGAAGTACCTTGGAGACCGGTTGGTTCAAGTCCCCCACATAGCGCATGGCGGGTACCTGCATGCGGTTTTTGATGTGATCGATGACCGCCTTCAAATGGGTAGGAGGAATCTGCAAAACCGGGCTTCCCGGCGTATAGTAGTCCTTCCAACCGAGTTCTTCCACTACCCCTATTCGTACGCCATCGTCTTGCATGCGGTGCACATAGTCGTGATTTCTCCAGATGGTGAGCTGATGCTTGGCCAGTAGGTCGTATTTGCCACGGAAGACGGGGTCATTTTGCAGGTAGTCGGTATCGTCCTGACCCGAGTAAAAGGTGGGTTCGTGAGGGATGATGAGGTTCGCCTTCAGTTCAACTGCCTTTTTGATGATCTCGATGCTGGGAAACATGGTGGTGACGATCCCCGTGACTACGGTATCCCTAGAACCAATCTTGATCGTATCCACCGTCTGTGCAAAGGGTGCGTTGGGAACTTGAGAAATAAATAAGTCCATGATCTCGCCTACTGTCCAGGATTTTTGGAGGGGGCTAGCCCAACCTGAAAAGGGATTGGCGAGGAGGCCGGCACCAAGGAGGGTACCCGTTTGCAGGAGAAATTGACGACGTGGAGGAGTTGATTTTTTCATGAAAAGAAAATTGAAGGTAAGTGTGGAGTGGATTGTTTGGGATTTACTCCACGGTCACATCGGTCAGCCAGATGAAGCGCTTGCCTGCGGCATCTTTGTGCTCCAAACTGAGTTGAATCGGTCCAAAAGCTGCCGCCTTCTCCCAGGTCCAGGTACGTCCCTCGGGAGCATTTCCTTTGCGGAAGGTCCATTCCAGGATTTGATGCTCTTGGTTCAGGTACAAATCGTAAGCATCCCCAGGAGTATACCCTCCCTCGGAACCATACAGAATGCTGAGTTTGGTTGAAGGGAGGCCCTGAATCGGGGAGATTGCATTTTCGAGTACCTCGTAGGTGTATCCTTTGTCCCAAGCAAGTTGGAAGGGCATTAGGGCCCAGTACTTGTCGTTGATAAAGGCGCCGTCTTTTTCCGGTAAAGAATCGGCCGTCAAGCTGTAGGTAAAGCTGGTGTCAGCGTCAGCAAAGTACACGGTGCTGTCTTGGATGCTCCACTTCCAGGTTCGGGAGGCCACAGTCACTGAGTCCCGCTGCACATTCCAGGTGTAGCCGATGGACTTGAGGTCTTTGAAATTTTCAAAGCCATAGGCCTTCGCCACTTGCATGGGCAGGGTGTCAGGAAGAGTCTCCTTTTGTTGACAAGCAAAAACTAGCGAGAGTAGAAGTACGGGGAGGAATCGAATTATTTTCATGGCCTTTATTTAGGATAGGTTAATTGGAGTTCTTACTGGAAACCCAGTTTTTAAATTTTCGGTATTCTAGTGCTGTCGCCAACGGTTGCAGTACAACTAGCAGCCGGTTGAGGAAGAGCATACTTTTAAACAGTAACGAAGGGAAAATTTTCTTTTTGCCTTTTGCGGCTCCTGAAAGCATGCTTTTTGCTACTTGCTGTGGGCTTTGAATGGGGAAAGCGCGGGGAATATTGGGTCCGGCTGCATCAAAAAAAGCCGTGGCGGTGGCGATTGGAAAGACCAGCGTGAGCCAATCTCCATCGCCTTCAGCCCAGAGGCAATCAGCCCATTGGAGGAGGGCTGCCTTGGTGCTGCTGTAGAGGCTGTAGCCTGGAATGGCCCAGTAGGCGATGGCCGAACAGGTAATCACATGGCGGAGCGGATGCATTGGATAACCTTGCTTCAGTGCCAATCCCAACTGGATGGGAGAGTGTACATTCAACTGGAAGAGTTGCTCCATGTTTGTCCAGTCCTGATCAGCGGCAGGAGCATAGCTGGCTTTTCCCGCATTGGCAAAGCAGTAGTCCACTCCCTTCCAATGGGTTTGGATCCATTCGAGGATAGGCGCATTTCCTTCTTTTTCACTCAAGTCAGCCAGCACTAGCCCCTTGATATCCGGAAATTCTTTCCGAAGGCGATCAAGATTTTCGGGGAGTACATCTACCGCCAAAATTGATTGGGTATGTGGATAAAGCTGTCGGATCAACTCCAATCCAATTCCTGATCCGGCTCCAGTCACCACTACACGTGCGTCATTGTAGGAATTCATGCTGGGATGCTTGGTTTGGGAAAAGTGAGGGTAAACGGAATCACCTTCAGCGCGAGAAGGGGCTTGATGCCTCGGATGTCAGGGAAAAGTTGGGGATCAACCTCCAAGTCTTGAATGCGTGCTAGTTTGCCCCAACCTTTACCTTGAGGCTGAGTGAATAGCACTTGCCCCGCTAATTCTTGACGCAGTTGGATGGGAAGGAGTGCAGTGCTCATCGGGAACGATATTCCTCCCGAGCGAATGCTTGCTTGGAAGACTGGTTTTCCATTCAAGGTAACATCCACACGGTCTAGCCCTTTTTCTTTTTGCCAGTGGAAGTCTGCCGTTTGCTTCGGAATAGCCCAGTTGGCCCGTCCATTTACAGTGCTTGCCTCTGAGTCCACGAATATGGTGGTAATCGACTGCAATTTTTCTTTTCCAAATTTTCCCGGAATAACCAGGAGTTCTCGGTAAGGTCCCACAGGCGATTCCTGGTAGTCTACGAGCATGACGTAGCCAAATCCACCCTTAAATTTTTGGTGAAGGTATTCCGGTAAGTTGGCCGCTTGGTCTACCCAGGATTTTTTGAAGCGAAACAAAAGGATAATGCCTTCACCGCGAAGGGTCCAAGGGGCTGGAACAGGCGTTTGGATGTGCTTAGACATGAAGGAAATAAAATGCAATTGGGCAAGAAGTTACCAAAAAATCCAACAAAAGGATAGCCCGAGGTACCAGAAAAAATCCCCTTGACTTTTTGGCCAAGGGGATTTGAAAATATGGAATTGACGAGGGTTAGTCGATGCGGGTGATTTTGGCACCAAGCGCATTGAGGCGCTCGTCGATGTTTTGGTAGCCGCGGTCAATCTGCTCGATGTTGTCGATGACTGAAGTGCCGTTGGCCGACATCGCTGCAATCAAAAGGGATACACCTGCACGAATGTCTGGAGAGGTCATTTTGATACCACGAAGTGCGTACTTGCGGTCCAATCCGATCACTGTAGCGCGGTGTGGATCACAAAGGATGATCTGTGCGCCCATGTCGATCAATTTGTCCACGAAGAACAGACGAGATTCAAACATTTTTTGGTGCACGAGCACGGTTCCCTTCGCTTGTGTGGCTGTTACCAAGATGATGGAAAGCAGGTCAGGCGTAAAGCCAGGCCAGATCTGATCCGCCACCGTAAGGATGGAGCCATCGATAAAGGTTTCGATTTCGTAGTGTTGTTGTGCAGGCACAAAGATGTCATCTCCTCTAAATTCCAACTGGATACCCATGCGTCGGAAGGTGTCCGGAATGATACCCAAGCGGTGGATTTGACAATCTTTGATGGTGATTTCAGACTGAGTCATCGCGGCCATCCCAATGAAAGAGCCGATTTCGATCATGTCTGGAAGTAGCGTATGCGTCGTGCCTCCAAGGGTCTTCACCCCTTCGATATGAAGGAGGTTGGATCCCACGCCAGTGATGTTGGCGCCCATGCGGTTGAGCATGTCGCAGAGTTGCTGCAAATAGGGTTCGCAGGCTGCGTTGTAGATGGTGGTTTTGCCTTCGGCCATCACGGCGGCCATGACGATGTTGGCGGTACCGGTTACGGATGCCTCATCCAACAGCATGTAGGTGCCTTTGAGGTTTTTGCCATCGATGTGGAAGATCTCATTTTTGGCATCGTAATGAAACTCGGCACCTAACTTTTGAAAGCCAAAGAAGTGGGTATCCATACGTCGGCGGCCGATCTTGTCTCCTCCTGGCTTGGATAGCTTACCTGTACCAAAGCGAGTCAATAAGGGACCAAGAATCATCACTGATCCACGAAGCGCGGAGGCCTTGTTGAGAAAATCTTGGGTTTCTAGGTAGTCTAGGTTGACTTCGTCTGCCTGGAAGGTGTAAGATTCTGGTGCTAGCTTCTGCACCTTCACGCCCATGTCAGAAAGTAGCTCGATGAGCTTGTTGACATCGCGGATGTTTGGAATTTTGTGGATGGTAACCTTCTCGGAGGTCATCAGCACAGCACAAAGAATCTGCAATGCTTCGTTTTTTGCACCCTGAGGAATGATTTCTCCTTTGAGGCGGTGCCCACCTTCTACTCTAAAAGATGCCATGTGCTTATCTTCGTTTTTTGTGGCTTGGGCGGAATTTCTTTCCGTGGTTATTTTTCTTTTTGGAATGCTCTTCCTCTTGGTGAGGGATTTTGAAATCTCGACGGGTGTTGGATTCAAAAAGGGCATTTTCTCGTACTTTTTCCAAATCAATGTGGAGCTTGCCTTTGGATAGCGTTTTGATGTCATCTAGGATGATTCCATCATCAAAATTATCTCTGTTCCAGGTGGAGTGGAAGCTTCGCATCAGCTGTCCGATGTAGATGATTGCATTTTCCTGCTCTTCGTCGTTCTCGATTTCAATCGCTTTTTCGATCAATTTCTCGATGTTTCTTCCGTAGTGCTTGAATTTGATCTGCCCTTTCGGGTAGCCCACTGGCTGTGGTTTTTTGCCGAGGAGTTCTTTTTCAGGCATGGGAAAAGGCCCATCGATATCCAGCGTAAAATTGGACATGATGTACAAGTCGTCCCAAAGCTTCTGGTCGTTTTCCTGCTTGACGCCTGGGTTGAGCTGTTTGATGATCTCCACAATGGTGTAGGCACTCTGCGTGCGTCTTTCGCGATCGGCAATCCCGGTCACATGATGCACCAGTTGTTGGATATTCTTTCCGTATTCTTTCAAAATAAGTTGTTGTTTTTCTAAATCCTTAGGCTCCATGGCTTCTCCTCGTTTTTGCCTTGTAAAAGGTAACAAAAAATCACCACTAGTAGGAGAATAGGTGATTAGTCTATAATTCTGAGCTTGGCAAAGCTAAGCAATAAAGTTTTCTCCCCAAAATGTTCAAATTGAATGCTTGCCTTTTTGTTAAGTCCTTCGGTTTCAATTTTTTGAACCTTTCCAAAGCCAAATTTGGGATGCTCTACCAGTTGCCCTTCCTTGAGCCCATTTGTATTGCTGGGTTTGAAGTCCGGGCTGGGGGTGTGCACATTCATGGCTGAAGGTAGCCGTGTCTCGGGTTGTTTTTTGATACCAATAAATCCAGCTGCGCCGGGAGGGCCGTCTTTGCGAAAGGCCCCCGGCATCTCTCGGGTAGCGTTGAGCCGCTTGGTGACCTTGAGCATGGCGGGGTTGACTTCCTCCAAAAACCGGCTGGGTTCGCAATTGAGCAAGCGTCCAAAACGGTAGCGGGTGAGTGCATAGCTGAGGTACAGTTTTTCCATCGCACGGGTGGAGGCCACATAAAAGAGCCTGCGTTCCTCTTCCAAGTCTTCCCGACTCTGCATCATCATCTGGGAGGGGAAAAGATCTTCCTCCATGCCGACCACAAATACCTGCTTAAATTCCAAACCTTTGGAGGCGTGTATGGTCATCAAAGTAATCGCATCGGTTTGGCTTTTGTCCTGATCGTTATCGGTGAGTAGGGCGATTTCCTGGAGGAATGCCCCCAAGCTTTTGTCTTCGTTCTCCGTGTTGTCCACGTACTCCTTGATTGCATTGAGCAATTCCTGCACGTTTTCGTAGCGGCTTAGCCCTTCGATGGTCTTGTCTTCGTAGAGTTCGCGGAGCAATCCACTTTGTTTGGCTACCGAACTTGCCGCTTCAAATGCGTCTTTGCGTTCGATTTCGATCTGGAAAGCTTTGATCATCGTCGAAAAATCATCTACGGACACTCCTGCTCGCCCACCTAGGAAGCTGTGTGCATTTTGAACCACATCCCAGAGGGGAATATCATGTTCGTAGGCAGAAACAAGGATTTTTTCCACCGAACTATCGCCAATCCCTCTTTTGGGGTAATTGATGATGCGCTTGAAGGCCTCTTCGTCAGCCGGGTTGACGGCAAAGCGGAGGTAAGCCATGAGGTCCTTGATTTCCTTGCGCTGGTAGAAGGAGAGGCCTCCTACGATCTTGTAGGTCAGGTTTAGTTTGCGAAGGGCCTCTTCCATGGCACGCGACTGGGAATTGGTGCGGTAGAGGATGGCAAAGTCACTGTTCTGGAGTTTCTTGTTGTTTTTCTCCTCAAAAATGGTGGTCGCCACGAGACGTCCCTCCTCGTTGTCGGAGGAAGCTTTGATCAATTCAATCAGGTCTCCTTCGGCGTTTGAGGTCCACACGACCTTTTTGAGTTGGGCCTTGTTCTTGTCAATGATCGAGTTGGCCGCTTCAACTATAGTCTTGGTGGAGCGGTAGTTTTGCTCCAGCTTCACCACAAACAAGTCCGGGTAGTCCTTCTCGAAATTCAAGATGTTTTGAATGTCCGCTCCGCGAAAGGCATAGATACTTTGGGCATCGTCCCCTACCACGCAGATGTTTTGATGTACAGCTGCCAGTTTTTTGGTGATCAGGTATTGGGAAATGTTGGTATCTTGAAACTCGTCCACCATGACGTATTTGAAGCGCTGCTGGTACTTGTTGAGTACTTCGAGGTGGTCTCGGAAGAGTACGTTGGTGTTGAAGAGCAGGTCGTCAAAGTCCATGGCTCCAGCTTTGAACAATCTTTCTTGGTAGCGCTGGTAAATTTCCCCCATTCGCGGGCGTAGGGCTGCTTCGTCGTCCGCCTTTACAAAGGGATCGTTTTGGTAGGTTTGCCAGGAGATGAGTCGGTTTTTTGCTCCAGAAATTCGGGATAGGACCACGCTAGGCTTATACACTTTGTCGTCCAGACGGAGTTCCTTGACCAAAGTCCGAATCAGGGATTTGGAGTCGTCGGTATCGTAAATGGTGAAGTTGGAGGGGTAGCCAAGTTTGTCGGCTTCCACCCGCAAGATTTTAGCAAAAACGGAGTGAAAGGTGCCCATCCAGGTATTCCGAGCCTCTAGGCCTGCCAATTTTTCGATGCGGTGCTTCATCTCACTCGCCGCTTTGTTGGTAAAGGTGAGGGACAGGATGTTGAAGGCATCTACTCCTTTGGCATAGATGAGGTGGGCAATGCGGTAGGTGAGGACCCGCGTTTTGCCAGAGCCCGCGCCTGCAATGATCATCACTGGTCCGTCTGTATGTTCTACAGCTTGTCGTTGTTCGGAATTGAGTTCCTTGAGGTAATCCATTTGTGTAGGTTCAAGTAGCAAGATAAAAGTAGCAAGACTGTAAGCCATTACCCATCTATCATGCCTTAATCTGTAAGTAAACTAGTTTGTTCAATTGCTTCCAGTTCCAACTGATTCTTTAAAATTAGAGGAAGCCCATTCTCGCACTGGAAACCTGCGGGATTACACTCTCCAGCGCTTGTGGCTCCAGAGGTACAGGTCCGGCTGGAGATGGATATTTGCTTCCAATCGCGCGCAAAAGGCATCCGTGATGCTGTGTTCAGGATGGGATTCGTAAGGACCTTTTGCAAGCAGCTCGTAGGTGGCTTGGTAACGGCCTCTGCCAAGTTTCGATATTTCCCCAAAGTACACCGGAAGGTCCATACTTTTAGCGATGTGCTCCGCCCCTTCAAAGAAGTAAGCGGGTCGGTTTAGAAAAGGGCGCTGGTAGCGAGTGGTTCGTCGATTGGGTCGCTGATCTGCTGCAAGCTGGACTACGCGGTGATCGGTAGGTAAGGTTTTGACGGTTTTGCGAAACTCATTTTTCTCCGTGATGGTATTCCCAAAGCGAGTCCGCGCTTGGCACATGAGTTCGTTGAAAAAAGGGCTGTTAATCTTTAAATAAACGCCCTCTGAAGGCACCTGGCTGAGTACAGCTGCTTGCTGGAGACCCAGTTCCCAATTGAAAAAATGACCTGCTAGCAGGAGTACACTTTTTCCATCTTTCACCCCTTGATCTAGGAAATCTTGATTGGTGATGGTAAATCTTCTGGCCAGTTCCTCCTTGGAAATGGTGAGTGACTTGATGGTTTCGGCGATGGAGTCTGTGAAATTTCGGTAGAAGCGATTCCGGATGGCTTTGCGCTCTTTCGCTGTTTTTTCGGGAAAGGCATGGAGCAGGTTTTCGTCGATCACTTTTTTGCGGTAGCGAATCACGTACCTAGCGATGAGGTAGAGAAAATCAGTGAATAGGTACAAAATCCCTAGGGGTAACCGGGAAAACAGTCGAAAGAAAAACATGCGCTTGCGATGGTGTGGGGTAACTTGCCCTTTTGGGGACAAAAGCTGTTACAAAATAAAGGAAAAGCAGGGAAATAGGAGGGGAATTTAGGTATAATTTGAGGCATTGCGTACTTTTGAACCTATGTCTGAAGTTCAGCGAAGGAAATATTCTGAAGAGGAGAGATCAGCGATCTTTGATGGGGAATTTATGCCCCACATCGATTCCATGTACAACTTTGCTTTTCGCTTGACTTTTGATGAAGACGATGCCAAGGATTTGGTTCAGGACACCTACATGAAGGCTTTCCGCTTCATCAATTCCTTTGAGCAGGGCACCAATGCAAAGGCTTGGCTGTTTCGCATTCTAAAAAACAGCTTCATCAACGATTACCGGAAAAAGAGCAAGAAGCCTGCTACAGTAGATTATCAAGAAGTAGAGACTTTCTACAATTCGGACGACGTAGATTACCAAAGCACAAGCGACCTTCGAGCAGAGTCGGTCAAAGACATGTTGGGGGATGAGATCTCGAATGCCTTAAACGGTTTGGCGGTAGATTTTCGTACCGTCATTATTCTGGCTGATTTGGAGGGGTTTACCTACGAAGAAATGGCAAAAATTTTGGATATTCCCATCGGAACCGTGCGCTCTAGGCTACATCGGGCAAGGAATCTCTTGAAAGATACATTAAAAGGCTATGCCCAATCGATGGGATACGGCAGGGAGGAAGAGGAGGACTAAACGATTAGCTATGGAAAATACAGACGCATCATCCCCAGAGCGGAAATTGCAGTGCAGCGACGTAAGCAAGTGCTTTCAACTTCTGGAGCGCATCCTGGATGGGGAGCTCGTGGAGGGTGGCAAAGAAATGTTGCAAGAGAAGCTGGATAAGTGCCAGCCTTGCTTTGCGCATTTTCATTTGGAGCAAGCCATTCGAGAGGTGCTTAAAACCAAATGCATCAAACAACCTTTACCTGATAAACTGGCGGAGTCCATCCGTCAAATGATTCAAGACGCACGATGAGTATTCCTTCTGGCAAAGCCATTATTTTTTCCGCTCCTTCTGGATCTGGAAAGACTTCCCTAGTTAAGCATTTGATGCAGCATGTTCCCCAATTGGGTTTTTCCATTTCTGCCTGTACGCGAGACAAGCGCGGTAGACACGAAGTGCATGGGCGAGATTACTATTTTTTGAGCATCGAAGAGTTCAAACAAAAGATTGATCAAAATGCCTTTGTGGAGTGGGAGGAAGTGTATGCAGGTAATTTTTATGGCACACTGAAAGAAGAAGTACACCGAATTTGGAAGGAAGGAAAGGCAGTGATTTTTGATGTGGATGTCAAAGGTGGACTGGCTCTGAAGAAATACTTTGGAGAGCAAGCCTTGGCAATTTTTGTGAAGGTACCTTCTCTGGAGGTTTTGGAGTCGCGGCTCAACGATCGCGGGACCGAATCGGAGGAGTCCCTGTCGCGAAGAATCTACAAGGCCAAGTTTGAGATGACCTTTGAGCCGCAGTTTGATGTGACGGTCCTCAACGATGATTTTGCGAGGTCTTCAGCGGAAACAGTTGATTTAGTAAGCAATTTTTTGAAGGCCTAAGCATGAAAATAGGGCTGTACTTCGGTAGTTTCAATCCCATCCACGTGGGACACTTGATTATCGCTCAGAGCCTTTTTCAACGCGGAGGATTAGACCAAGTTTGGTTTGTAGTAAGTCCACAAAACCCCCTTAAAAAACAGGAGTCCTTGGCGCATGAGCAAGACCGACTTCGGATGGTGGAGTTGGCCATTGAAGCTAATTTTGATTTTCGTGCCACAGACGTGGAGTTTCGGATGCCGCGGCCCAGCTATACCATTGATACGCTTACTTATCTGAGCGACAAGTACCCCCAGCATCAGTTTTCCTTGTTTCTAGGTTCGGATAATCTGAATCATTTTTCCAAATGGAAAAACTACCAAGCCATTTTGGACAATTATCCCATCTTGGTGTATCCTCGCCCCGGGGAATTTAAGCGGATGGACCATCCTGGAGTCAGCTATGTGGAAGCACCCTTGTTGGATATTTCGGCCACCTTCATTCGGCATTCGGTTCAAGAGGGATTGTCGGTTCGGTACCTACTTCCCCAAAAGGTGGAGGAGTACATTTTGGACAAAAAACTGTACGAGTAGGGGAAAATATGGATTGTATTTTTTCTTAGGGATTCAAAAAATCCCCCTTTATCCCCCTTGTAAGGGGGAGTCACCCCAACTGATTTCCAGTAAATGTTGATAAATTTTTTACTTTAACGTATTTGGAAACCAATTTTTACTTTTATAGAAAAGATTTGAGGTGCCATTGATGCGACTCCCCCTTGACAAGGGGGTGAGGGGGATTTGTCCCGTTACTGATCAAAGGTTTAAGATTTTTTGATCTTACTTTTTGGGTCGTGTGGAGATGTTTTTCCAAATCCATTCTCCCACTTGCTTGCCCTGCTTGCTGCCCTCTTCAATGGCAGGTATGTAATGAATGCCTCCATAAAAACGGCTGATAGCAGCTTCAGATGCTGCCTGAGAGAAGGAATCAAACTCCCGAACAGGCAATCCAT
>JACCEA010889926.1_pt1 | contig 11760 bp, 6 predicted proteins | sample 7449851 | NCBI WGS metagenome assembly JACCEA01 (sample SAMN15323453, study PRJNA562643) | freshwater metagenome | isolation source: river surface water | place: USA:Blue River Watershed | collected 2017-08-18 | reverse complement strand
TGAGACTCGATTTCTCAAAAACTTTGGTCAAAAAACGCGTTTAAAAATACCAATAAACTTCCCTAATACATAGAAAACAGTTATATTGTAGATTTCCTAGGTCTTAGAAAAAGTGTTTATTTTACCCCAAAAACCAAGTTTTTGAAGGGTCGAGTCTCATTCTATTTGCAAACGACTACTCACTTTTTTACAACAAGTTGCTTTTTTTTGTTGACGCTTAATTAATTTGTTGCAAAACACCATAATGCTTCGCGAAGGTGTTTTTCGGTTAAGCATTATGGATTAGTATGCTGAGTACCAACTATTTCAGTAACTCGAAAAACTTCTAGTAATAGTACCTTTTGAACAAAAAGTCAACATAATGAAGCTGTATGGAATAGCGACCTTCCATTGATCGTGATGTGCTTTGTGTAAATACAAAATGCCAAGGACGGGGTCGTATCATTGATAGGTTACAAAACGTAATCTGCTTTAATTCGCTAACGAATGACACGATTCTATTGTATATTGTGTACTTGTACAGTATTGTTGTGTGTATAGATAGTATAGTACCTTTGTTCACCAGGGATAGGAACACGACAGATTGGGAATATATATCTACTTCGTTCCTCTTGATATATTAGACACAGTAGATTGGGAATATCTACTTCATCACGATATTTAATAGAAGTATTATATAATATGTGTACAACATGATGGGAATAGTTCCGTTGAAGAATGTAACCCCAAACTTAATCATATTTAACAATTATTCAAGACGGAGACCTAAATAATCAACGTACGTATCACACCATAAGCTGGGCAAATATGAAAAATTAAGTGGAGTAGCTACTTTGCGGTGCTTTTGAGTGATCTTAAGTATGCAAAGTGTCACAAAGTAAGATGGATCAGAAGATCTTCATTGTGTTATTCGACCCGCGATTCTAAACACATTGTCATGACTGTCATCACATACAGTTGGAGTTGGAAAGTCTTGATGGAGAATAACTTATCTGCTTTAAATGATGAAGAGCGCAATTTACTTCATCTAAGGCAACAACTTCAAAAGATAAAACGGGTTCGGGAAGAACAAGCTAAGAAAGGTTGCGTAGTGCATGAGATAATGAAGAGTGCATATAAACCGCTTTATGTATAATTAAATTGAAATAACTGCGTCTTATACCTAATGACATCGGATATTCATGCTTCTCGTGAATACCTCATGAGCATGTTTGTTTGGGATTCCTAGAGATTTTTTTTATTTTTTGTGAGCATTTTTTTTTTTTTTTAACGGTACGGTGACGAAACGAACTACAAGTATCCAAAACTAAAAAACTAACAAAAAGGCCTAACTAGGACAATTATCATGAAGAACATAAATCCACTCCAGACTTTATATAATTAACATCCCTGTACTTCCAATTAGCAAGCAACCTGTTCCTTTCAAAATCATAACGAATCTCCCCACAAAAAAGAGCAAAGTTAAACTTGTAAAAAGCCGCCAGATTGCGTTGTAATGCACAAGATAAACGTGTGTGAGCATGATACATAGATCTGCCAACTGCTTCAGGCGGCAGGCGGTTATTATTTGGGAGAGCGCTAATTAAGCGTATTTGTGATCTCTTGCTGCTGCCACTATGTACTTGTATATTAATAGTATGCAGCCTCCGCTCCGCGGCGATGCTGTTGGCGCGCTGCCGCTGTTGCCTCTGCTGCTCTTCTGCTGCTGCTACTGCTGCTACTGCTGCTTCCCCTTCCGCCGAGTGTGCTTTTCTAGAGTTTCTTCCCTATGTGCTTGTTGATGAGTTATCGAATCTCATGCATCATCGTCCATCTCCACGCGAGCAACTTCCCGCCTCAGTCCAACAAAAGACTAAACGCGCAAAAATACTTTTAAAAAGAGCTGGCACTAACTGATCTCTCTGCAGTTTTTAGTTGCAAGCCAGTTAGTAAAAGTGGGTTAATGGTAAATTGATGAAGAGGTGCTTTTTTTCCGGAAAAAGGTTAGGAATTATCGAGAAATCGAAAAAACTCCGTATTGTTAAATCTCGTAAACCATAAAAGATTTCTTGACATGTTTATGACAACAAAAAAGTACCGCTGACTTACATAGTTACGATAAATCTATGTCTAAAGATAAGAAAGCCCGGCTGTTTGCTAGGGACTAGGGAGTGAAAATGCATGATGAGCAAAGAAGGAAAGAAGGAAAAAAAGCGATAGAGGCTCTAATAACAATGAACAGAAATATTTGGAATTCAAATTGGCAACCCCTAATTATATGCATTCTCATAACTAGCTATTAAGGTTAATGTATAACTGTGTTTCGCACAGCAGTTTGCTATGAAAGATTATTATCCCATTGAGTGTTCTATTGACGATGCCAGGTTGGCAAACAATTGGGATGATGTGAAATTGTCTCTAGAAGAATATAGCCAGATATTTGATGAAATCTACGATGTCAACACAAAGTATCATAGAAATTTGCGAGAAATGAAAACTTATTATTGGATCGTAATGGCCGAGTATAACTTTTTCTGTCTCTTGGATTTTCACGCTGCCATGGATTGTGTTAGGAGAGCTATAGCTTTCGATGTCAGCAATGTCTTTGTGCGACTCTTAGTGGCCAAAATGGTGTTACATATCTGCCAGCCGACGCTTCTCTCATTGTTTCCTTGTGACAGAAGGCTCAAAATAAACTCGGAACGTTTCAAAATGAAGAACTTTATCCTTAACAAGAAACTTACGCTTGAAACGATACTGGGGAATCACCATTGGAAGGTATTTTCATATACATCAACCGTCATCGCTAACTAGCTTAAATATTATATTTCACGCAGGACTTTAGCGTCAGTTTCCATGATTTGATGGAGCAAATTATGCAGAATTTCTCCGGCACCGAGCAATGCGTCCTTCTGGGAATGTTGGCATCCTTTAACACTCAAGATGCATTAAACATTTGCAAGGCGTTCCGCAACATGGAAGATATCCTTGGATCAGTAAATTTCGATCGAAAAAAGCTTACTTTTGTCTTGGTGACTTGTCGATATTTTCTATCATCGCTGCAAATCGATCTTGTGGCGGATCGCTATCACCAATCGGAAATATCTCTTTTTTCATATTCGTCCATACTTGATGGAATTTATTCACGCAGTGTTGTGAATGAAATACTAAATGATCTGGAAAGTGCCCGTTTTGATCTTCGACAGATTCTGAACCACATCCAGCCCTGTGAACTTGATCAACTTCCCTGGAGATGTACTTCTCAAATTTTATGTGTGGCTTGCCGTTTACCATTGATTGAGAGTAATTCTACTTCATGCTTTCAAGAAGCCATGTTGTCATTTCAGTCATGTATCGGATCTGATGGACCTTATCGTCGTCATTTGCCAGCTAGTTTGCTGCTAGCGTTGACGGTTGCTGCTGGCTCCATGAAGATTAACGCTGCAATTCGAGAATATGAAGAGTTTTCATCAGCAGCAGAAATATGCTCAGATGAATTTGGTTTCTTTCATGCCAATGCAGCGATTGGCAAAGCTTCTTTTCCAGATTCAGTGTTAAGTGAATTATTGGTTGCATATCGGTTGCTCCAACAATATTACTTATTTTTGCAAAATCATAATGATTCTACATCCGAAATATTGTCCTCACAACAATCCTATATTGAACCCCTTAAGTCTGCCAATGGTTCCATAATAAATTATTTGCCCGAGGATATAAGTTCTTGCAAAAATTCCCGTGATTTTATATTTGGGAGTGAAATTTTGACACCGAATAGCTTTAATTTTAAAACTATAACAGATCCGCTATTGTTGGCATCAGAAGTTCCTCGTAGTTCAGTTGGTATTTTATTGGCTGCCATTACCAAGTTCGTATTTCTTCACTTTGGACTGGCCCTAGATATTGATAATCCCAGAACAACGAATGTTGAATCTTCATCTTCCCGCCACAAAAGCTGCAAATATGTAGAAGAAGCGTGCAGCATAGACGAAGGCTGGGTATTCGATGTTAATGAAGAGATTTATTCGTTGGTGAACTGGTCATTCAAACTTGAGTTAAATCCTGGACCAATTGCATTGTGGAATTTGGCTTATGCTTGTCTTGGAGTAAGCCGTCTGAAAGAAGCATTTGGATTTTTCAAACAATGTCATGAACAACTCTTATCATTGAAGCGTCGCTTTGAGGATACCGAGCCTACACCATCATTGTATTGTTTTGACAAGATTATTCAGAATATGGATGAAAATTACGGCACTGATGGTGATATAAGTGATGATGGCTCTGAGGAATCGCAGACTACCAACTTCAGTTCGGACGATAATGAACATCATGGTGCTGATAATACAAATAAAGTTCAGATACCTTCTATGCATTGCCTTCCCATACCGATATCGTCGTTTGAACATCACTACCAAAAATGTTTACTTTGGTTAGGAATGTATGTGCAACCTCTTCAAATGCCGTGGATGCCGGCAGTGGTGTTTACAGAACTAACAATACGGTTGGGTTATCTAGAATCTCATTTAGAGATATGCATGAATTTGCTCTTTGAGGTAATGACCAATCTATTCGATCGCTTACTTGGAGTCACAATCTTAACGGCAATATTGTCGAACGGATCAATAAATAGTGATGTTGCAGACCCAAAACGTTGTCAATTTCTTCCTCATAGTGCATTGAGGCCAATTGTAATTGAAGATGGGATATCAGGGATGTTTGATATTCTGATGAATTCATTCCACCGTGGGATTGCAGCGAACCAGCTTGTCCGTTCTATTCGATATTTGCTGGAGCTTGATTGTGGAAACAGTGAGATAAACATGGGTGTCGGTCTGTTAATGGTGCTTGTACAATATGGGAAATGTCATGCTGAAGCATATAGATTAGAGAAAATGACTTTCCATTCTTGTCAAACTGGGAATGGCATTTTCTCCACTGGAGGAAGCTCTAAGCAACTGTGTGATCAAGAACGATTCTTTCATTTGTCCGTGGCATTTCGCTGCTTTTCATTTTTATACATGGTTAATTTTGATAGTGCGGTAAAGTTGGAGCTTCGAGTGCCTGTTCAAATAGAAGGAGAAATCATCATGCAGTATTTGATACTTTTGTCGGAGTGCAGTTATGGTGAAGAAAATGATCAAAACGAAGCAGTATCATTTTTAAAACAGGTGTTAGGTTCACCAGCTGAATCAAATGTAGAATGTGGAATATTTTTGATGGAAAAGTTGAACAATGTCCGCAAAAAGCATCCTCAATGGTATTCACATATACATCCTAAACTTGTTCATTTGTTTGCGTTGTCAATCACCAGAGAATCTTGTTATTCAGCAGAATCCTTTGCAACTGCAATATCTTTGCTTCAGAATCAACTATACTATCACAGCTCTATGTCCAGCAATAGGGAACAAATTGGAATTATCAAAGATTCTACACCTGCAATAAATATTGATGGGAACTTTCGATTTTGGAATATTCGTTATACTATGATGCTGTTGTATTTCTACAGTGGAGACTTCCATAAAACATTGATATATGCGGAAGAGTTGATAATAGAAATTCGGGATTTCATCAATTGGCAGAGAAACAGTAAATCTTTGCATCAACTTCATGATTATGAGAAAATTTTTCCTTTCTTCTATGGCGATATACAAAATATGATCACAAATGCAATGGCGTGCAAGGTGTTGTTGCATATAAGTCAGATTTGTTGTAAGTTGAATAATCTATCTCTAGCCAAATTTGCATGTACGGAGTATTTCAGGATTTTGTACAGTATAGATGGAGATGTTGTGGATCACCTAGTGGAACTTGCCAGTAGGACTGAGGCAATAAGCGATCATGAGATCATAAACGCGATGAAGTTTGTTCCGACGATGTTAGGGTGGAAGCTATATACGGGATACGGTTTTAGCGACGACCACGATATGTCACTAGAAGTTGATGGAATATGCCAGTGTGCATATATTTTGCAAATCGAAAGCGGTTGTCTAGAAGATTCAAAACGCAAAGTTCTCAGTTTGCTCAATTTGGCGATAAGCATTTGTCCTACGAATGTCAGAGCCTTAACTGCAATGGCAGCAATTTTCCAAAGTCGGTTTCGAAATTTGAGTTGTCGACACCAGTCCCTAGAAAATATGAGCGTCGCATTGGAAGTTGCCTTTCAGTATGTAAAGAAAGGGTTGTTCTATCGAAGGCATAATCCTGATCTTTGGTAAGTCTATGATGCGATGTCTGCAGACTTTTAATTTACAGTTATATTTGTAATTAGGTTCTTACTACATGAAATTCTCAAGGATATGAATCTTGATAGTGTTGCTGCTGAAGCACTAATAATTTCCTTGGAATGTAGAACTCATTTACCAGTGCGGAACTTCGACTGTGTACTTTGGTTATGATTAAATGTCCGAATACCAAGTGACAACAATCGCGTCGGTTTGTCTTGGGTGTGAAAGAGTTGAAAACCGAAACATTATTACATTCCATATTACCAAACCAAACATGTCGAATGTTGGTACTTCTAGTAGCTGCTCTTCTGCCAGCTTGGTTCATTAGCTAGCGCTAATAAGGTGGCACCGTATATTGGGGCGTCCTATTACTTTTGAGTGAAAATAGTTATTTTATTTCGTTCGAGGCAATCCTTTACTTCTGGACAACTCAACTCCATATAATGTTCTTTGTATCTATGGGATAGAATGAGTTGCTTCAATCACAATATAGGTGAAGATATTAATCGTTATATTTTGTTTCCGACGTTTTCGACCCCATCTTCCTGAATCCATTGTATATTCGAAGATTGAGTCATGTGACGAACACAGCTCTATTTTCTGATTCATCATCATCCCTACATAAATATGATATGACAAGAATGGGCCTTCGTGTCGAAACCATCCCATGAGATTCCTTTGGTATGGCAGTAACGGTTTTCTGTAATAAGCTGATTTATATTTTTTATATTTGTTTCAATTTTAAAACATCCTATGACAATTTAGACAATAAAAGAAATATTTTGGAAAATATTTGTGGCGTGATTAATAGTGAAGGCTATGTGTGGTCTAGATAGTCCATCCCTATTCCTCATGGGCCGAGCATTTAGTATTGTCCCCAGTCATTGTAAGATTGTCATTTTGCAGATTCTTACACATAGATCGTTTATTGGTTAAAGCTAAGCATGCATATCATGTAGTTGGCCTCACAAAGTTATAGTAATCTTCAGAATTCATTATTGTAATGCAATTTTCCACGGGTCTACTGGCAAGTTCTCCCCACTAATGCATGACTCATCAGGTAACGATCGTGTCAGCAACCCAGACACACTGCCTCTTATGGTGGATATCAGGACCAAGAAAAAGATCCAGGAAGTGTGCTCAGTCATGAGAGGATGAATCACCATCATGGCCATTCATCGCCATCCCAGCATGTTTATGCATTAACTAAATAACAGTCTAACTAGGCCCACTATCACAATAAACAAAACAAAAACTAACAAACCCTGCGAAGTTTGAAGTTTTCAGCAGACATTCACACATATTATTAGGCCTTATTAGGGCCCTTCTTATTTATAGCAAATCTAGAAACGCAGTGCCCTGCGCCTGCTGGCTGCGCCGCTGCGCCTGCGCTGCTGCTGCTCTCTGCTGCTGGGGGCTGTATAAACATATGTAATACAGATGCATTTGGGATTTTTTTTTGTTTATCAGCACAACCATCTACAAAAAGATCTATCTATGCCCATAACTCCATAACTCCTAGGCATATATGGATTTTCCTAGGCATATATGGATAATGGAAATCCAATTCAACTGCAATGTTATCCAAGCAATAGTTCAACAGGAGTATCTAGTTATTATTACGCCAGCTTTACCATTTTTGAATAATCATGACGCCGATGGAATTGAATAGACCACTAGACCAATCACAATATTATATGAATGGGCATCATTTTCATGAATCAACCAATGCTCATTGGTATCGACCGTCTGTTTTTGGCTTTGCTCCACATATCATCTTGAGCCTACAAAAACAAAGCACATCGGTTTTATTGAAGGGACCCTTGAATATACTCCTTCTATGCTTTCCTATAGCTCTGGTTTCATATTTGACTGGAGGAACCGCAATGCTGACATGTTTTTCGGCACTCTTAGCTGTTGCACCTATTGCAGAGCGATTGGGTTATCTTACAGAGCAACTCACCTTCTATACATCAGATTCAACTTCCGCCTTGCTGAACATTACATTTGGAAATGCAACGGAATTTCTTCTGTCTGTTTCAGCGTTAAAACGTGGACTTGTGAACCTAGTTAGGTTGTCCCTTTTAGGAAGTGTGATGTCCAACTTATTATTGGTTGTCGGTACAAGTTTTTTTCTAAATGGAATGCGATTTTCATCCAAGCCTAAACAGTCATATTGCACATATGATCGATATACCGCCCAGATCAACATGACTCTTTTGATGATTGCTAGTAGTACCCTTATCTACCCTACTCTGTTGACAACACTTCACGACGAGCAGAAAGTAGGTGAAAATCAGCTTTCTCGAGGGAGCTCGGTTATACTAATCTGCTTCTATGGTGCTCTTTTATATTTTCAACTTTGCAGCCACAAGCACCTGTATGAGCAAGTCGGTCCAATTTCTCGTGATGAAACAGAATATGAAGCATTACCTTTCGAAGATTCTGAAGTTGATAAAGATATAAATAGTCTTAATCTGAATATTGGCGACGGTGTAGAATCATCATCTCCTATTTTGCGGAATATTAAGAAAATTGAACCTGACCTTTCATTTGGATATATTATCAGTTGGCTTCTGGTAACAACAGCATCTGTTGCTGTCTTATCAGAATGTATTGCGGATTCTATTCAACAAGCTGCCATCGATGCTGGTATTTCTAGTGTGTTCATAAGCGCCGTTATGATCCCGGTCGCTGCAAATGCTGCCGAACATTTTAGTGCACTATTATTTGCCTCGAAGGGAAAACTAGATTTAACCCTCAATGTAGCCGTAGGATCTTGTTTACAAATATCTCTAGGTGTCATACCTTCATTAGTCCTTTTGGGCTGGATGATTGGAGTAGACCTGACGCTAAATTTCGGCAGATATGAAGTAACAGCTTTGTTTGTCTCTGTTTTAGCTTTAGCAATTGTTGTTAAAGATGGACAAGCTAATTATCTTATTGGTATGATTCTGACTGGGTTTTATATGGTGGTGGCATTTGGTTTCTTTGTACACGTTAATTCTTCTTTATCTTAAAATAAAAAAATGATTATGCTTTGTTTTGTGATACGATTTCGAGTTCGACCAATGTTTGTACAAGAAAGAGATGCAAATACATTAATGCTTAAGTATTAGTGATCGCTTCACTCAAAAAATATAACAATTTTATAAAGCACTCTACATAAACCTTATTCAAGCATGGCCTTCTCCAAAATAGATCGAAAGTCAAAAGGTGTGAATCGATATCCATCCGCCTTATAAAACTTGTTTTGGAATTCTACCCAATGTAAACGTAATGCGTGAAGGAAACACTCAAGCACATCCATAGCAAGCAAGACACCGAAGGTTACCGCAGCGAAAATAGCAAAACCAATAAAAATAGCGACGGGGTTATTTGTATCAATTGCTGCAACCATGGCTTTTTCCCAAAAAACAGTGGCCAACTCAGTATGCGCCAAAGACAAAGCCCAAAGACGAAGATATGAAGCAGTGTTGGACACCATACCAAGAACGAACTCAATGGTCTCGATAGCTTGGTGGATGAATATCTCACCAAAGTTAAATTCTCCGTCATGTCCATGTCCATCGCCGTGGCCACCATGTCCTCCAGCCTGACCATGAGGATTCGCCTCGCCGTGAACGTCACCACCTAACAATGGATTTTCAGCTCCACCGTGGTCAACACGGTGTTGCTGTTGATTATGTTGAAATCTCAAATAGAACGGCTTGACAAGAAGCAACCAAGGAACGCAAAGAAAAGCCACTAACAAAAGAAAAGTTTGCACACTTGCTTGACCAGCATACATCGGCTCATCAACGGTGCCAGGTTTCAATGCAATGTTGATTAAAGTGGTAATCAAATTTGGAGGTTGGCAGCCGTCGCCAGTTCCACCAAAGTCTAATGGACAAACGTCCACCAAAAGAGAAGTGGCATCACAAGGAGTACCCACAGCATTGAAACAAGAGCCAGTAGATTGCAAATCGCATGCGTTGAAAATCCCATCAGCAGAGTAAGAACACGTACCAAGGGCCATACGATGATCCCAGTTGATGCTCCATTTCACAAAAATTAAAATGACCATGTATCCGAACAAAGAAATTGCAAAGAGAATCATCGGAAAGAATTCACAGAACAAATCGAGGTATGAACGAAAATACCAAGCATTGACACCTCTCAACAGAATACCGAAAGTCATTTGGAATATACCGAGGATGACAGACATCTTCATCTTCATGGAGTTGTAAAATAGCAATTCGTTTCCAGAAATTTTCCAAGCCGGATCAACACCGAAGGCATATACCTTCGAGGAATCCCCAAAAGTCGAAAGCATCGAAGCGGGAGCGCCTTCAGTCTCATCCTTGTATTCATAGTTAGATCCTAATAAGTTCAAACCAAGAGAGAAGTAGTCATTATAAACGAAACCAGCATATACAGCCATGAGACCCATCGCAAATAACATAAAGCGCGCTTTATAAATTCCACCCACCATTTCATCAACACCACGAACACTGCCATTAGACTCAGTCAGAATGAGATAAAGACCAGCCATTGCGAGGATGCTACCGTGACCAATATCACCATACATCACACCAAAAAAGAACGGGAAAGTTGCTGCGGTAAAAAGAGCAGGATTTGCTTCGCGATAGCGAGGAACTCCATAAGTATTGACGAATTCTTGGAATGCCCAAGTATATTTGTTCGTTTTGAAGTGCGTCGGTGGTGTAGGCCACATTTCCGGAACTTTCTCCATCATAGCGGTTGGAACAAGATTCATAGCAATATGAGCACGTTTCAGCGCGCTGCGTGCTTTCCCGACATGATCTGCAAGAATCCACGCTCTACCTCGAAGTAAATTACCAGCAACATCATTTTTAAACAAGTTTAGGGTGTGATAGATACCCTTCTCCCTGCGAACTACCCAAAGCCATTCTTCAAGATGCTCTGCTACTTCTACACAGATTCTTAATCTAGTCTCCGTATTTTTGTCCAAAATTGTTTTCGCTTCCAACATTTCCTTTTGGTTCTGGTTTTGTTGGGCCTCCAGCTGTTTAGGCTGATTCAAATTGCTCAAATCAAAGCGATGAGCATTGAATGCATCACAAATACGCTTAATTTTGGTTTCAATTGCAGTCGATTTGTAGAAAATTATAAAGCAAATTCGATCAATGTGGGTTCCAAATGCATCAACAGCGCGTCCACTCAAAGCAGAGAAACGTACGAAGCAGTTGCCACGAGTTGCACGATACAGCATTCTTTCAAAACGAATCTTATCACCAGAAGGGATGGTTCCGGCGACATTGCAAAAACTCATATCATCACTCTGATAGGCACCACGTTCGGTGTCGCCAACCAAAGGTGTCATTTGAACACCAATTTCCGCGTTATCAGGTGCATTGCGAATATCAGCCTCAGATCGCTGAATTGATTCAGCCTCGCCCAAAAACTTGCGAGACTTGCGAAGAAGATGGTGATATTCCACCTAGGACAGAACACAGAAAACTAAGATTCTTGAGTAGCAAACATAAAATTTTAGTTTTTACCTTATGGCAATATTCCTCGGACAATTTGTTACTGT
>JACCEA012044258.1_pt1 | contig 11761 bp, 11 predicted proteins | sample 7449851 | NCBI WGS metagenome assembly JACCEA01 (sample SAMN15323453, study PRJNA562643) | freshwater metagenome | isolation source: river surface water | place: USA:Blue River Watershed | collected 2017-08-18 | reverse complement strand
CTTGTTGATCATGAGTTGTTGCGTGTCAATAGCACGATCAGCACTGCGCAGAGAGTTGATCTCTACAGCCATATCCAGGTTAGCTTCCAGGAAGGTAGGCTTCACATAGAAACGACCTTGACCCAGGATAGGCACAGTCATCACGTCCAGATCACGTGCATCAGTTTGCTCGCGCAGCAGGTCAGCGACTTCGATCATGCGATCCACAGCACGGTTACTCACCAGAGCACGAGTAGCGGCCACCAGAGAAGTCAGGTCAGACGTGTCAGTTTGACCATCGCTCGTAACAGGACGCAGAACGGTCAGAGGGCTATGGAGCTTGAGATTGTACACCTGTGTGAAGTAACGGGTGTCAATCAGTTGACCACGATTACGACGGTTGGTGTTAGCACGATATGCCAGGATATCGAAAGAATCAATAGTCGCGTTGCGGAAAGCAGCAACCACATCAGAAGCAGGAGATGCTGTCAGGTCAAGGAGTTCGCCATCTTGGTTTTGAACAGACTGCACAGTCACGGTATTACCGAAAACGGTACAAGGGGTTTGTTGACCCAGGTTCATGTTACCAGAAACGTTCAGACTCACCTTCACCAGAAGCTTATTGGTGACCACAGTAGCGAGGTCAACCAGAGGAGTCAGGTCAGCATTGGTCGTCTTAGCATTGATAGCCAGAGTAGCCTGGAAGTTCAGAACCATCAGACGGTTATCACCTTGAGGAGACGCCACGAAGTTCGAAGTCACAATGTTCTTCACATTGAACTTCACCACATCGTGATCAAGCTTCACATACAGAGATTGCAGAGAAGCAGAAGGATCAACTGCATCAGTTGCATCATTCAGACCACTAGCGAGCATGGAGTCAGTTTGCGAGATACCCAGAAGGTCGAACGTAGTACCACACTTCAGAGGAGCCGTAGTGATGCTTTCACCGTCTACAACGATAGGAGCAGCGGGCACTACAGTCGAGAAGTACTTGGTGCTATCAGTAGCACCACCAGCGCGGTACACAGGTACAATGCGAGTGAGTTCAGACTTCAGGATCGTGGGATCAATAGGAGCACGAATAATGTTTCTGAATTCGAAGTTGGTCAGGTTACCAGTAGCGTCACGGGTCTTGTCGTTATAGACTTGAATCAGACGAGCAGTCACAGCCAGACCGACATTGTCAGGAGGAACCGGGATAGTGGGGAAGTAAGCTTCACCGAATTCGTCTTGGTTAATACCAGCGTTATACACCGAGCTATAGGTAACCACATTGCGGTTATCACGGTCGTCGTACTGTTCGAAGATGGGCGAGAGCTTTTCTTGATTAGAGTTACCGAAGTAATTCTCAACAGCCACGGTATCACGTGTTTGCACGATTTGACGAGAAACAGGAGTAGACACGTACTTCATAGGGTCGCCAGCCATGATGGCAGCCATCGTGCCTGTAGTAGCGTTATAACCCTTCAGAGCCTTAGAGCCAGAGAAGAGGCTTTCCAGGCTGGCAAACAGGTTATTGGAAGCTTCTTCCAGGTCGCGAGCTTCTGTTTCAGAGAAGTTCTCAGTAGCAAGAGATACACGAGCAAGCGTCTTTGCATCGCTCGAACGCATAGATTGGTTAATAACAGCAGTGACTTGGTCAACCGCAGCACTCACGCGATCGCCAACGACAGCACGTTGGCTCTTAGACTTAGTGAAAAAACTCATTTTATTTCCTTTTAAAAAGATGGTCATAAGACCCGTATCATTAAGATAAAGAACGATTATGCTTGAGTAGGTAAAGCTTCACGTCTTGCAGCATTGAGAACTTTAAGATAGTTTAAGAATAATCTATTCTTAAATACACTGAGTTCATCAAATTTCTCAGTAAACGCTTTTAAGAGTTCACGTATAAAAAGAAATTTAGGAGTTACAGAAGGTTCGTTGATAAGTTCTGTAAAACCTGGTAATAACACAACATAAATCATGTCATTGTTGCTGTCGACCTTAATAGAATACGGCTTTGAACCAGTATTATAAATTGCTCTATCATTGGGAGACAAAGCGTTTGTGGACAAACGAGGTAATAAAGTTTCCTCACACTCGTCTTTATAAAAATAGTCACGTCTCAATGAATTCAATTCATTAGAGAAAACGTCCGTAGACGTTTTGGACCAATTGCCATAAAGGTAATCAGGGTAAAAATAGTCAAAGATAGCATTGACTTGACTATTTTTAGGGTAAGTCGTATTAGTATTCGTTCTAACAATACTTACTATATCATCAAAGCTTAAAACATCACGAAGCTTAACATAGTTAAAAATAGTGGATAAAGGTAAATTATTTCTTACAAGCACTTTCTCTACCCAATACGGTACTAAAAGCGCATAAGCTGATTTATATTCTCCGAGCATAGACTCCCTTTACTTGAAAGAATGGGTAAACAATTCCGTAGAATTAGTATAAATAAACGAGTCTCTAAATCTATGTCGCCAAATAAAAGGCTCCTCTTTTCCAACCCTTTATATTAGAGAAACTCCATGGATAATAAACTACTACTCGCTAAGAGTCTGACTTTGCTCTATCGTGAAAGCATGATTGCAGAGAAAACAGAAAATAGCTCAGACCTAGTAAGAACCGTGATTGAAGGGATTCGTAAACCTGAAGTAGATTTGGGTATTAATCCAGAGTTTCAAGTCATTGAAAACTTGAAACAAACGTTGCTTGAGATGTGTGAAAATCCTAAGGATTTTGAGTATGAACAAACCGAACTCTTGCAACGTGTAAAAATGAATTGTGCAAGCGATGATAGTTTTTATCAAGCCATTGCTCAAGGGGTAGAACCCGAACTCTCTGAAGCCAGTTTAAAAAGAACAGTCGTTGCTATCCGTAAGCAGCTTATGACCCACTTCAGAGAACTAAAGATTCAAGAAATTATCAAGAAAGCTTATACGGAATTTAGTTTTAACAGAGAAAAGATCAAAGACGTAGGACAATGGATTGCTGACCTCATGGGTGGTCTAGATGCTTTTCAAATTAACAATACATCAAAAGACCCTGCTGTAGTAGATGAGGTAAGAATCAACGCCGATGAAAATCAACCCATCAATGAAGAAATAGCAAAAACCTTCAAACAACTCAAAGACGAAGACAATGGGTTTGGATTACTGAGAACAGGTTGGCAAGGTCGTAACCGCATGATCCAAGAAGGATTTCGCCGTGGTGAAGAAGTCGTAATTGGAGCGCTACAACATAAATTTAAAACGGGTTTTACTCTATCTGTTTTTAAACAAATGGCTTTGTATAATAAGCCTTATCTATTTAATGTTACCAAAAAGCCTTTGCTACTTCGTATTAGCTTCGAAGACCCTTTGTCAAATAACTTCAAGTTCTTGTTCAAACAAATGAAAGAACAAGAAACAGGTCAAAGAGTTAAACTCTCTGATTACACCCCTGAAGAAATGTCTGAGTATGTGCAGAAAGCTTTGACTGTGAATGGTTTTCATGTCATGTTTATGCACGTGAATCCTACCGATTGGACTTACAGACACCTATGCAATAAAATCACAGAGCTTGAAGCAGATGGATACGAAATAGCTTGCTTGATGGTAGATTACTTATCTATGATTCCTACTACAGGCATTACGTCTACTGTAACAGGCGGAGATATTCGTGAACTCTTTAGACGTATGAGAAACTTTTGTGCGTCAAGAAAGATCACTTTCATTACTCCGCATCAATTGAGTACAGAAGCCAAGCAGCTATTAAGAGACGGTCGTGAAGACTTTGTGCGTATTATTCCTGAAAAGGGTTATTATGACAAGTGTAAAACTATTGACCAAGAAGTAGATTTGGAAATCTATATCCATATTGAAAAAGTCAATGGTGAATCTTACCTTACCATTCAAAGAGGAAAACACAGGGGTCGTGATGAACTTCCTGAAAAGTACAAGTATATGGTTTTGAAGTTTGAAAAGATAGCTACTATACCTGACGACATCAACGGTCCTGACTCTACTCGTTTGAAAGTGGGTGGTGGACCTATTGGTAGCGGTAATGAAGTACCTTTGTGGTCTGATGACAATGTAGACCACTCTACTCAAGGGTTGGTAATTTAAACAAAAAAGAAAAGACATATACCCTTACCCAATAAACGGGTAAGGGTATATGAATTAGAGATCAGAAGAATTTATATTTACGTCCTCTGTTGTCGGTAGCTTCTTCACCAAAGAAGAAAGCTTCTTCGACAAGAGAACTAAATTCTTCTTCGTCTTTAAAGGGTTTGGAAAACATTTTTTCAATCTTTTCCATAATACCCCAGAATTTGTTGTTAACCTTGTAATCCCCTCTCCTAAAAGAGAGACTTGCAAACCTCAAAAGAAGGATGTTATCCTTCTGTCTTTTATTAATGATATCTTTTATTTCAGAAATTTCCATTTTATTCTCCTTAAAGTGAAACTATTATTAGTTCCATTAGAGGTATATATAACTGAAATATTTTTAAAATCACCTCAGACCTGCAAGTACTTCCTTAAGGGAAAGGGTTTTCTCAACTGGTGTAGTTTCTTGAATGGATGTTACTTTTTCTTCTTTTGAAGGAAGGTCTTCCCATGGAGGAATGTCGTTGTTAACCGTTTCTTCTTCAATAGGGACTTCTTCTTTCATTGCTTCAATAATAGCAGATTCTGGGTTGAAGTGTTTCGTTGTATCTTCACCCTTTTCTTGTTTTTTTCTTTTTGCCTCAATATTCTTAACGACGGTAGCTACAGGTTCTTTCTTTTCAGCAGCTTTTGCTTTCTTGATAAGCTTTTTAACCTTTTGAGGTTTTGTAGCTGTTTGAATGATTGCACGAGTCATGTTGACTTTGGGGGCTTTCTTAGTTGCCATTATACTTTCCTTTATTACAATTTCTTATATTCTTCAAATACTTGAATATAAGTGTTTTCATTGAGTTGACCTTTGAGGGTCATGATTCGGATTTTATTAACAAAACTCACGAGGCTCTTTCGCTGAGACTTAAGAGAAAGGATAAGGTCTTTGTTTTCATTAACTCTATCCTTTCTTGCTTCTTGTATTTCCTCGCAAACTTTCTTAATCCTTCTTTTGGTTTGTTCTTCAATCAAACCAAATAAAGCAATAAACGTTTTACTCATTTTGGAAATAATACATCTCTTGATAAGGACGGGATGCAGCGTATTGAACGATACGATTGTAATTGTCTTGTGCCATTTTGTTTTGAATACAAAATGTCAGAAAACATTCGTTCGAATGACTGTACTCATATTGGTAACGTTTGCTTGTACGAAAATGAGCAATCTTTTCTTTGATGTAAGTAATAAAGTTTTTCATCATATCACCTTTTGTAAAGTAAAGCTTTTATTCAAAAACCCTTACCCAATAACGGGTAAGGGCGTATATCAATAATAAAGAGAACGAGAACCATACTCCTTATTGGTTTCGTGATAATCAAACTCTTCGGTAGAGAACTTTTCAGTTTCTTTGATTTTCTCACGGAGATATTGTTTTAATTGTGAACGATTAGAAGGTTTTACTTTCTTCCTAGTACGTTCTTCTTCGTAGTAATTCTTTTTTCCCACTGTGTTGTCATCCTAAAAATAGAAAGAGTCTGATTGACTCATCTTATTTATAAGAATACACAGATAAATTACTTACACTGCAATATCACCAAAATCAATTTTACCTAAAGGTTTGTAATCTTGAATGACAATATCGTTGTGTTGAAGATGGAAAATATCAGCTTCTGACTGAATATCAATCCATGGTTGAGGACAGTTGAGGTCTTGTGATTGAGTATAACGATTGATTTGTTCGGCTACACCATCGTGTTGGTTAGAGTAGATATGAGCATCTCCAAAGTTCACAATCAACTCACTTGCTTGCATACCTACTTCACGTGCAAGAAGATGAACCAATACACTGTATTGAAAGATGTTAAAAGGAGTTCCTACAGGTACGTCTGCACTTCTCAGATACAAACACAAAGAGAGGTGTTGAGATCCTTCTTGTTCCGTGACAAAGCACTGGAACATACAGTGGCACGGAGCCAAAGCACCATACCCTCTGGTTACGTTCTGTTGAGGAGTCACATTTTCATAACCAATCAAAGAAGGAATCCAAGCTGAGACAATGTGTCGAGAGCTATAAGGATAGTCCTTTAAGTTCTTAATCAATTCACTGAATTGGTCTACACCATCTTTTCCAATGTGTCTCCATGTGTAACCATACATAGGACCAATTTCACCATCTTCGGTAGCCCATTCATCCCAAATATGACAATTCTCTTTTTGAAGAGATTGAATATTAGTGCTACCACTGATAAACCATAACAGTTCTTTGATAGCTGTTTTGGTATAAACCTGTTTGGTATTAAGAAGAGCTAACTTACCGTCGGTGAGGTCAAACCGCATCTGACGACCATATACAGACTTACGACCTACACCGGTACGGTCTACATGTTCGTGGCCGTTGTTTTCAATATCTTTAAGGAGATGAATATACTGCTCATCTACCTTAAACTGCCCTACAAATTTAGAAGGAGGAGGCATGATAAAGTCCTATTAAAAAAGAGATGGCATAAACACTTACTCAATTAAGAGTAAGTGTTTATGAGTTTCGTGGTGGCAGCAGCGGGAATCGAACCCGCACGCCGTTAAGCATCAGATTTTAAGTCTGGTGTGTCTACCAATTTCACCATGCTGCCGTGTTCTTTCTACACTATCACCAGAGTATGTATTTTATTACCAGTAAGGGAATATGTAATTTCAAATAAGTTTAAATAGAGGTTTATCCACAAGAACCTACAGCACCACACGCAGTACAGAATTCACAACCGTCTTTCTTAATAACTGCGTGAGCACCACACTCAGGGCATTTCTTTCCCTTTGTAATTTGAGGATTAGTTTCTTTCTCATTTACTTCAGGAGTGACTTCTTCGTGAGAAATAGTTCCTTTGTTTCGTTGGAGTTGTCTTTCACGGATCGTTTCTTGAATCGCATATGCGATAAGTGCTACTTCAGAGTCATGCCAGATAGGGCGAACAGTTCCATCTTCTTTGGTGAAAGTACCATAACGAATAGGGCCTTTGTCAGACGATACCTTACGCATGTCTTCAAGCGCACGTTCCAAGAAACCACCACGAGCAGCAAGAGAGAGCATACGCATGGTCGACACCATCCATTGCTGACTTTCTGTGGTTTGACCTACTGGCATGAAGAATTCAATAGCACGCTCATAAACAGAACCATCAGGTTGCTCGATAGGCATGAAAGAAGTGATAAGGTAAACCTTTCGTTCTCCGTCTGCCGTGTAGTATTGCAGCTTTTGACTCACTGCGTTCAAGTTACCATTGGGACGGTGGTCAATTACCACATACCGGGGATCGACACATTCTACTTCTTCTTTCACAGGTTCTTCTTTCACCTTGGGTTTTTCGTCATTTGCAATGAGAATAGACCCTAGTGTGTCGTTAGGGCGATAGGTGGACAACCCCTTAAGTCCCTTAGACCAAGCTTGCTTATAAAGGTCTTTGAAAGATTCAAAGTCATAATCAGCAGGGATGTTTACTGTCTTAGAAATAGAAGAGTCCACGTACTTTTGAACAACAGAGAGCATATTGACGTGATCATCAATACTTAGTTCAAGTGCGCTTACAAAGCACTTAGGGAGACCGTATTTTTTAAACTCTTCAGGATAGAGTTTCTTATAGAGCATATATGCGTAATCTTCTACGTCGTACTCTTCCCATTCTCCGTTATTTGCGCGCTTACGCCTCTTATAAGACCATGAGAAAGCAGGTTCAATGCCGTTAGAGACATTGTTAAAGAAAGCGAGTGAAATAGTACCTGTAGGTGCAATAGAGAGCAAATGGCTATTGCGCATACCGCCATTAGATTTAATTTCTTCAATGAGCGTAGGAGGAAGTTTAGAAGCGAAAGTCCCTTCTTGGAAATAAAGCTCTTCATTGTAAAGAGGGAAACACCCTTTCTCGATGGCCAGCTTTGAAGACGCGCGATAGGCTTCATTTCTCATGACATTTGAAATGAATTCAGAAATGCTCAAGGAATCATCACTACCATACTTTAAACCAAGCATGATAAGTGCATCTCCTAATCCAGAAAACCCTACGCCGATTCGACGTTTAGAAGCACTTTCATCAGACTGTTTATCAAGAGGCCAGAAAGTGAGGTCAAGGACGCTATCCAGAAAACGAACCATATACCCGACAACTATTTTGAATTTAACATCATCAAAAAAAGCATCGTTTGTAAAAGGTTTCGAAATAAAAGCTGTAAGGTTGATAGAACCCAAATCACAACACCCGTAAGAAGGCAATGGTTGCTCTGCACAAGGATTGGTGGCTTCAAACTTTTCACAATAACGAAGGTTATTGACCTTGTTAGCACGATCCAAGAAAAGAATACCAGGTTCAGCAAAGTCGTAAGTAGACTTCATGATGGTATTCCAAAGCTCTCTTGCTTTTACTTTCTTATAAACCCACTTTTGAATGTCTTTTCTATAGTAGCTTGTATTTTCCTTTTTATAGTCAAGGTGAGGTTCTTTTTCATGAACGAGTTCCCAATCAGAATCTGATTCAACAGCTTCCATGAATTCATCGCTTACATCAACAGATACGTTGAAGTTATTCCAACGACCCTTTTCACGCTTAGCAACAATAAATTCTTCTACGTCAGGATGGTCAATTCGAAGCACACCCATTTGCGCGCCACGTCGCACGCCAGCAGACTCTACTGTTTTGCAGCTCTTGTCAAAAATATCCATGTAAGAGCACGGTCCAGAAGCGTGGCTATGTACAGACTTTACATTTGCTCCTTTGGGTCGGATATGAGAAAAGTTATAACCCACTCCACCACCACGGCGTAGGGTTTCAGCAGATTCTCTCAGAGCTTCATAAATACCAGGGCGATTGTTTTCATCGTACTTACTGATGGCATCGCCTACAGGGATAACAAAGCAATTCATCAAGGTAGATTGAATGTCTGTACCAGCAGCAGACATGATACGACCTGCTCCAACACCCCCGTTTTTCATCATCCAAAGATAATGGGACTTCCATGTTTGTCTCAGCTCTTCAGTTTTCTCTGTACTAGCCACACCAGTAGCCACACGTTCAAAGATTTCATCTTCCGTAGTTTCATTACCTTTGCAATACTTTTCCTTCAGTACATCAAAAGAAATAGGTTGAATATCAATACGAGTTTGCATTATTTCTCCAAGGGTTAAAAAGAGCCATTTGACTTTTGGCATATAATCAAGTTTAAGGTTAAAAAAGAAAATAGAGCATAAACCGTAACCATTTCTGGTTACGGTTTATGACTACTATTATTCAAAAATGTATACTACCCAATCATTACAATATTTATCGTATTCGCTTATAGGTCTTTCAACCTCACCGTGTGCATTATAAAGACGCGTGTATGGATAAACAGTAAACAGCCTTTCATCGTAGTAAGGAAGACGTGTGATAAAACCTTTTGTTTTTACTGCGTCTGTAAAAGATAGATTACCGTTACCTCGAACATCATAGGAAGAATCTTCTGAATGATACCCTGTTACTTTACACAAATCTTTTATTTTTGATTCGAAATGAGAGAATTCTTTAACAAAAAGACATACTCCCTCATTATTCAGAGTATAGCTTTTATCTAATCTCTTAATCTCTTCCTTAAGACGGTATTAAGAATCAATAAAATTTTCTATGTTGTAAGTATAAGAACCTACTGGTACTGGGCGAATTATCTTCGCCAAAACTCTGTCGCACTTTCGCATAGCAACTTCGAGATTGTACCACGCTTTAAGAGGAAAGACATTAACACATTTTATTTTATAATATTCATAGTAAAAGTCGTCAAAAGCAAATACAAAAGTGTAAGGGATGTCCATGGTAATACCTTTACGTCATAAAAGCCTTAAGAGAATAAATTCTCTTAAGGCGGATTAATGGTGCTGGTTATCTGACTTGAACAGATGACCTATCGCTTACAAGGCGATTGCTCTACCAACTGAGCTAAACCAGCTTTTCTTCATACACTATACACACAGTGTAAAATTATCTCTACACTACTGGTACGGAGGAAGGGACTCGAACCCTTAACCAACGGATTATGAGTCCGCTGCTCTAACCATTGAGCTACCTCCGTATATACTTACATACCAGTAGACCCAAATCCTTGAGTACCACGTTCTGTAGTGGATAGACAATCTGTCTCTTCAAAAACAGTGTGTGGTACTGCGATAACCATAGCCTGTGCTACCTTATCTCCTTTTTCGAATTCAATAGCAGACCCGTTAGAATCTACAGTGAGTTTTACTTTTACTTCACCACGATAATCGGAGTCAATAATACCCACGCAGTTAGAAAGACGTGTGTCATATTTAAAACCATGGCCACTACGTGAGTAGATCATCATTGCGTATCCTTCCGGAATTTCAAATGAAAGACCTGTACCGCAAGTGATAGTAATATCTCTTTGATATTTTACTGAATATTCTACTGAGGTAGCAACAAGGTCAAAACAAGCAGACCCTTTAGTGGCATAAAAAGGAATAACTGCATCAGGGTGCAGTTTCTTCACTTTGACTGTTTGTGTCATGATAATCTTTCGTTGGGTTTAAAGAAACTAAGGTAATCGGAAGACCACTCGCCGAGATGACTTTAGGAGAAAACAAATGGTCAACCGGTTACTCACTTGAAAACAAAGATATGCATATCCAAGATTCAAATGAATAGCTTCCTATATAAGAGTTGGAATCTCTTATATAGACGTACGACAGTAAGAGACTAAGTAAAAGGTTTCCACACCTTTTAAATAATCCCTCATTTTTGTTGGCTTTGCAAGTCGTCAATCAAAGCACCAAAGAACCGATAAGCACCCAAAAGGAGATACCGGCCGTGTTACTATAATGGTCAGCCTGAAGGGACTCGAACCCCTGACCTATTGCTTAGAAGGCAATTGCTCTATCCAGTTGAGCTACAGGCTGAAATTGGTATCCGAAGTCGGTTTCGAACCAACGACCCTCTCCGTGTAAAGGAGATGCTCTACCCCTGAGCTATTCGGACTGTATTTATTTCACTTCTACATTAGGAATGACAGAAGCTGGTTTGAAGATTACACGATAATGATACACGTCTGCTGGAGCAGCATCTATTTGTTCTGCAAAATAAGTCACGTTGTCAGATAGACCAAGGAAATTCTTCTTATACATGTTTGGCCCTGTCTTGCAAGTAATGGTGAGTTGACCTGCTCTATCATCATTGCCGATAGAACACAACCCTTCTACAGTGAGAATATATTCGCCAGTAATCCCATTGTAGAAAACAATTCTTCGAGTAATTTCAAAGTTATCTGCTGCTTGTGAAATATTGCGAGAAGCTACGTCAGCATCTTTGCAACCTGTCAAATACAGACCAGACAGTAAAGCATAAGCAAATGCTAGAAATACTGTAAATTTACGCATGATTTACTTTACGGTTAAATATAAGAATTGGCGGAGGCGGTGAGATTCGAACTCACGAACGGTTACCCGTTGCCGGTTTTCAAGACCGGTGCAATCGACCACTCTGCCACACCTCCTTTGCATATACTCACTACCCCAAGTAAAAAACTCCAAGGATAATGAGTATATTGTTTCACTCAAGTAGTTTAAACCCTTCTGACATTTTCTCAAGCAACGGTGAAAGTTTCATTGCTTTTTCTGTGATTTTAAAACCACAAGTAGACCAATGGCAAGTTTTATCTACGTCACGGTAACTGATTTTAGT
>JACCEA011639324.1_pt1 | contig 11766 bp, 9 predicted proteins | sample 7449851 | NCBI WGS metagenome assembly JACCEA01 (sample SAMN15323453, study PRJNA562643) | freshwater metagenome | isolation source: river surface water | place: USA:Blue River Watershed | collected 2017-08-18 | reverse complement strand
GCAGTGGACAACGCCAATGCAGATGACCCTACAGCTGTGCAATAGCTAGCTGTCAAAGTAGCATCTAAGGCCCCGTTACCCAACGCACACATCCACATGGTACCTGTGGCTAGCTTACCGGCGTTTCTACCAATGTAACAGTTATCATCAGCCGCTAATAGATTTTCACCAGAGTAAGCGCCAAACGTAGTGTTTCTATTACCAGTCAATCTTTGACCAGAACTCAAACCAATTGCAGTGTTTTCTACACCAGCAGTAACCGCTGCTAAAGTGTTTCTACCAATGGCAGTATTGGAGTGCCCTGTTACGTTCAATTCCAAAGAGGAACTACCGACAGAAGTGTTACTGTGTCCGCTCGTTACCAACCTAGAAGATCTATCCCCAATTGCTGTGTTGTATCTAGATGCGTTGACTACTGTGAGTGTATTATAGCCAACGGATACTGAGTTGTCTGAACTGGATGATTTACCATGCACACCACCAATTACAGTGGGCGTAGCAGCAGGAACAGAACTGTACGCCCAGATAAACCCACCAGTTCCACCTGCACCACCAGTAGTAGACCAAAGTAGTGTTTGGTTATTCAGAGCACTGTTTGTATCCAACGATAATCCAGGTATTCTAAACCTAGTGTGGCTAACACCACCCACCACAATCTCATTACTAGCTGTCGCAGAAGATGGTTCAGAATCGTGTCCTATGAACACGTTACCTGACCCAGTGGTCAGTGATTCAGCAGTATTGTTACCAATAGCCACGTTATTGCTGCCTGTGGAATTCGGCATAGTAGAGTACCCCACTACTACGTTATTGTCACCAGCATTATTGTTCATCAAAGAGGTAGAACCCACTACAGTATTCTTAGCGCCAGTAGTCAGTTTACTACCAGCTTGTTTACCTAGTAAGGTATTGTTTTCACCAGTATTAATCAATACACCAGCGAGATAACCAAATGCACTGTTTCCACTACCTAGGTTAGCATTCAATGCACCATTACCTACAGCAGTATTCTGTCCACCAGTAGAGACAGTAAACAATGAAGCAGAACCCACTGCCGTGTTTTCAATACCAGTAGTAATTCCAGTCATTGAGTTTCTACCAACAGCTACGTTATTATTACCAGATAAAATAGCACGCTGAGCACCATCACCCACAGCTGTATTGTTGATGCCTGTTGTAATCAGTTTTTGTGCTTCAAACCCAACACCTACATTTCGAGAGCCTTCAGTTAAGTCTCTTTGTGCAGTAACACCAACAGCCACGTTGTTGATACCTGTAGTAACTAGGTTTTGTGCATTGTAGCCAATTGAAGCGTTTGTAAGTGTAGTGGAGGTTTTACCCAGAACAGAACCCATTACCATAGGCGTAGCTGCTGGCGCACTGCCGCCACCTCCAGTGGACGGTGTTGTCCATGTCAGTCCAGTTTCTGTTTTAGTAATAACTTGCCCTGTAGTGGGTGTTACTCCTGGAATATTGATATTACCACCAATGCTGATGCTTCCAGCCACGCCAATACCACCGGCTACCACCAAAGCACCAGTGGTAGTGTCAGTAGAATCGGTTGTGTCTTGCACAGTTACAGGCGTAGTAAATGTAGCAGTTAGGGGAGTCAATACTTGTTCTTCCGATACGCCTGGGGCTTTTACTACCAGTTTACCGTCTCTGCCATATATCTGAATAAAGCCAGCATCCGGTGCTGTCGGTACTGCGTCACCCGCTGCTAAGTTCGGTACTTCTATGTCTTTATAAAAACGATCTGTCATTTTATTTTACCTTAAAGAATTAAACGATGAATGTTGATCTGATTACAGTATACTGATTAATCAGTATACTGTAATCGCTTTAAGCACCGTAGGTGATTGCGCCCGTAGTCAATGTACCGGGATTGGTACCCACGCTATCGGTAAGGTCTCCATCCATTTTCCAATGACTGACAACAGTGCCTGCTGGAGCAATATCAAACATGTATAAATTCCTAGCTTCGACGTCATTCAATGCTCTATTATACAACTTAATATCTTTTAGGCCAACATGAGCTGCGTTAGCTGCACCCGCTTCAGAGAAGAAGTACAGATCACTAGATGAGGCGTTAAATGTTTTAGCAGAACTGGGCTTAATGGTGTTAATCCAAATACCGTTTTGGAATACAGTTAAACCATACGTATCATCTGTAGTTGTTTCATTTACTTGGAACAAGTAATGTACCCAACCATCCGCTGGCTTTTGTGGCATTGTCTGTCCATTACTAGACAGCGTAGAACCGTCAGCCCAGGCTACTTGTGCATAAACTACGTTACCGGCATTTGCTGCAAATGCAGCACCATAACCAATGAACCAGCCAACGGAGCTACCGTACTTAAACACAATCTTTCTATTAGAAAGATCTGCTCTGGTCATCTTTATCCTAAGAGATATAGCAAATCCCTTATCTTGATTTAAGGAAGCGTGATTGGCTACAGTTACAGTAGTTCCTGTACCATAACCTCCATTACCGGAGACTTCTACTGGCAATGTGGGCTGCAATACGTTAGGAGGAATGTAGCCTTCAGACTTCATTTTCTCATTGTAGTATTGTAAAATCTTAAATACTTCGTTTGTTCCGTTAATGGTGTTTTCTGGATGGAATGAGAAGTCGTTAGTTTCTACTAAACTATCTTCACGTTTCCAATTCCATGCAAAAGCAAGTTGTGTGCCTGAGCGATATACCGCATCTGCACCATTTTTAAGGATATTGGTACCACCATATCCACCATAGAGTTCGTTTCTCTCTTGACCAAACTCACCCAGGATCATTGGTTTACCAGCAGCATAAGCTGCATTTCTAATTTCAATTAGAGTATTCTTCAAATCAGCATAAGCTCTGCTACCAAAGAAGTTTCTGGAGTATTTATGGAAAGTCCAATTATCCATTGGATTATCCAGAGGCAGCAGTGTAAGATAGTTACTGAGGGATTTCTCAATCACTCCACCGGGCCCACCATTACCTGACATTATGATTCTGTTTGTGGTATCGTACTTCTTAATTTCAGCAATGATGAAGGAATAAAAACTACGCATAGTCTCTAGCGTCATCACGTCTTCCGGAATACTGTACGATGCAGGTGTACCTAAGCCCACGTTAATGTGTGGCAAAGCACCGTTTGATGCAAACAAACTATACTCGTTACCCATCTCCCATCCAGCAATAGCAGGGTGATTCTTAAACGTATCTACCAAGTCTTGAACATACTGAGCACAGAAGTTTCTGGTAGCACTACCAGACGTACCCAAACCAGCGTTTACTCGCTCGTTTACCAAGTCAGGAATAGTAGCGTATCTCCAAAACAGAGACATGATTACGCCGATGTTGTTGTCGTTAGCTACATCAAGAAACTGCTTTACTCTTTTTAAGAATCCAGCCTTATCGTTAACGTAGACAGTGTTCCAATCGGGCGCAAACAAAGCACTGCTGTTTACACGAATAAACCTAAAGCCTTCTTTAGATACTTTAGGTAGCTCAGTTAAAAACTCATCAGAACCAGTTAAGTGATAATCTGTTAATGTGCTAAATAAACACACACCGATCTCACGCACTGGAATGCCGTTACACTTCAATACACCCGCATCGTTAATCAGATACCTGTTTGAGTTCACTTGCTGAGTAGAATCCAGTATGGATCTACCGTAGAGCATATCTCCAGTCAATGCTGTTAATTGGCTAGAGGTAATTTGCAATTGATTTGCATCCATTGCTCCGATAATAGTCACATACACGTTTGTTAAACCAATTAAACTGGTTAACGTGATTGTGTTATTATCAATAACTTTAACTTCTAAATTAACTGTTTTATCCTGATGGACTGTATTAATAACAAAACCGTATTTATTAGCCAAATTTAAATTATGGTTAATACTAACTGGCGTATCTGCCGCTAGTACGGAGATGTTTGCGTTATACCTGTTGGTATAAACGGCTTGATTCAGTTTAGTATGCAGTGTAAGAGGTGTAACTGTTTCTGTGTTGTTTACACCGGCGTTGACTGTTTCTTGCGTAGCAATTGTACCGCTAGAGGATGGTGTAAACTGACTGAGTTCAGCCTGAACGTAAGCGGTGGTAGCTATTTTAGTACTGTCATCACTGGCCGCTGGCGTAGGTGCCGTGGGTGCACCCGTGAATGTGGGTGAATTTAAAGTGGCGTAATCAGAATGGACATGGTCTGTTTGCGCATAACCAGCGTGTGCATGTGCTACGTTTGCTTTATCTGCCAGAGCCTCAGTTAAACCAGATACGCTCACTATACCGTGGCTATGTGAAGCGCTAGCGTATTCCGAGTGAGTGTGGTTACTGGAGGCTAATCCACCTACAGCGGTATTCAAAATTGCAGGCGTAACTGCTTTATTTGTACTGGTAGTATCACCAGTGGATGCTAGCATTACTTTACCTGCCACGGTAGTACTGGCGTCTGCAATACTGATTCCACTTAAGGCAGTAGTTACAAATGCAGTGGTAGCTACCTGTGTAGTGTTTGTATTGGCAGCTGCGGTAGGTGCTGCTGGCGTACCCGTAAAAGTAGGAGAAGCCAGGGGCGCGTAGTCAATGTGGGTGTGGCCAGTGGACGCATAACCAGTATGCGTGTGGCTGGAGTCTGCTTTACCAGATAAAGCGGTTTCTAGACCTGTTATATTAGCTATAGCGTGACCGTGACCGGTAGCAGCATATTCGGTATGTGCATGTGAAGAGTCCGCTTTAGAATTCAAAGCTGTAGTCAAATTAACAACGTTTGCTATTGAGTGTGTGTGGCTAGTAGCAGCGTACTCTGTGTGCGTGTGCGTATCACTGGCATAGCCTGTGTGTGAGTGTGACACTGGTGCTTTTGCATCGAGCAAAGGCTTTAGTGTTAAAGGACTAACGGCTCTGGAGCCGTCTGCACCAGTCGATGTTTCTAGTGCAGTAGCCAGCTCAACAATACCTGGAGTGGATTGTGTAGCTGTAGGCACAGATGCGCCGGTACCAGCTCGCGTAGTCAATTCAGCTAACGCTTCTTGTACGTTTTCAGATGTCAACGTATCAATAGGTTCTATACTAACTTGTGTAGCGGTAGTAGGGCCACCACCATCGCCACCACCCGTACCAACAGGTACTCCGTTAACCTGTAGCCCATCTACAAAGTTAAACGGGCCTTTGTATTTCGATCTGATTCTTACTGTTTTTGCCATTTGTTTATTTCCTTTCTTAAATTTACCAATTGAGGTATCCTGGTTTTAAATCAGTCTCACCCTCATAATAAACCCTAAATGATTCCAGTGCCGTATTAAAGTCACCAGTATCTGCTGATTTTGATAAGTCATATGGAGTAGAAATACCCACAATGGCTTCTACTTGTTTCTGACTCCATTCCAGAATGTCTTTAGTACGGGTAGAGATATTTGGTTTATCTCCAGTATCCAAATAAGCAGTATACACGTAAGTATCTGTATTGGAATCCAATCTAGAAATACGTCCAATAGCTTGCTGTAATTCATAATCTCTAAATGGGAGATTCAACATCAACAAAGCATTACACATGGTCATTGGTACGCCAGTAGATAATGAATCAAATGTAGCAATCAGTGGATTGATAGCTTCATTCTTAGTGAGAGTGGCTACTATCTCTGATAGATTCTTATTGGTTTTAGCATAGACTTCAATGGGTGTTAAACCTTGTTTACTACAAGTCATACTGGCTTCTCTAAGTGCGTCTACGTAACTAGTAAACACCAGTGTCTTCTTCTCTACAGACTCACACACTTGGTTATAGTTAATGTTTCTAGCAATCTCTACAGTGCAAGCTATTCTAGCACCACCTACGATAGTGCCTAAGCATTCTCCTCTGATTTTCAGATGCAGATACTTCACAATAGATTTTACATCTATAAACCTAATCTTATCTTCTCTAGACAAAATGGGAGAGATTTGTTCTTTTTCAAACCTGTTGCAATAGATCATTTCATCAGGTACATCGAAAGCACCTGTTCTTATAATTGTTTTTACATGGGCTCTGTATAAGTCCAGAGCTTGGAGCTTAGTCTTGTTTCCTTTAATGGAATTCTCATACTGACCAATACAGTATTCATAAAACTTAACGTCTTCAGATTCTCTGTGTTTATAGTAAGTCATTCTTTCTTGAATGAATGCTTGCATCTGTAGCTTGATAGCTTCTAATGTAAACTTGTGTCCATTAGGAGATGGTACTTTGATTTGCTTTGTGATAGGGTCAGGTAACTTCAATCGTTCTTTTGGAACAGTGAACATCACGATACCTAGTCTGTGATTCAAAATCTCTGTAGCTCTACCAGCATCGCCTCTGAATATCTTCTTAAAGAGTTCTTCTACCTGTGGTGTAAAGAGCGGATCAATACATCTAAGTAAAGGAATAGATTCCTTGCTGAGAGCTTTAATTGGTGTACCGGATAGCCAGAGTATGTCGGTAGACTTTGAAGCTCTACAAAAGTCAATAAACAGATTTGATCTAGTGGAAGTAGTCTCATTTAAGTTATGACTCTCATCCAGAATTACCATTGGATCTTTTGGCTGATATGCTTTTACATATTCCAAAGCTTTACCAATGTCCTCATAATGAAAAATAAGATACTTTTCACTACCATTCATTGGTTTACCTTCAGCAGATATCCAATAGCTAGGAGCTTCTTTAAATTTCTCTTTCAGGTTAGCTTCCCATACACGGTAGATCGTGTTCTTAGGACAGATGATAATAATCTTACTCTTCTCTAAGCATTCTGCTAGTGCAAGTGAAGTAAATGTCTTACCAGAACCCACAGAACCAGCAAATAAAAAACCATTCAAATTATACTTCTTTTTATTGTTACCATAAATGGTAAACAACTCCTCTTGGAAGTCAAGTGGGGTAAGGTAGAATTTCTTTAAATGCTCTCTATTGAAATAGACCTGTTGTTCTATTTGTGTATTAGCTAACCAAGTGTGCTCCAGTAGAGCATCCTGTATCTTCTTTAGTGTTCTAATAGAAGTTACGGTTTTACTTTCTACCATTTTTCTAATGGTAAACATAACGTCTGGTAAAAAGAAACTCTTAAAGCTAAAGGAGTATCCGCTGATATCAGTAAACATGTACTTACTGACTCGGTCTGTGCCCCATAGTTTCTTAATGTCTTTTTGCATGCTGTAAGCAGATACGCCAGACACAGTAACGTCTTCTCCTTTTACTTTGACATCTATCACGCCAGCCATTGCTCTAATTGATCCAAACATAATTTATGCCTTTTGTTTAGTTAATAAAATAAAAAATATTCATATTCTGCATACCATTTCAAAAAATAAAGCATATAGGCTACTACAGACTATTCCTAAACGGATAGTCTGTAGTAGCTACTTTGCTATTGATTAAAGAGAATACATCTTACGTTAGGAGACTGGTTCTCTTCAATTATCTTGGAGACGATGTTCCAGTTACCTCCACCTAAACCACAACCAATCATCGGGAACTTAATGATCATATTTAGCTCTATAGCCTTACGGTTAATATCAGCAAACGCTGTATCCACAGCATCGTAGCTGACATACCTTTTACCATTGTAGCCATAGTTTAACTGTGTAAAAGCAGAGGCTATAATTAGTCCTGAATTGATCTCGGTATAGATTACCTTTCCTAGTAGGAACTCTGGTTCTCTATAATACCTAGACCACATTTCAATGTAGTCGGAATATACTCTAGGGTATAGCTTTCTAATAGCCAACGCTATTCCGCTAGCCATCTTTCCTCTACAGTTTACTCCGTGGACTAGGATATCTGTTTGATGTTTGAGTAAGTCTCCTTGAATAACTTCAATCATGTTTCTCTGAAAATACTTTGTTTGATTTGTGGAATGTGCTCATTTACATCACCAGATTGTTTAATGTTCACATAGAGGAAAGTAAGAGTCACCATTGCAATGATCAGCCAAATGATTAAATTTGTAAACGGTTTACTTTCGTATTCGGTTACCGTGTATGTTGGTGGATTGACTGAATCCAATAAGAAGTAATCTTCACTATCCATTTCTCCACTTAACATATCGTCTAGTTTGCTTGTTGGAATAGAAAAGTCTGATGCGTGAAAATGTCCTCCGCCACCAAACTTATTTGCAATTTGGTTAACGTTGATCCCGTCATCCTTATTACTCCTAAGAGAACAAAATACTTTATCTACACCAACAGCATACATGAGCGCAAACGGCGCATCCTTATCAAGAATATCCCCTACAATGCTGGAGAAATCAGACGGTACATTGACTGCTGGAATCTCGTATCCCATAAACTGAATCTTGACAGCTTTGCTAGCGTATTTATTAGCTAGCTCGTTTCGCATATCTACACGCACTTGTGCTTTCTCAATTTGACTATTCAATTCAGCAGGGCTACTCTGTACCAATAGCTCGTATCCTGTTTTCAAATCAAAATTCAAACTAGAACAATATTCGTGAATAGCCAATGTACTTGGTAATGTGAAGTTCCACAGATCACGATCCTTAGCGTGATCACAGAGATGTTTTAGTCTTGTTTTGATTTCCTCATTATCAATGGCTTCACCAAAGGTATCGTAAGCCAACGTAGCACCTGACTCTGTTTTATCTATCATCAGTGAAACAGTTTTGGTGTGTAGCATGTAGACACCAGCGTCCTCGTCTGTTTCTACGAGAGCTTTGTCTAGGAATTTGTCACCAGTAAAGAGGTTATTGACAGCAGCTTCGTGATGATCCAACATGAACAATGTTCCAGCTAGATCAGCTAGCTTAGCAGTGTCTTCTCTGCTGAAAGAGAAGTCAAGAATGTAGACAGTTTTTCCTTCTAACAATTCTTCGTCTGGTAGAGGTTCACCATATTGAACAGGGATAAAGTTTGATACATGTAGCAAATTCATTTCACTGAAATAAGCGTACATGACGAGTGCTGCAACGTAGCCATCGTTACAGTTTTTGTGGTATAATACTACGGAATCAATGTTGTTCATGATTTAAAAATGGGTTTGAGTTAGGATAAGATACTGTTTTATTAGTATCCACATAGTGATATGTGGTTGTAATTAAATTGAAAACAAAAAAGAAAATAGCTACTAGTGCTAGGGTAATACCCTAGCACTAGTATTTACGAATCAGAACTTGACGTGTTTGAAAACATCAGGTTCTTCTTCCAACATTTCGAGAATAGTCTCGATCTGAAGCTTGCGGTGATGAGTCCGTAACTCAAACCCTAACTTGTCTTCCAGTTCGCGCACATAGCGCGACTTTGTTTGCATCTTGGCGAGTGCCGCCAAGATGCGCTGGACACGCATGTCCAACAACTCACGCTGAAGGACCAGAACTTGCTTCATCAAATCATCGTACTTTGTTGCCATGATTTTATTTCCGTTTGTTGAAAACTGCAAAACCGACAGCGGTTGCAAGAAGCAAACCGCCAACCACCAACAGACTGTCACCAAGTTTCTCGGCTGCTCGCCGAGTAGCTTGTTGTCGCCGCACATGCGCGGCGGCTTGCTCCATCGCCTCTTGCGAGGCACGGTTTGCCTCAGTAGCTGCTCGCGCAGCTTCCGCTTGTGATTGGAAATCGTGTACAGACATTTAAGTCTCCAGTTTCATAAGAGCACTGTTACTCCTACTCATGTTTACTATATGTGACTGAAAATAATTGGAATAGGAAATAATGCGTCATAATAGCCTAGGAAAATTCCTAGGCTATTATGATATTAATTTACTAAAGCTAATCGCATGAAGTCGTGAGTTCTAGCACGTATCTCGTCTTCATGCTCTATGAAGCTACAGAATTTAAATGACTTTAAGTAATCTGAATACCGCATGCAAAATCGCATAGGTTTTACATCTTCCTCACTTTCAAACTTAAACTCTATCTTAGCTCCTTCTAGTTCTATCAACTCTTCATTGATTTCTTCTAGTGTATAGTAATCTTTAAATGAAGGGTCATTTAAGTTTTTGAACAATATGTTCGTACAAATATGCTCTGCTAGAAAAGGCATCATTGACTCCTTATTTAAAGAAATATAGTTTAACTCATTGCTTTACAATTCCATTTGAATAACATCGTCACTCATATCATCCATTACCATGCCCAGCATGTATTGGCCATTCTTTTCCTCTTGAGGAGAGGCTTGGATTCGGTTGATGTCAATCCAGTCTTCAATGAATGGAATAGGATTCTTAGTGGGGATATCGTAACCATGTTCAATATTAAAGTAGTCTAATACGTCTTTAGCGTTATAGAGTACCCAACCTTTTAATAGTTCTGGTGTCATACCTACTAGCTCACGACCATCTGACAATAAGTAGTCTACCCAGTTTAGTTCAGAATCAATAACTGAAGTCACCAGTGTTTCAATACGTTGCTTATTGTTGATACGTGCTAATTTACCGTATTCGGTCTTAGCTTCGTAATCCAATACAGCGCGATCCAGTAGTTGATGCACTTCAAACTCGTCTTGACAGATTTTCTGTACTGCTTTACCGAACTGTACAAACTGCCCACTGTTAGCTACAGCAAACGTTACAGCAAAGCTAGCTACAAATTGAATACGCTCAAGACAATACATAGCCACTACAAACATGTAAATGCCTTCGTATGCTTTCTGATCCTTTTGAATGTTACCACTGGCTAACGCAAGTGAAGTATCGTAGACTTTAGAAAACACATCTGCCACAGCATCCATGCGTTGTAATGCTTCGGATACTTCTAGGATTTCTTTCAATACTTGATCAGGATCATCGAAGCTATTCCTCACCATTTCTGAATATGTAAGTCCGTGCACGCAGTTACCCGTTACAGAAACAGCACCACTGTGCCTAACCATAAAGTAACTACTAGGAACAGTAAGGCAATATACGTTACCCGTATATTCTATCGCTGTTTTAATAATAGCGTTACCCACGGTGTAAGGTCTGTCGCATATATACACCTGATAAGATTGTTTTGTATTACTGTAGCTGCCACCGGGCATTAGTGCACTAATGCGTTCAGGTATAACAGTAACGTGTGCCCTGTGACCAACCAGGTGAGCAAGAGCCACCACTTTATCAATACACGCTTTATTGGTAGACATGTACCTTGTTCGCCCCTTATCAGTTACATTGCCATCCCAGTGCTTGATTTCATCTAGGAAATCCATTGCCCATTCATAGCTGATTTTATCTAAATCAAACCAATCAAAGGTTTTTGCCAGTTTATTATACTCGCATACCGGGACATACACGTAAACGTTCTTGTACCATCAGCGATAGCTCTTTCGCTCTTGGAGTCTATTTCAGAAATTCTCCAATTTGCAGCATTACATAATTCAAATAATCTATTAATTTTTCTTTTCTTAGAAAAACCAAACCTATAATACACATGCCCTGTGTTTGCTCCAGTGTATTTTTCACTACACAGTGACCCGTCTGCTTGAACAGCAACGTACAGGCGCTCTTGTGCTGTCATGTGCCTTCCCCCAGTGGATATGAATCCGGCTGTAGGTAACGCGTTGCCGCCACTGTAATGGACGGTTTCAGCAGTATTGCACAGTGGTGAGGTAAGAAAAGAACTGTACGGGTAAACGATAGGCATTCTGTGGTTAGGTGTAGTAATCTGACTTACGTTCCTATTACCATCGTAGAAGTGGTACATTAGACCATCGTGCGGTTTTACAATAATTGCTTGTGGGTTTACAAAAGTGATGGCGCGTGTACTGTATTCCCATTGAGCCACCGTATCATCCATGGTGACCTCATCTATTCTTTTCCAGCCTTTTG
>JACCEA010258286.1_pt1 | contig 11769 bp, 16 predicted proteins | sample 7449851 | NCBI WGS metagenome assembly JACCEA01 (sample SAMN15323453, study PRJNA562643) | freshwater metagenome | isolation source: river surface water | place: USA:Blue River Watershed | collected 2017-08-18 | reverse complement strand
TTCATTACTCAATCTTTGAGGATTTAATCGTGTTGTAATCAAACTTAAAATATATGGAGATATCAAATTTCTTGACATTTCATTTCTTTCTTGCGATCTATTAAACATAAAAAAACTTGTATTACCTCCATTTATATTTTCTTCATTTTGTTCATTTTGTTCATTTTGTTCATTTTGTTCATTTTCTTCTTCGTTTTCATTAATTTCTTCAGATTCTAAAGTAGTTTCTGATATTAATGGTTGAGGAATATTAATTTGATTTGTTAAATTTGATGTATTTATACTCTCATTTAAAATAGTATTAAAAATATTTAAAAAATTAGATATAGGTTGTATTGTTGTATTTAATGGTATATTTGAATTATTAATCATAAATTGAGATGACATTAATAATCTTGGATTAACAATTAATTCATTTATATCTGTATGAAAAGATAATCGATGTCTAGGTTGAGAACATATTTGAATATGTTCTTCATATTCATTAAATCTAACACTTTCATCACAAAATTCACATGGAATAAAAGTTTCATCATCATTTATATAATTTATATTTTCATCAATTGAATTTTCATTACTTAATACTTGTTCATCAATTATTGATTCAGAATTAATTATACATTCGTTATTATCATAATATATGTTTGACATAATTAAAATAAATATTACTATTTTAATAATATAATATTTTCTTAAATAAAAAATTTGAAATTTAAAAATCAATTATTTAAAGAAAAAAATATTAATAATAAAAAATGGATTTTGTAAGTTATAATAATTGTAGTTTAGATTTCATTTTTGTATTAAAATGTACTAACAATGTAAAATTACTATCTATTTTTCCAAATATAGATAAAGCTTTAGATGAACTAGCAATTTATATTAAAAATGTTGATAGTAATTTAAATAATTATTCAATATCTAAATATGTTGTTGATATAGATGATAGAAATTATTATTATGATAAATCTTATAATTTAAATGAATTAATTAATATTAAAGATATATTAACCAATGATAAAGATGATAGTAGTTATTATTCAAGTTGTCCAGATAATTATTCATTAGATTCAAATGAATCCACATCAGAATAAATATATATTTATTATTTCAATAAACTTATATAAATAACTAAATTTATTTTATCTATTATAACTAATACGAATAATGTTAAATCAAATTAATATTAAATCTAAACAAATTGCATTAGTTGATTTCGATGGTGTAATTCTTAAAAATAATAAACCTAATAAAGTTATTGTTAAAAGAATTGAAAATTATGTATCACAACAACTTGGTATTAAAAATGATAGATTAATTAAATCTATAAACAAACAACTTTATCAAGCTTGTAATCATACATTATATGGTTTAAGAACTCTTGATTGTATTGATACTGATTTATCCAGTTTTAATAAAAATATATATTCTAATTTAGATATTGAATGGAAATTAGATGATAATGAAATTAGAAATTGGGAAATATTTTATAATTTTATGTATATAAAAAATATTCCTGTGTATATTTTTAGTAATGCTCCAAAAACATGGTGTAATCATTTTATAAAAGATTATAATGTACAATATGTAAATGACTATATATCATCTTATCCTCCCATAATATTTCCAAATGAATTACTCAAAAATGATATAAATTTATATCAAGCAATTTCTAATAAATTTAATAAACATAATATTATATTTTTTGATGATAATTTTGGAAATCTTAAACCTATATTAAAACATCCTAAATGGACAAGCGTATTAATTAATGATGAAACTGATTTTACATTAAAATTAAATAATGGAATGTACATTATGAAAGAATTAAGTAATATTGCTGATTTATTTAATGATGATTATTTATCAATCGATAATGTTAAATAAGATACTATTGTAAATAAAAATGTTCCCCATAAAGTATCCATGATAACTGTAAATAAATCATATTTTTCAAATATGGCTAAATTTGTAAAATTATATACACCATAAACTAAAAATCCTAAACCACCACCATATAATAGTGATCCTTTTAGAATTGATAAATTAGATGATTTTATTTTAGGTAAAATAAAAATATACATTATTAATATTACACAAACATAAGATAAAATTGCTCCTATAAAATTAATTTTTATTGACTTGTTTTGAATTTTTTTTATTGTTTCATTATAGATTTTAGAAGTTAAATTAAGATAAACTAAATCTAATAATAAAACTAAAATCAATATTATCAAAAGTTTTCGAAACATTTTATAATATCATTATAAAATAATATAAAATGAATATTAATATAGAAAATATTTTTAGCAAAAATATTTATAATTCAAGATATTTAGATATCACTAAAACAACAATCAATAATATTTTAAATAATACTAAATTTAAAACTATTGACACATATACTCCTGAAGATGATGATATAATTATTGATGAAATTACTATGTATAATGATAAATATAGAAGTTTATCTACTGACCTTAAAAATAAATTATATATTTTAGGAAAAAAAACACCTATAATCTTTTTTGATTATAGAAATGATAGAATACAAACACGAAGTATTCAACAAAAACTTGGTGATGTTACAACAAATTATATTATTCAAAAATTAGAAAATTCAAAATATAAAGATTTATTTATGTTATTTTATATACCTATGAATGAAGTTCTTGAAAATTATTGTTCTTTAAAAAATATAGAATTTAATAAAGATATATGTTTATTTTATAAAGGCGGAAATGTATTTAGAATACTTCTTAAAAATATAATTAATATTTTTGATAAAGATGAATATAGAAAACTTTTAAAAAGAAGTGATGCTGATTTTCAATTATATATTAATCCCGATCTTACTAATTATAATATTATAAAAGAAGAAATATCAAAATTAGTAGTATATGTTTTATACAATCTGAAACATTATATGAAAAAAAATAATATAATTAATATACCAAAAGATACTGATGATTTAAAAAATCAATATATAGAAGAATTAAAAAATAATAATATTAAAGTTAAAAATTTAGAAATTAAAGTATTTGATTCAACAAGAAAAGATTTTATAATTAAATTAAATAAACTTTATAAAAATAATGATAAAGATTATGTTATGATGAATACATATAATTCTATTTTAGATGGTATAGATAGTAATCGTTCTGTGTATTATATAAGTATAAATACAGCACTTAAATTTCAAAGAAAAGATAATTTAAAAGCACAATTTGATTTAATTCGTTTTAGAAGAAATATTAAATTAATGATTGAAGAAGAAGATGGTTCTCAAATAGATTTACATTCTCCATTTGAAATTATTGATGTAAGTATTCCTACAGGTGAAGATTATGGATTAATAAAATTAAAAAAAGATCTTTATAAATATGTTCAAGAATATTATTTTGAAAATATTAAATTTTTAGCACCAACTATAGAATATCAACTATTAGATTTACATGATTTATTATTTAAACAAAATGAATTTCCTTGGACAGATATTAAATATGAAAAAAGAATTACAAGATATTTTTTAACAATGATAGTTTATGAGATTGTAGAAAAATTAAAATTAAATAAAAATATTCATGAATCTCTTAAAGAAATATATATATCCTTTTTTTATTTTATAAATTTTATAAAATGTTTAATAAAAAAAGATAAATGTACTTTCAATAAATCAATTATAAAAACAATTTATATTTTGAAACTTTTTGAAGAATATGAAATTTTAAATGATAAAATTGAAAAACTTAATGATGAAATTGAAATTAAGAATTTTATTAATTTTGGAAAAAATTTAATTAAAATTTTTAATGAATTAATGAAAGAAATAAATATCTTAATAAAAAAATTTAAATCTGTTAAAATTGATCAAATTAATGATATGTATCAAAAATTATTTGTTCATAATGAAACTAATATTCTCTAAATAAGATATATTTGAATGTTCTTTTTTTATTTTAGTAAAATTTGATAATAAATTTAATAATCTCTTAATCCATCTATTTCCATCATAATAATCTGTAACTATTTTATAATTTTTATTATCATCAATTATTATTGATTTTGGAATATGTTTATACCATGATGATATAGGATACATTGAAATTGGATCATCATCATTTGTAATACGCCAATAATTATTTACATATTTATTAAAATTTTGCACAAAAATATCATTTCCTACTCTTGGAGAACCGTAAGTAAAACAATTTATTTCCGTTAAAGGAAATTGTTTTTTTATAAATATAGTTGCTAGACTAGCTAATGCAGCACCTAAACTATGACCACATATATTAACTTTTATTTTATTGTTTTCATGATCCAAATAATTTAGATCTTTTATTATTGAATCTAACACAGCAATTAATTGATTATAAAAACCTCTATGTATTGTTCCAATATTATTTAATTTATATGGTCTAATGTCTAAATCGTATAATATATCTTTAATATCATTAGTCCCTCTAAAAACTAGAAAAACTTCATTATCATTTTCATTAATTATAAAATATGCTTGCGTATCACTATTATTATTATCATAAAATATTATTCTAAAATTTACAAATAATTTAGATAAATATTCTATTAGCATAGGTGGTTCTTCATAAGATAATTTACTTAATAAACATGTTTTGTATAAAATATTCCAATCAATTTTAAAATCCATTTTGTATTAATTAAGTAAATTTATATAAAGAAATTTTTTTATAAATTATAAAAATTTAAATATAATGAATACATTTTTATTTTATTCAACACATTTAGATTGTTTTGCTGTATTACTTTATTTATATAATTTAAATAAGGACATTGTAAATAATATTGAAATAATTGATGTTAAATCAACCAAAATATTAATGTATATGGACTGGGAAAAAGATATAAATGAAGCAATCAGTTCATTAGGTTATGGAGAACATAATATTAAATGGAATAATAAAAATATAAATGTTATTGTCAATAAATATCATGGAACAAAAATATTACATTCATATGATATGAGACGACCTGAAATAATAAAAGAAATAATCATTACTGGAGAAAATATAACAAACGAAGATATTTCAAATATCATTAAAGAAAGTAAAGATTATTTAAGTGATTTACTTGGAACTGATATGTCTACTGAAAAAATAAAAAAATATATTTATCAAGAAGAAAGATGGGATCTTATGAATAGTACTAATTCAAGAGACTATGATAGTTTATTTCTTAAAAATAAAGATAAAGAAGAGTTATTTAATTATGTCAATGATTTTCTTAGTAAAGAAACAAAAAAAGATTATATCAAATATAATATACCATATAAATGTAATATATTATTATATGGAAAACCTGGAACAGGTAAAACTACAACAATATTAGCTTTAGCATCTAAATTTAATTTAAATATAGGTATAATACCGTTATCAGCAAAATTAGATGATATAGAATTAGTTTATGCTATGAATTCTCTTAAAAAAATAAATTGTAGAATACTTGTTCTCGAAGATATAGATTGTATATTTACAGAAAGAAAAGTTAATGATTCTTATAAAAATTCGGTTACTCTATCAGGATTATTAAATTGTCTTGATGGTTTATTCAGAAATGAAGGAATTATTGTTGTATTAACAGCAAATAATATAAACAATATTGATGAAGCTATGTTAAGATCAAGTAGAATTGATTTTAAACTTAAATATGAATATGCTGATAAAGAACAAACATTTGAATGTTTTAAATATTATTTTCCTCAAAAACTAGATCTTTTTGATTCATTTTATAAAATTATTAAAAATAAAGATTATACTATTGCAACTCTTCAAACATTTTTTTTTAAACATCGTAAAAAAGATAATATAATAGATTATATAGACGATATTGATTATAATATTTTAGGAAAAAAATGTGATGAAATTTCAAATAATATTCAAGAACATTTATATACATAAATATAAAATGAGTTTAGATTTTGGTTTAATGGCTAAATTAATTGTTGATGCTTTTGAAAAAAAAGAAAAATATAATAATTCTATTGATGAAACTACAATAATTATATTTGAAGATGATAAAAATAATGAACGAAGAAATACTAAATATCTTTTAATCGATATATTAAATATTTTATTAAGTGTAATTCTTGGTTTTATTGCTTTTTATTTAAGTTGGACTTGTAACACAGCATTAAATTATCATATATTAATTAAGTCTATTTTTGCTGTTTTCGCATTTTTATTCGGATTTATATATATAATATTATATTTCTTATTTAGATGGGACACATGTAGTTCAATTTTATCTAAGAAGAATTAGAATTAGTTTTATCAGATATTAATTTTTGTGTTTTAATTACATTAGCTTCTAAATAAGGTGTTATTATTTCTTCGTCTCTTTTAAGATAATCTATTTTAACTTTATTTACATCATTTTGATGATTATATAAATTTTTTTGTTGAATTAAATCAACGTCATATTTATCTTTATAAACTTGATTTAAATCATAAATTATATCAGATAATCTATTTTCAAATTCATTTTTTATTTGAGTATCTATTCTAATTAATGTATTTGTAAAAGAAAGTAATAAAATTAAAAATATTATAAATATAATTATACTTAATATTGTCATTCCTCTATTATTTTTATAATAGAAAAAAATATAAATTTATTGAGATACTGGACAAGAATTATTACTTGTTACTGTTGGACCTATATTAATATTTGAAGCATTTACTAATTGTGATTTTATATTTTGAGCATTTATTACATTAGCTTTTAATTCTGTTTCTAATTCACTTTTAGGAATATAATTTTTTTTAATATAACTTATGTCATTATTTACATTCATTAATTTATTTTCTTGTTCTTGATCATAATTAAACTGTGATAAATTTAATTTATTTAATTCATCTTTTAAACTTTGTAATCGTTTATCTACATACGCTTTAACTACAGTATCACGATAAGAAAGCCATATTGTTACAATTATCAATAATACAATACATATAATTGATGTAATTGTTGTTACAGATAAATTTACTAAAATTTCTAAAAAATTCATTTTATTAATATATAATTATAAAAAATTTGATTTATATTTATAAATTTTAATTCTAAAGCTTAAAATGATTTCACCATTCGCTTCATTCAAAAATACTAATCCTGATTTTAATGTAGACTTTATAAAACCACCAAAAATACTTACATTCGAACAAATTAAGATTATTAGATATATGAATAGAAATGTATATAATATTCCTATTAGAAAAAAAAGATCATTTGAATTAGATAGAAAATTAAGTAAAATTAAGTATTCATATTTTTGTGGTATATTAACATCATCTACTAAGAAAAAATGTGTTAAATTTTCAGATAAACCACAGATTTTTGAATTTCAAAAAAGTATTTCTCTTAAAGTTGCTTAACATTTAAGTAATAATTTCTTTTAAACTATAAAATGTATATTTCTACCACATTACATGTAATAAATCATAAAAATAATTTTATGAATTTACAAAATAATAATAAAACATATCTTATAGCTTTTCCTAAAAAATTTCATGCTACTATAGTTAAAAATCAAATAAATATAGATAGTAAAATATATTTTACTAATAGGACTTATATAAATGTTAAAGATGATGTTAATTATGGATTAATTCCATATGATGTTCCTAAAATAAAAAATGATATTTTAATTGATGATAATGCTTTTTTACATATATCAAAAAGTCTAGAATATAATACAAATTTTATTATTGATAAATATGATTTATCTGATATATTATTATATCCATTTACTAAGAATATTGGTATTGTTTTACCAATGGATATTCAAAAAGATGATAATCATGAGTTTATATTTGATGCATTAGTTGTTGAACCAATATTTGATACTGAACTTTTTTCTAAAAATCTTAAAATTTAAGGTAATTAAACATTATTGATAAATTTATGATACCTGTAAATAAAGTAATTGTTGTTAAAGATAAATTAAAAATTGTTAAATTTGATATATTATTTATTTTATTTTCTAAATTATCAATTATATCTGTTGAAATAGATGATATATTTGTATCATCTTCATGTAATAATTCATTATCTGATGAATCATAGCTTGATGAATTGTCATTAATATGTGGATTATAACCATAACTTGAATTAGTTTCTTTTGAAGATGAATTTTGATTAATGTGTGGACTATAACCAAAACTTGAATTACTATCTGTTGAAGTTGTTGTATATTTTCTGCTTATATTTTTTTGAAGTATATTATCATAACAAGAAATACTACTATCATCATCATAAATTATAAATTCTTCTAATTCTTTTAAATTTTTGTATTCTTCTTTTATTTCATTTAAATTATATATCTGTGTTAAATGATAATCAATTGTATCATTATCAATTATAATATCATTATTTTTTAATGATAAACTTGTTTTTAAATTTAATACATATTCATAATGATTTGATATAATTTCTTGTAAATCAGAATCATCTGTTAATTCTTCTAAACAATTTAAAATTTTATTTTTTATTGATAAATCTTCAATATCATTTAAATACTTAATTTTAATTAAATTTGTAACATCCGATATTTTCATTTTATTAAATTTTAATAAATATCTTTAAGTAGTTTTAGACAGTTAAATTTTAGATTTTAAAATAATTTTTAAGAGTTAGTAAAAATTTCTCATCTGAATTTTGAATATAATCTATATTATATAATTCAAAATATTTGGAACTTAAATAAATCATTAATAAAATATTTGGTTTTACTTCATTAATATATATTTCACTTATTTTTATATAATCTGTTTCTTTTTCTAATTCTTCTCTAAACTTTAATAAATTACCGCAAGGTATTTTCTGTACGGTTTCAAAATCAATAAATTTTATAATTTTATTTTTTTTATAGTTATTAGCTATAAGTATATTACCCAAATGTAAGTCATTATGCGAATAACCTAATAACCATAAATTTTTTATAGAAGTAAATATATTTTTATATAATAAATTTTTATTATAAAATAAACTAAATATTCTATTTAGAAATGAATATTTATAAAATATTTTTCTTCCTATAATTTTTTCCATAATTATCATATATACAAAATAACCATTATTACTTACAACAGGACAAGAGTAAAAAATTTTTGGTACAATATCAGAACCTTTTATATTTTTGTATTTTGAATTCCATATTTTATCTCCATATATAACTTCTCTAAATGCAGTTAATAATTTTCTATAAGTATAAAAAGTTATATATTTTACAATATAAATTTTTTTATCAAATTTATTGAATTTAATTGTAAAATCTTCACTTAATTTATTTTTATTAGAAAAATCTTCACATAAATTATATATTTTATTTACTTGAAATATACTTGCTTCATATATTTTATTACCATTAGTGCTACTTTGTATAAAATTTAAATTTTTAATATGAAGTGATAATTTATCTGTTTCTAAATTATTCATACATAGCAAAATAATCAAGTTTATTTTCATATTTTTTAATAGTTTTACATATTCTTGGATCTAGAGTGCTATTATAAAATTCATCTATATAAATATCATTATATAAATTGCTACCATAATTCATCATAAATAATATATTATATAATGTATATATTATTCTTTAATTTCTAAAATAAAATCATTTTTATTTTTTTTTATATTATCCAATGGTATAAACTCTTCTTGTATTTTTTTAATTTTTTTACCAAGTTTTAAAATTTGTATTAAATCTTCTCCATATAATAATCGATCAATTGAACCATATTGTTTTTCAAATTTATTTTTAATAAATAATAAAGGTTCTAATTCATTTTCTTCAATTGTATCTAATTCTATACTTATTTTTTCTAAAAATATATCTACTGGTTCTCTCATATTTTTAGTAAGTGATAATGTAGAATCAATATTTCTAATTAAATTACTATATTTATATGTACTTAATTTATAATTGGTTTCTACTTCACTTGGTTTTAAATGTCTATTTATAGATGCAAGAATACTAGTTACTAAAGTAACAGCACCAATTATTAAATTAATATTTGTATTAGTTGTTTCATTACTAACAAACAAAGTTGCTGAAGAAATTGAAGATAATATAATTATAGGATATGATAAAAAATTATTAAGATGTCTATAGAAATAAGCACTTTGATTCTGTAACCATAATTTAACAAACATTTTACTTTTCCACTGTTTTAATATTAATTCGTGTTCTTTATCCCAATCCATTAATTTACTTTGTAAATTAAACCTTTCTTAAATATATATAATTTATGTTAAAATTATTACATAATGAAAATGAAATTGAAGTTGGTTGTGATGAAGTTGGTAGAGGAGCACTTGCTGGACCAGTAGTTGCAGCTTGTGTTGTATTTAGCAATGAAATTGAAACTAATGAAATATTATCTCAAATAAAAGATAGTAAATTATTATCCAAAAAAAAAAGAGAAGAACTTTCCGAATATATCAAAAATTATGCTTTAGATTGGTCAGTTGGCTTTGTTGATAATAAACGAATAGATGAAATTAATATTCTTAATGCAACATTTGAAGCTATGCATAAAGCATTAGATAAAATAACTATTGATATTGATCATATTATTGTTGATGGGAATAGATTTAAAAAATATAAGAATATAAAAAATACATGTATTATTAAAGGTGATAATGAATATTTAAGTATTGCTTCTGCAAGTATAATTGCTAAAGTTGAAAGAGATAAATATATGACTGATTTAGCTAATCAACCTGCATTATCTGTATATAAATTTGAAAAAAATTCAGGGTATGGAACAAAAATACATAAAGAAGCAATATCTAAATATGGAGTATCTGATTATCATAGAATGTCATTTTGCTTAACCTAAATTATTTATGTTTTATTAATAATTTGTTTTAGTTTTTCTTCATTTATACAAGTGTTATTAATACATATTTGATCTAAAGATTTAACTTTTTTTGTTGATAATTCATTTTGATTTAGATATGAACTAACATTACCATTTTGACCAACACCTATTGTAGCATTAGCATATATATCCCAAGTGTGAAGACCACCACCCCAACCATTTGGTAATCTTGAATTTTCATCAACAACAGTTTTTAAATGTCCTTTATGATAAACTTGACCATTTGCTTGAAATTTATGTTGCATAGCTCCATCACTTTGACAGTTTCCTGTTGCACAAGAGTTTCCCCAAATTTCTAATGATTCATTTGGGTCGTCATTTATTGTTACTCTTAAAGATGCATTTCCATTTTGAACTATTTTTTCCATCCAATATGAATCTGAACCATTTGTAGCATTTCCAATAGAACTAAATGAAGGGTCTTTAAAAAATATTCTTTTATTCAAATTTATATCATTCTTTACATCTGTGTTTCCATTCTTATCAACTACCAAACTTTCTGTTCCATTTGTATAAATTGTTACTGGTCTATCACTTTCACTCCATATACCTCTATTTTTATTATCACTACCGAAAAATAATCTATCTTTATTTGTTCTACTCATTTCTATCCAGTTCCAATCATTTTCTCCTCTTGTTACATGTAAAGTTCCTTTTATTTGCGTTTTGGTATCACCTTTGCCTAAAGATATTTCAGAAGCTCCCCAATCTCCTATTAATATATTTTTTCCATTTTTACCTGGTCTTATATATGTATTTTGATCTTCCCAAGGAAAATGTGACCATCCTTCTTCACCTCCAAAAGATGCTCCAACTAATTTATTACTTGTTTTTGTACTTAAAATTGCTT
>JACCEA010322026.1_pt1 | contig 11772 bp, 14 predicted proteins | sample 7449851 | NCBI WGS metagenome assembly JACCEA01 (sample SAMN15323453, study PRJNA562643) | freshwater metagenome | isolation source: river surface water | place: USA:Blue River Watershed | collected 2017-08-18 | reverse complement strand
TTTTAAGCATTTTAACGTTATAACGTTTAGTTAATAAAACGACAATCACAATATCGATAAATGGCTATATAGCTAATATGAGATCACTGTGTTAGCGATTTGTCGACAAAAACACGCATGAACTGAACCCTAAAAACCATTTATCGATATTGATATTGTCGTTTTATTAACTAAACGTTATAACGTTAAAATGCTTAAAAATTTTAAAGATTTATAACTTCTTGCTCTTGAAGGGCTCGCCACTTACCTACAGGCAACTCCCCTAAACGAACTGAGCCAATTGCGGTTCGGACCAGACGCTCGACCGGATTTCCAAGTGTTTCGAAAATCCTTCTCACAATTTGATTGCGGCCCTCGTGTATTACCAACTCTATCCAAGCCCCTCTTCTCTCGACGGAGATCGGTTTGGCCAAGCCATCATCTAGCTCAACGCCCTTTTTGAGCTGTTCAAGAAGTTTGTTGGTTACCTCCTGCTCGCAGAGCACAAGGTAGGTTTTCTTAACACCGAAGGAGGGATGGGTGGCTTCATGAGCCCATTGACCATCATTGGTAAGAATGATCAACCCTTCACTCTCTTTATCCAACCGACCAACATGAAAGAGCCGTTCATTGAAACTGCCAAAGAAGTCATTCAAGGATGGGCGATTGTCAGGGTCTGACATGGTGGACAAAACACCCTTAGGTTTATGAAATGCGATGTAAGTATTAGTCTTTTTTGACTGAATTAACTCATTATCAACTTCAACTTTATGGTTTATCGGATTGATTTTGGTTCCAAGAGTACGAACTACCCGACCATCGATCTTTACCCTACCGGCGAGAATTAGCTCTTCGCAGGCTCGGCGGCTAGCAACACCGCAATCAGCCATGAATTTCTGCAGCCTAACTAAATCAGAAGAATTACTTGGATTTTTTCCGGGCTTGGGCACCCGAGTAATTGTACGTTACTCAGTAAGTGAAGCTATAACCTCATCTAGGCCATCAACATCTGGCAAGAAGGGCGCCAGAGCCGGCAAATCTTCGACCCGATTGACCCCAATACGCTCTAGGAAGTAATGAGTTGTTCGATAGAGAATTGCGCCTGTTTCGTTCTCTACCCCGCACTCCTCTACTAAGCCCCTTGTAACCAGCGTCTTCATAACCGCTTCAACATTTACTCCTCTGATGGCCGATACGCGAGCCCTTGAGATGGGCTGGCGATAGGCGATAACCGCCAAGGTTTCCAAGGCAGCTTGAGTTAACTTTGCCTGTTGTCCATCCAAAACAAATTTTTCTACCAGCGGAGCGAGATCTGGATGGCTATAAAAACGCCATCCGCCGGCAATTTGCTTGAGAGCGAAACCGCGACCATCGGCCTCATATTGGGCGCTCAGGGCGTGCAGAGTTTCCAGCACCTGCTCAGTAGGAACTTCGATAATCTGCGCTAAAACCAGCTCTGAAACCGGCTCCTCGACCACCATTAGAATCGCTTCAACCGAACGCGCAATCTCTGAATTACTCATTATCCCCGCCTTCTACAATCTCAATGCCATCCTTGTCCTCTGAAAAACCCTGTGTAATCTGATCAAACTCGTCGCTCACATTGACCTCCCCGGCCTCTGAACCGGTCCAAGTTATCTGGAGCTCCCCTAGTGCGACGACCTGTTCAAATCTCACCGAGCCATCTTTGTACAACTCCAATAGGGACAGGAATCGAGCCACAACCACCAGGGTGTTTTCGGCGTCGGAGACCAGGCTGCGAAAACTCAAGGTTTTATGCCGCCTTAACGAGTTAACAACATTTACCGCCTCGGCCGCCACACTTACTAAGGGCAGATGTAGGTGCTCCACTGAGAGGGTCGGTGCGGTTTTCGGGGTGAGCACCCTATTGGCGATAGCCGCAAAACGTTCTGGGGTTACCCCAATCAAAACCTCGGGAAGCAAGGCAGAAAAGATTGGATCTAAAGCAACGGAGCGGGCGAAACTCCTCTCCTGGGCAGAGATGCGATTCTCCAGAATTCCAGCAATCTCTTTAAAGGCCCGATATTGAAGCAAGCGGGCAAACAGCAGATCCCTCGCTTCCAAGAGAGCTAAATCTTCCTCATCCTCGATCTCGCCGGATGGCAACAATCTCGCCGCTTTGAGGTCTAGCAAAGTTGCTGCAACGACAAGGAATTCAGTTGCCTGATCAAGCTGCCAACCAGCTTCGGTCTTTTCCAATTCGCGAATATAGGAAATGAACTCGTCAGTTACAGTTGCAATCGCGACATCTGTGATATCCATTCGATGCCTCGAAATAAGTTGCAACAACAGATCAAATGGGCCATCGAAATTCTCTAAATGGACTGAGAACCCTGCAACTCTTCCTTCACCAGAGACGGTTGTAGCCCCTGCGATGGGTGGAAGAGAACCTAAAGTATTACTTGAGGGTTCTACAATTTCTTCATTCATGATTGTCATACTCTACGCGTGTCGCTGCCATTGCACCTACATGCCATGACTAAAGTCGCGGCATGGCAAAAAGTGCTTCAGAGATATCTCGATTGAACGCTAAATCGACAATATCCAAATTTGATTCAGAGATAGTCACATCATCAATGGTGCTTGGCACCCCGCAACGGGATTTTCCAGTCCCAGCTCCTCTAACCGAGCACGGCAATGCAAAGATTATTTCCGTTGTTAATCAAAAAGGTGGAGTAGGAAAGACAACTACAACGATTAATCTCGGTGCGGCCTTTGCAGAGTTGGGACGAAGAGTTCTACTTGTTGACTTTGATCCGCAGCACTCTTTGTCGGTTGGACTTAACGTCTCTACCCGCGATCTTGAAGGCTCCATCTACAACTTAATGATGGATGAATCTACAAAAATTGAGGATTTCCTTCTCAAGACAAGTGTTCCGGGAATGGACATGATTCCTGCTCACGAGGATTTATCAGGGGCTGAAGGTGGCTTGGTTACCGTTATTGCACGCGAGAAAATTTTGAAGCGTGTACTTAATACCGTTACTGATTTTTATGATGTCATTTTGATTGATTGTCAGCCATCCTTGGGCTTGCTAACCGTAAACGCATTAACCGCTTCTGACTGGGTTTTAGTTCCTCTTGAGTGTGAATACTTTGCCCTTCGCGGTGTTGCCCTATTGGATGACATCATCAAAAAGGTACAGATAAACACCAATCCTGACCTGCAATTGTTGGGAATTCTGCCAACTATGTTTGATAGAAAAACAGTGCACAGCCGCGAGGTTCTTGAGCGAATCTCAGAGGCGTTTCCAAACAAGATTTTTGATACCACAATCGCACGTACTGTGCGTTTCCCTGAAACAACTGTAGCTGGTGAACCAATCACCTCATATGCCAGCGCGTCAATTGGCGCAGCTGCTTACCGTCGTTTAGCCAGAGAAATTATTGCCAATGGAGGTGTGCGATGAGTAGAAGAATAAGTTTGCCAGGAGCCGATGAGCTCTTCCGCAAAACAACTTTAAGTGCGGTGCCTGATCAATCTGTCGAAGAGGTAGAGGTGGCACACACTAATCGTCCGACTACTGCGACTGCAGCTGCCGCAAAACCGGCAAACACCAACACCGGTGTACGACAAACTCCACGGCGCCGACCGACCGGTTTGGATAAATCACCATCGGGTCGCGAAAAACATGATGAAAAGATTACGGTGTACCTATCGCCAGAAGAGTTGTTTGATCTAGAACAAGCAAGATTGCATTTGCGTGGCGACCTGGGACTTGCAGTAGATCGCGGTCGAATAGTTCGTGAGGCGTTGGCTATAGTTATTGCAGATTTGGAGTCAAAAGGTGATCAATCAATAATTGCTCGCCGTTTGCGAGGTCGCTGAGTTAGCCTGAAGTAGATCTTGGATGAGCTGCGATGTAGCTTTCACGCAACTTATCTATGGTTACCAGGGTATAGATCTGAGTAGTTGTCACTGACGAGTGACCAAGTAACTCCTGCACCACTCTTATGTCTGCTCCCCCATCCAATAGATGGGTGGCAAAGGAGTGCCTTAGGGAATGGGGTGAAACTTCGCTAGCAACCTTTGCTCGTTCGGCGCTATCTTTCACAACCTGCCAGCCACTTTGTCTAGATAGCCGAGTTCCTAAACTTTCATTTAGGAAAAATGCTGCAACATTTGGCTTCTTCACAAGAACTGGCCGCGAGCGAACTAAGTATTGATCCAGCGCCTTTTGCGCATAGCTCCCCAGAGGGACCAACCTTTCCTTGCCGCCCTTACCCTTTACCTTTACAGTCACTACTGAATCCTCGCTCATTGAAATATCTCCAACGTTGAGTGCGACCGCTTCGCTCACACGTGCGCCGGTTGCGTACAGGAGTTCGAGAAGTGCTCGATTTCGAATTCCGATAATTGAATCATCGCAGGAGTCAATTAGGCGTGACACCTCGTCGATGGTTAGAGCTTTTGGCAAGCGTTTGGGAATCTTTGGTGGAAGATACTCTTTAACTTGATTAGAAATTCCTGCATCTTTTTCCAAAAAGTTATACCAGCTGCGTATCGCTACTACCTTGCGAGCGATGCTTGACTCAGATAATTTTTTTACTCGCAACTCCGCAACAAACTTGGAGACTGTTTCGGAGTTTGCCGACTCAATAGCTGTCTTTGAAATCTTGAGAAAATCAACAAAGCTTCCCAGATCTCTTCCGTAAGCGCTGACGGTATTTTTACTAAGTCCCTTCTCAACCAAACAATGGTTGAGAAAGGTTTGTAATGATTCGGATTTAACCACGTTCTATTGCGGCTTTTATCAAGCCGACAAACAGAGGATGTGGGTTGGTGGGCCGGGATCGAAACTCTGGATGGGCCTGCGTTCCTACAAAGTAGGGGTGCTGATCTTGAGGCAATTCAACGAACTCAACTAGGTGATTATCTGGCGATGTTCCACTGAAAACTAAGCCAGCCTTTGATATCTGCTCGCGATAAGAGTTATTAACCTCATACCTATGTCTATGTCGCTCAGAAATCTCTGCGCTTCCATAAGTTTGAGCGACAATTGAGCCTGGCGTTAGAACGGCTTTGTATAAACCAAGACGCATACTTCCGCCCATATCAGCTTCACCAGAGACGATCTTCTCCTGGCCTGCCATCGTCGCAATCACTGGATCGGAGGTAGTTGGGTCAAACTCAGCGCTGTTAGCATTTTTTAGTCCCGCAAGATTTCTGGCTACTTCGATAACCATGCACTGTAAACCCAAACACAATCCCAATGTTGGAATCTTGTTTTCTCTGGCAAATTTCAATGCACCTAATTTGCCCTCAATGCCTCGAACGCCGAAACCACCCGGTACGCAGATTGCATCTAGATGGCCCAAGTTTTTCTTAGCACCTGATTCACTTTCGCAATCGTCGCTAACTATCCAGTGGATCTCTACCTTTGCATTGTTGGCAAAGCCTCCAGCCCGCAACGCTTCTGTGACTGAAAGATATGCATCTGGTAGATCAACATACTTTCCTACTAAGCCGACCTTTACAGTATGTGCCGGGTTATGCACTCGCTCTAACAAAGCATCCCACTCCTGCCAAGCAACATCGTTGGCTGGCAGACCCAATCTCCTTACCAAATAGGAGTCCAGACCCTCCTTATGTAAAACCTTTGGAATGTCGTAAATAGATGGCGCATCCACAGCGGCAACTACCGCTTCCTGATCTACATCGCACATCAGCGAAATCTTTTTCTTAACAGCCGCTGGGATCTCTCTGTCGGAGCGCAGCACTACAGCATCGGGTGAAATACCGATGGATCGTAAAGCTTGAACTGAGTGCTGAGTTGGCTTTGTCTTCAATTCACCAGAAGGACCGATATACGGCACTAATGAGACATGCAAATAAAAGACATTCTCTCTACCAACTTCTTGTCGGATCTGCCGAGCAGCTTCCAAAAACGGTAAGGATTCGATGTCGCCTACGGTTCCACCGATTTCCGTAATAACAATGTCAATATCTGGGGCTGCCATCGCCTTCATGCGATCTTTAATCTCATTAGTTATATGCGGAATCACTTGAACGGTATCGCCCAGATACTCTCCACGACGTTCCCTTGCGATTACCCGCGAGTAAACCTGACCTGTAGTGACATTTGCCGAGCCATGCAGATTGGTATCCAAGAATCTTTCGTAATGTCCGATATCAAGATCGGTTTCTGCGCCATCATCAGTAACGAAAACCTCGCCATGTTGAAATGGGTTCATGGTTCCGGGATCAACGTTGATGTACGGATCGAGTTTTTGCATGGTCACACGGAGGCCACGGGCGCGCAATAACCGACCTAAACTGGATGCGGTTAATCCTTTGCCCAGACTTGAGGCGACTCCGCCGGTGACGAAAAGATGCTTGGTCACATGATTGGCGGTCATGGGTGGCGAACTTATCACGCCTTTTGGGCTAAACGTAAATTCAATAGTTCGCGAGCGTGCTCTTGGGCGTGTTCCGAACCTTCAACGCCAGAGAGCATTCGGGCGATCTCCAACTCGCGCTCCGAATCTGTGATGGCTCGTATAGAACTCTCCGTTACCGCTCCATCGCTGTTCTTTTCAACCTTAATGTGATGATCAGCCCAGATCGCCACTTGTGGCAAGTGAGTAACCACTATGACCTGAGCCTCCTCTGCCAACGCCTTTAATCGTCTTCCTACATCTAATGCTGCCTTTCCACCGACACCCGCATCAACTTCATCAAAGATATAGGTGCCCACTGGATAGCTATGAGCAATAACAACCTCAATACCCAACATCAATCGAGAAAGCTCGCCACCGCTTGCGGCTTTAGACACCGGAAGCAAATCTCCGCCGCTATCTGCGGAAAAAAGAATTTGCACTTCATCCAAGCCAAAGCTTTGAAAATCAGAATCTGTTTGTCCGTTTCGCGAGTGAACTGCCACAGATAACCTTGCCTTTGGCATCGCCAAAAGTTGAAGCTCTCTTTCAACCTGTCTTGCGAACTCAATCCCAGCCGCGTTTCGAATTCCGGTAAGGACATTTGCCATCTTCAGTAAAGCTTCTCGCTTCTTGTTAACCTCTTTTGTCAACTGAGAAATTCGCTCATCTCCCCCATCGAGATCCTTAATCCGATCCCCTGCTAAAACCCCACGCTCAATCGCCTCGTTGTAACAAGCCTGTCGATCCGTAGATTCTCCGTATTTTTTAGAGAAGTTCAACAATAGGGAGCGACGTTGAAGTGCATTCTCAAGTGCATTTGGATCAGCTTCCAATCCATCTAAATATCGCTGCAAATCACCTGCTGTATCAATTAAATTGAATAAAGCTTCGGAAATTCGCTCTTGAATCTCATCTAAATGCGGATCTTTTCCGCGGGCCGCCTGCAGATACTTCTTGCTGTGTTGCAAGGAGTTAAGTCCGCCCTGCTCTTCATGGGTTAGTGCTTCACTGGCTCCAGTTGCAGCAATTCGCAAATCTTCGATTGAACCCAACTTCGATATCAAATTATCGAGATGGGTCAATTCATCATTCTTTGGCTTGAGTTTGCGGTACTCACTATCTAGCTCTGATAGCTCCCTTACCAATCTCTCTTTGTCTCGAGAGGCTTTGGTTAACTCCTCTACCTGCTTTTTTAACGCCAAGTACTCTTCAAGATCTTCCCGATACTCCTTCAAAACTGGAGATATCTCTTGATTGCAATAACTATCAAGTACCTCTCTTTGTTTAGCAGACTTTGACAACACTTGATTAGCGTGCTGACCATGAACCTCAATTAATTGCTCTGATAACTCGTTGAGTATGGCTGCCGTTGTGCTAACACCACTAACCATGGCGCGGCTTTTGCCATCCTTGGCTACATTACGATTTAGAAGAATTGCACCTTCTTCAATAACCACATCATTTTCCTCCAACAACAGTTTCATTTCAGCGGGAATTGGGCTGGGAAGTAGGAAACGACCTGAAGTAGTTAATCGCTCCTGCCCGGTACGAACGAGATCAGAGTCAGCTTTCCCACCAAGAATTAGGTTTAAGGCGGTCAACAACATAGTTTTTCCCGCACCAGTTTCGCCAGTAATGACATTCAATCCTGACTTAAATTCAACTTGAGCGTTATCTATGACCCCAAGCCCACGAATCGTTATCTCCTGCAAGTGTGAGCGTGCGCTCGCACTTTTACTACTCACCGCGCCACCCGTCTACCGGCAATTTGAACTTTGCAACCAATCTATCTGTAAAAGCTACCTCTTCAATGTGCGCCAGATTTATGAAGGATTTATCGCTAGAAATCAATATACGATCTGACTCGAGCAACTTAAATTTTCGCAATCCATCTGCTGAGAGCACGCCTTCCTCACTCTCTAAATCGATGGCGATTTGAGACTTGGGCGAAACCACCATTGGATCTGAGAAAAGGGCATGGGCAGCTAATGGCAAAAGCACCAATGCCTCAACATCGGGCCAGACCACTGGACCGCCGGCACTAAAAGCGTATGCAGTGGAACCTGTAGGCGTAGCGCAAATAACTCCATCACAGCCCCAGCGGGATAAAGGCCGATGATCGACCTGCACAAAGAGTTCAATCATCGTCTCTGCATTTCGTTCGACAGTGATCTCATTCAAGGCCCATCCATGTGCAACTACTTCATTTTTCCGTTGCACTTGATAAGCCAATGTCATTCGTTTTTCTACAGAATATTTCTTGTCCTTTATTGCAGTAACAATTGAATCGGTTGAGGGACGACCGATTTGGGCTAGGAATCCAACATGTCCGAGATTAATCCCCAACACTGGAATAGAGCTGCCATGAATCTGTTCGGCACCGCGCAAAATGGTCCCATCTCCACCAAGAACTAAAGCTAATTCGATATTTGGAATGTGTTTGGAAAGCGCCGCTTTATCAACTGCGGTCACTCCAGCAACTCCAGTTTCAGCTAGAGATAGAAAGTTAAAACCTGAATTCTGCAGCGACTCAACAATTCTGATTGCTTCAGCTTTGGCTTCCGAGCGAGTGGGATGCAAAACCAAAAGGATTTCGCGTTGATTAGAAGTAATCATCACTGCGGTCCTTTCGATACTGCCTCGAGGATTCTCTCCAATGGAATCATTTCATTGCCTTGCCTCATCCAAAGGAAATATTCAACATTCCCTGATGGACCAGGAAGTGGACTGGCCACTACCCCTAAGGTACCCAAACCTACTGATCGGGCGCCTTCTGCCACATTTTTTACCGCTTCTGCACGTAGTTCGGGCTCGCGTACAACACCTCCGGCACCCAACTTTTCTCGTCCAACTTCAAATTGAGGCTTCACCATAATCAAGAAATCCGCCTCCGGATGAGCAACCTCCATTAACGCAGGTAGAACTAGGTTCAGGGAGATAAAGGAAAGGTCGGCAACGATGAGCATTGGCTCATCGACGATAAGTTGCCTAGATAGATTTCTAACATTGGTGCGATCATGTATCTCCACCCGAGAATCGCTTTGAAGGCTCCAAGCCAATTGACCATATCCAACATCGACCGCAATCACTTTTTTCGCTCCTCGTCGGAGAAGCACATCGGTGAATCCACCAGTCGATGCCCCAGCATCAAGTGCAACCTTGTCCTCAACAGTAATCTGTGAAAACGCATCTAATGCACCGGCCAATTTATGACCGCCACGCGAAACATATTCCTCTCCAGAATTTTTTACTGTTATCGAGGTTTCGGCATCAACTTGAGTTGCCGCCTTGGTTGCCGGCAGACCTTTAACCGAAACCAAGCCAGACTCAATAAGTTCGACCGCGCTCTCTCGAGAGCGGGCCAGGCCACGTCTGACCATCTCAGCATCCAAACGAATTCTCACGAATTCACACTTCCAGCAAAACTGCTATTGATTGGAGGTAGAGATGCCCTCTACTGATGTAAGGGCGCTCGAGAGATCCTTGTTGATCTCATCGAATTTCGCTCCATGCGCCTCCAGTGGAGCGAAGGCAACCTCATTAATGCGTTTTTTGATCGCAGAGATCGCGTCAAGATTGGTTGAGTTCTCAATCATCTTTTACCGCTTTTCTTGACCGCTTTTACAGCAGCTTTTTTCGTATTTTTCTTCACCGTTTTGTTTGAAGCTTTTTTCGCTGAACTCTTTTTAGCCACGGGAGCCGACTTCTTCGGAGCCGCTGCGCCCCGAGGTGTGACAACTAGCTTTGACTTCAATAGTTCAACCTCTCGGGTCAAGCGATCTAGCTCCTCCTGCTTTGCAAAACCCATTTTCTTGACGGTGCGCGCTACCTCTTCTTCAACCCGTTGTTTAATCGACTCGCCACTTTCGCGAGCCCAAGCATTAAGCGCCGCTGCCATCTCCTGAGGGGTCTTCTCTCCAGAGCTAACTTTTGCAAGATAGGTACGAAGTGCAGATAACAGATCATTAGCCATGGGCTAAAGGTATCTAAATTCGTCGCAGTTCGCGTGCTTCAACCTGCCATCTACTTGCCGACACAGCTCCAACTTTCCAGAATCTTCGTCGCAAGGCGCCGGTTATCTCAATCCATTCATCGCTTTTTAGGGAAATCCCCCGTTTTCTCAAAACCGAGCTCCACAATGCCACATCAAAGGTGTCGTAGCCTTCACGATCATCACGACCAACAATTATTCGAAACTCAACTACTTTATCTCCGCTGGGCAAAACCTTCTCTTCTCCGGGCCCACTACAGCGTCCAACTATGACAACTTGGTTTTGATACTCCGGCTCACTTGGTAATGTTTTTGATTTACCCATAAAAACTCCTCGACTCTATGAATTCGAAATTGCAGAGTCTTAGAGATTAAAGCTTTATTTGGTTAAAGTTCCGGAGCGCTGAAGGATTGTGGATATTTGGCCATGAAGGAATCGGCTTCAGAGTTACGACCAGCTTGCAACAAAGCATCTCGATAAGCGGTTCTCAACCTCAAGCTCCAATTAGCATCGCCAAGGGTTAGCTCTGGGCAGGTTAAGGTAACAACCGCAGCATCAAACTGCTTTAACGCTGTACGAGCGCCTGCAGCCGCAATTCTTAGCTCTACCTTTTGTTCAACGGTAAGCAGTTTTGGATCTACAGAGCCTGCGATTTCGAGGGTTTTCCTAGGATCGCCTAAAGCTAGCTCGCACTGTGCGAGATATGGAATCACCGATGGAGAGCCAGCTATTCGTTGCGCTGCCCTTAACTCCTTAATCGCGACATCAAACTTCTTGAAATGTAAAGCGGCAATCCCTGCTTTTTCGCGAACAATTGCAACGCGACCAGCTCTGAAAACAGCGGACTGTCCATGCCAATATGCTCGCTCTGGATCGCTTTCTAAAAACATGTTCAACGCAACAAGATGTTTGGCAACCATTTCAGCGTTCTCTAGCGCGAGGGATTGCAAAGCAAATGCTTCACGCTTTTCCAGCTCTTTGCCTGTTACCTCTTCTGGGATTGCAGGCTCTGCAAATTTTCTAACGCGACGATTCTCATCTTTTAGATCCCGCGCTGGTCTACGATCCGCTCCCCCTCGAGCTGGTCTGGCACCAAAAGCTTTTCGGTCATCGGGTTTTCCGGAGGAAGACCTGCGGTCTGAAGGTTTGCGATCTGAAGGTTTGCGGTCGAACTTTTTACCAGCTGACCTGCCGGAAAATGAGCCCCGATCTTTGTTCTCCATAAACTTCCTAACCTTTAAATCCTCTTATCAAGTTCTCTTACACAAAAAGAAATAAAAAAGGGGCCACAGTAATCTGCAACCCCTTTTTTTAATATAAGTCCGGCGGCGTTCTACTCTCCCACAAGGTGACCCGTGCAGTACCATCGACGCTGAGAGGCTTAACTTCCGGGTTCGGA
>JACCEA012512029.1_pt1 | contig 11774 bp, 14 predicted proteins | sample 7449851 | NCBI WGS metagenome assembly JACCEA01 (sample SAMN15323453, study PRJNA562643) | freshwater metagenome | isolation source: river surface water | place: USA:Blue River Watershed | collected 2017-08-18 | reverse complement strand
TGCGATGAGACTTGGGCTAAAGAGCACCATGAGCTCTGGTATAAAAAATTAGGAAAGGGTTGAACAAAATGAAACGACTAATCGTTAGTGCAGCCTGTGCACTTGCAAGCTCTGTTGCTTTAGCCGCACTTCCTCCTCCAACACCTGCCCAAGCTGAGGCAGCCGAGTTAGCAAAAGCCCGCACTGCACATGGTAATGCAGTTGCTGTTAAGTACAAGAAGGCCGGCACTCCAGATCCAGCCCCATGTGTTGCGCCACCCCCATTTGTGGCCCCGGTAACTGCTGCTGCTCCGGCTGCAGCCCCAGCTCCTGCTAAGAAATAAGTTAAATAAGCTAAACCAAGATCCCCAAGCATGACTTGGGGATTTTTTTATCGTAGTTCAGGGTTAAGGGTGTATCGCCCGGTAATTTGGGCACTTCCTAAGATGTGACGCTGTAAAGCTGCTAAAGCTGTCTTGCCATCAAATGTGCCACCTAAGGCAAGCGAAGGGGTATCTAGGGCATAGACTGTAAAAATGTAGTGATGCCAAATACTGTCATTCCAGGGAGGGCATGGGCCATCGTAGCCAAAGTAATTACCCTTCATCTCCGCATCGCCAGAAAACCAGGCTGTGTAATCATTAATGCCATGAGCGCCACCGATGGGAGTTTGGGGACCAGTTTTGCCTCTAGGGGTTACCTCCGACGACAGACTCCCCGCCGATATCTCACGAACATCTTTAGGGATGTCAACCAGAACCCAGTGAAAGAAATCAATCCGGGGCAGTGAGGCTGGCACGGTTTTACCTTCTTGATTGACATCATCGGGCTTTGAGGGGACATCTGGATCATGACAAATCACTGCAAAAGATTGGGTGCCTGCCGGGACCTCGTCCCAGAGTAAATGCGGGTTGTGATTTGCGCCTAGGCAAACATGCCCGCGATCGTTGGGAATGCAAAAGGCAAACTCCCCAGGGATTACCTCACCATTTTTAAAACTAGTGCTAATCAAGCGCATACAGTCTCCTTGTCATGATGTTTGCTTATTGTGCAATAAATTCTCGGGCAAGGAACTTGGTAGCCTCTTCGGTTTGAGGGTTTTTAAAGAACTGTTCTGGTAGGCCCATTTCTAGGATCTGGCCGTTTTGCATAAAGATCACCTGATTGGCAAGACGTTGAACCTGGGCCATATTGTGAGAGGCGAACAAAACAACTTTTCCTTCTCCTGCGAGTTGCATAATCATTTGCTCCACGTCATCACTCGCATTAGGATCTAGGTTAGCAGTGGGTTCATCCAGTAACACCAATTTAGGCATTTGTAAGCGCGCACGAGCAAAGCATAATTTTTGACGCTCACCCGCTGATAGTTTCTGGGCAGGATTATTTGCCAGATGGCTCAAGCCAACACTCGCCAGGGCTTGATCGGCTTCCGCATCGCTCACAGTGATATTTGTGTCTCGTAATAGGGTTAAATGCTCCCGCACACTTGCTTTGAGCATTGGGGTGTAATGCAGCACTAAAGCACTTTCGTTTTTTGCAAAGGGGCTTACACAAGAACCCTCATTCGCTTGAATCAGTCCATGAATTAAGCGCAGCAGAGTGGTCTTACCGGCTCCATTGGGGCCAATAATGGCAATCACTCCCTGCATGGGGATTTGAATGGACTTGGCGCTTAAGATCGTCCGCCCATTAGAAACAATTTTGATATTTTGAAGACTGAGTAACTTATCCATAGCGACGTTCTGCCATTTGGCGCACCATAAATATGAAAATATTTGCCACTAAGACGATCCCCAGCAAGACAATGCCGAGTGAAAGAGCGAGGGCCAGATCACCTTTGCTGGTCTCCAAAGCGATTGCTGTGGTCATTGTGCGCGTGACTCGATCAATATTGCCACCCACAATCATTACTGCGCCTACTTCCGAGATTGCTCTCGCAAAGCCAGCAAGGATGGCAATCGTTAGGGAAAAACGACAATCCCAGATTAACCATTTAAGCCGCGCAAGGGGCGGCAATCGAAGTGCCATGAAGGTCTCTCGATGTATTTTCCAAGAGTCTTCCAGGATCTGTCGACTCAATGCAGCAATTAAGGGCGTTGTAATAAAAAATTGAGCCACAATCATGCCCTTGACCGTAAAGAGCCAGCCCCATTCACCAAACGGGCCGCTACGTGATAAGACCAGATAGACCAAAACCCCCACAATCACGGTTGGCACGCCCATCAGGCTGTTTAGGATCACGATGGCTACCTTCTTGCCCGCAAATTCTTCGGTGGCCAACCATGCTCCAAGGGGCAGGCCGACAAGGGTGCCCAAAATGAGGGCGGTCAGACTAACCTGGAGTGAAGTTAGGACGATTCGAATGATGGTCGAGTCAAGCTGGGCTAATAAGGAAAAAGCATCGACAAAAGCGGAGTACATGGCAGCTAGATCATTTGACTCATCAATAAGGATTAGTGATTCTAACAAGGCAATCAAAGGTCCGTGGGACGACAGTGGCACAATCCAGTAATGGAATTTACGGTATGTGTTTTTTGCGGCTCAAGACCTGGGAAGAACCCCAATTGGGCTTCTGCTAGTCAAGCACTCGGCTCTCACATTGCGAGTCAAGGGTGGAAATTGGTCTTTGGTGGCGGAGGTCGAGGCTTGATGGGGGAGGTAGCCCGCGGAGCGCTTTCTTCGCAGGGTAAGGTTGTGGGCATCATCCCTGGTTTTTTGACAGAGGCTGAACCCGTTTTACAGGGCCTTACAGAACTGCATGTTGTACAGAATATGGTGGAGCGCAAGGAGATGATGATTGAGCTCTCTGATGCGTTTATTGTTCTTCCCGGTGGAATTGGTACCTTTGAAGAGTTGTTTGAGGTTTGGACCGGTAACCACATCAAGGCATACACCAAGCCGATTATTCTTGTGAATCTCGACGGGTTTTATAACGGATTGCTAGCATTTGCTAATGAGGTTCGCAGCGAGGGTTTTCTGATTGAGCAACACTTTACGCACCTACGGGTAGTCAACACCGTTGCTGAAGCCATTCGATTATTAGAAGAACAGGCGCACTAGATCACGAACGATATAACTATGGCAGATGTCATTTGCTTATGTAACCAAATTTGGGATGAGGATTTGCGTGAGTATTTAGCAAATCACGAAATCAACTCGATTGAAGAGTTACGTGAGGAAGCCTCAATTTGTAATAAATGCATGCAATGCGAAGAACTTGTGCAAGCAGAAATCTACCATGCGCGCATTCAACGACAACAACGGTCAGATTAAATAATGACTGCATTGCGCGTAGTTACTCTGAATATGCATAAAGGGGTCTCCCCCCTAAAGCTAGATTCCACGGTATATCGTTTGCGCCAACAATTACGCGCACAACACGCCGATCTGATTTTTATACAGGAACTGCAACAAGAAAATCACCGACGTCAGCATCGATTTGCGAGTTGGCCTAAACATGAGATTACTCATTTTTTGGCAGATGGCTTTTATCCAGATTGGCATTATGGAAAAAATGCCGAATACAGGCATGGCCACCATGGCAACGCCATTTTGTCCAAATTTCCGCTTCATAAAGGCATCAATTACGATATCTCTGAGTATCGCTTTGAGCGTCGCGGCCTTCTTCACAGCACGATTGAACTGGAAGGTCTTAAAACCGTACATTGCTTTTGTGTGCACCTTGCCCTATTGCAGCGAGGACGTGAACGACAATTGGAGACCATCTTGCATCATATTGAGCGCCTCTCAGAAAACAGTCCCGCTATTATTGCTGGAGACTTTAATGATTGGCGTAATTCAATTGGTGCGCCAATGCGTGAAGCTGGCTTTTTTGATGTTTTTGAGAGCCTTTATGGCGCCCCCGCCAGAACCTTTCCGAGCATCAAGCCAGTATTGCCAATGGACCGTATCTACGTACGTGGTTTATCAATACAAAAAGCCAAAGTCCTCACTGAATGGTCTAAGCTATCGGATCATCTTGCCCTTTATGCGGAGTTAGGACACTAAGATGCTGCATTTATTTACCGGTACTTTATTTGGCTACCCCATCCCATGGTTTGTCATTCTTCATGTAATCGTTGCCATTTTATTTTTCTTGCGCATCATTTGGATTCGTCGGCCAGTTGGAGTAGCAATTTCGTGGCTACTCATTATTGTTACTTTTCCGGTGATCGGTTTATTGCTCTATTTAACAATCGGTGAGCGACCGGTAGGTAGGGCCCTGACTAGCAAGATTATTCGTATGGAAAAGGAGTATGCCAAGATTAGCCAGGCCATGCGTCAACTGCATGAGCCAGATCGCGCTTTATTACAGCATGATGCTCATGCGATTAGTCTGTTAGCCGAGGCAAAAAATGGTGCTCCAGTGACTGCTGGTAATCATATTGAGTTATTTACAAATTCCTTAGACATTTTGAAATTGTTTATTGATGAGATCAATCGCGCTAAAACATCATTGCATCTGGAGTTCTACATTTGGGCTCTAGGTGGTGATGCGGATCGAGTGGGAGAGGCTTTAATCGCAGCATCTAAGCGCGGTGTTCAGTGCCGTGTTCTTTTAGATTCCTTAGGAAGTGCGAAGTGGTTTAAGTCCTCTTGGCCCAAGCGCTTTCAAGATGCCAAGATTGAAGTAACCGAAGCTTTGCCGATTCAATTTGGTCGTTTTCAGTTCAGACGTGCGGATCTGCGCCTACACCGAAAGATCTTTGTAATCGACGGCGAAACCGTATGGACTGGCAGCATGAATCTCGTTGATCCAAGAACATTTAAGCAAGACTCAGGGGTAGGTGAATGGGTCGATGCTATGGTCAGAATCCAAGGCCCGGTTGTTTCTCAGTTTGAGCTTACTTTTCTATACGACTGGAGCGTCGATAACCCAAGGGTTGTGCACTTTAATGATCGCGAGAGCCTAACTAAGAAAATGGCAGGTACTACTTTGGCACAAGAGTTCTCCTCTGGGCCAGTTAACCGTGATGATATTTTGTATCAGGTCTTGCTCTCTGCTGTACTGGATGCTCGTGAGGAGCTTATTATTACAACCCCGTACTTTGTGCCTGACGAGGGCTTGGTTCAAGCCTTAATGGCTGCCGCTCATCGCGGGGTCAAGGTACAACTCATCGTCCCCAAGCTAAATGATTCAACCTTGGTGGCTTGGAGCAGCCGCAGTTTCTACAGTGCATTATTGGGTGCAGGAGTCAAGATTGCAGAGTTCAAGGGCGGTCTATTGCATACCAAGAGTCTTCTCATCGATCAACGGATTGCCATTTTTGGATCAGTAAACTTTGATCAACGAAGTCTGCGTCTTAACTTTGAAATTAGTTTGATTGTGTATGACGAGCACTTTTGCGCTGAGCTTAAAAAACTGGTTTCTAGCTACCTAAAGCACTCTGATCAGATCAATGCAAAAACCTGGGAGCGTAGGCCAAAGTGGCGTACTCTTTTGGAGAATACGGCACATCTGGCTTCGCCACTACTCTAAATTGCACCTTGATCACGAAGTGACTTGATCTCAGAATCCGTGAGATTCATTTCTTGAAGAATGCTAACTGTGTGTTCCCCAATCCCCGGAATCTTATCCATGCGGTATTGATATGAGTTATTAACCCCTGGTGGAAGCAGTGCAGAGATCTGTCCCTTGGGAGAGTCTACTGAAGCCCAGCGCCCACGCGCTTTTAATTGCGGATGCGCCCAAAACTGATGCATATCATTTAATGAAGCATTAGCAATTTGCGCTTCATCGAGTTTGGCAATCACTTGCTCGCTTGTTAGCGTACTAAAGATCTTCAGGATGATCTGAGTAAGCTCAGTACGGTTTTCATTACGCTTAAAGTTCTTATCAAAGCGCGGGTCGTTTGCAAGCTCTGGCTGGTTTAATACCTTTTCACAAAATAGGGCCCATTCACGTTCATTTTGCAAACCAAGCATGACCGTTTTGCCATCACCTGCCTGGTATGGGCCATAGGGGAAGATCGTGGCGTGAGCAGCTCCGGTTCGGGGCGGTGGAGAGGCGCCATCCATGCTGTAATACATCGGGTAACCCATCCACTCGCCCAGCGCCTCCAGCATAGAGATATCAATTACCGAACCCTTACCCGTTTTTTGACGCTGCAAGAGTGCGGCAAGGATATTGGTATAGGTATACATACCGGCAGCAATATCTGCAATTGAAATACCAACCTTGCTGGGCACCTCTGGTGTGCCAGTAATCGATAGTAATCCTGCCTCACTTTGGATTAATAGGTCATACGCTTTTTTGTCTCGATACGGACCATCTTCGCCATAGCCAGACAAATTGCAGTAAATGAGTTTTGGGTTAATTGCCTGGAGAGTATCTGGGCTAAGACCCATCCGCGCTGCTGCTCCTGGTGCTAGATTTTGGACAAAGACATCAGCCGTCTCTAATAACTTCTTCAAAATGGAGAGCGCAGCATCTTGTTTAAGATCGAGAGTCAAACTTTCTTTGGAGCGATTGACCCAAGTAAAGTGGGATGACATCCCCTGAGCACGCTCATCATAGTTACGTGCAAAGTCACCACCACCTGGACGCTCAATCTTGATGACACGGGCGCCTAGGTCTGCTAATTGCCGCGTTGCAAAGGGAGCGGCAATAACATGCTCAAGAGCGACTATTGTGATGCCATCTAATGGACGCATACGTAAGGAGACCCTGGCTAGAACGAACGGGGCAAACCGAGCAAATGCTCAGCTACGTAGGAGTAAATCAGATTTGTAGAAATCGGCGCCACTTGATAGAGGCGCGTTTCCCGAAACTTGCGCTCTACATCGTATTCGCAGGCAAAGCCAAAGCCCCCATGGGTTTGCATACAGACATTGGCAGCCTCCCACGAGGCTTTAGCAGCTAAATATTTCGCCATATTTGATTCAGCACCGCAGGGTTCTTGGCGATCAAATAGCTCACAGGCCTTAAAGCGCATGAGATTTGCTGCCTCAGTCTCAATGTAACTGTCAGCAATTGGGAATTGGATTCCCTGGTTCATACCGATTGGGCGATCAAAGACCACTCGATCATTGGCGTAGCGTCTTGCGCGATCAATAAACCAATAGGCATCACCAATGCACTCCGCTGCAATTAAGGTGCGTTCTGCATTCAGCCCATCAAGAATATATTTGAAGCCTTGACCCTCGGCACCGATTAAATTCTCGGCAGGGATTTCAAGATTATCAAAAAAGACTTCGTTGGTTTCGTGATTCACCATATTGGCAATTGGGCGAACCTCCATCCCCTTGCCAATCGCCTGATGAAGATCAACAATAAAAATCGACATCCCCTCTGATTTTTTCTTGACCTCCGCTAGCGGAGTAGTACGGGCTAGCAAAATCATTAAATCAGAATGTTGAATGCGCGAGATCCATACTTTCTGACCATTAATGACATAACGATCCCCCTTCTTGACAGCCGTTGTCTTTAACTTCGTTGTATCAGTACCCGTAGTGGGTTCGGTGACCGCCATACTTTGTAGACGAAGTTCGCCAGAGGCAATCTTCGGGAGATAGAGTTTCTTCTGCTCATCAGAGCCATGGCGCAGCAGGGTACCCATGTTGTACATTTGGCCATGGCATGAGCCAGCATTCCCGCCTGAGAGATTAATCTCTTCCATGATCACAGAGGCTTCTGCCAGACCAAGACCAGAGCCGCCATACTGTTCTGGAATTAAAGCTGCTAACCAGCCAGCCTCTGTCATGGCTTTTACAAATGCTTCTGGGTAACCACGTTCATGATCAACCTGTTGCCAGTAAGCAGAGTCGTAGCGGGAGCATAAATCGCGCAATGCCTCGCGCATTTCTTGGTATTGATCGGGTTTTGGTATCGGGTGATTCATAGAAAGACTTAGTTAACTAATTTGTTGGTGATATCAATAGTTTGGTAAGGTAGCTGATCAATCAGCCAAGATCCCGGCTTGCCCCCATCAAAGATCTTTTTGAGATCAATCGTTACGTAATTGGTACGATTCATATAGTTAGAGACATGCCACTGCTGATTATTGAGGTCTTTGATCACAACCCATTGGGTGTAATCGGAAACGACTTTGGCCCCATCTTTGTTAGCAGCAACGCCAATCGGAATGTCTACATTATTTAAGATGTGTCCAACAAGCTGAACCCCTTCGGTACGGTTATTAGCTGGAGTAGAGAGTTGGCGTAGATAGGCAGCGCGGATGAACCGTGAGGGTGGAGTGTAATCCGCTGGCAAACCAACGAGACCACCACCTTGCCCAATTTCAGTGACATTCTGACCATTTACAGTGACAGAGCTAGGCGCAAAATTACTGAGGGAGAGGTAGTTGCGCGCATTAGTAATGTGCCAATCATAGGTGGGTGAATTCGTTAAGACATTAGCAACATTGTCATGAATTCGCATTTGACCTTTTACAAACTCAACAATGATGCTTGCTCCAGTGCGATCGGTAAATACAAAATGCAACCAGGGTGGGGTTGGGCCCGATGGCAGGCTAGCGTCGTACCAAACTTTATAGCGCGGCAATTCTTTTTTCAGTTCAGCAATATTAGCGAACATACCGAGCGCAAGTGCCCCAAAATCCAAAATCGATACATAGTCCAAATCTTTGGCGGTAACCGTTTGATATTCGGTAAAACCTGGCAAGAAGTTGCCACTCATGCCTAGGCCGGCACTATTTTGACCCTCAAGTAGGGCAGGGTTACCTGGAATGATTGCAGGTGATACACCGAGCACGGCATACTTGGTGATAAATTGGATGGGAGGCAATTTCAGAGCGTCGGGCGCCCCGACTTTTAAGCGAGTCCCCTGTGGAATGCTATTGATCGTCCACTTCATATCAAAAGCCCATTCCATCGTCCTGCCGGCAATCACAGTGCCATCAGTTGCCTTAATGTTTACAGCGGTACAGGCAAAACTGCTATGAAAGAAACTTACGAGACTCAGTGCCACAATCCAATTTTTCATGGGATATCCTTAAAGAAACCATTCAGAATCCAATAGTTTAAGCTAGATACTTATTTGCTTAATGGGTCAATTTCAATGCATCAAATTCTTTCCGGAATTCGTGTTTTAGAGCTTGGACAGTTAATCGCTGGACCATTTGCTGCTAAGACCTTAGCCGATTTTGGGGCTGAAATTATTAAGGTGGAATCCCCTCAAGATGGTGACCCCTTACGAAAGTGGCGCATGCTTCATGAGGGCACATCAGTATGGTGGCAAGCCCAATCACGTAATAAACAATCGATCTGTATTGATTTGCGCGTCAAGGAAGGACAAGAGATCGTTCGTCGTCTAGCAAAGGACGCTGATGTTTTGATTGAGAACTTCCGACCAGGCACCATGGAAAAGTGGGGGATGGGTTGGGATGAGTTGCATCAGCTAAATCCCAAGTTGATTATGTTGCGCGTATCTGGTTATGGTCAAGATGGACCACGCAGGGATGAGCCTGGTTTTGCAGCGATTGCAGAGGCAACAGCAGGCTTACGCTATCTCACCGGGCATCCAGGTGATGTACCAGCACGCGCAGGTTTGTCCCTAGGCGATACGATCGCCGGTTTGCATGGCGCTCTTGGTGTCTTGCTAGCGCTCTATGAGAGAGACGCTAGAGGCGGCAAAGGACAAATGATTGATGTCGCTTTATATGAGGCAGTGTTTAATCTAACAGAGAGCCTCTTACCGGAATACCATGTGTTCGGAGCAGTGCGCCAACCTGCTGGAGGCGCATTACCAGGGATTGCCCCATCGAATGCCTACCGTTGTGCAGATGGCCAGTATGTCTTGATTGCGGCCAATGGCGATTCATTGTTTAAGCGCCTCATGGAATATATTTGGCGCGCGGATGTTGCCAACGATCCCGACCTCGCCAGAAATGATGGGCGAGCAAAACGAGCAGAAGAAATTGATCGCATCATTGGGCAGTGGACACAAACACAATCGATCGACCAGGTATTGAATGCATTACAAGGAATTGCAGTACCGGCAGGCCGTATTTACACAGCAAAAGACATTGCAGAAGATCCACACTATCGTGCTCGGGGCGTGATTGAAACGATTGAAAGCGCTGATGGATTAAAGGTAGAGATGCCCGGAATTATTCCAAAGTTATCCAATAATCCTGGTCAAGTTCGATACCGTGCTCCCACCTTGGGCGAGCACACAGAGACGGTTCTGCAATCAATTGGCCTAAGCGCAGAGCAAATCAAGGCATTAAAAGAGGCTGGTGTCCTGCATTAATGGAAGCAGCGATTCAAACTCTTCTGCATTGGTTTGGAATGCCAGCCGTGGGATTGCCCGCGGTGTTTATTGTTGCTGCGGTTTCAGCCACATTAATCCCGATGGGCTCCGAGCCGGTCTTGTTTGCCTACGTTAGCTTAAAGCCAGATGACTATTGGTTGGCAATTGCTGTAGCAACAGCGGGTAACACAATTGGGGGAATGATTAATTGGGTTCTCGGACTGCTGGCTCGCAATGCCTATGAGTCTTTTAAGGGGGAGACCCATTCCCGAGCCCAGGCTTGGCTTGAAAAGCGAGGACCGCCCATGCTCTTGCTGTCCTGGCTACCGGCCATTGGTGATCCATTGTGCCTCGTCGCAGGTTGGTTACGCTTCAATTGGTTTCAATGCATGATTTATATGGCGATAGGAAAACTCTTGCGCTACATCACCTTTACCTGGTTGCTCACGGAGATACCCAAGTCTTTTTGGCAAGAATTGGGAAGGCTCATCGGCCTATAAGAATATGATGATGGTTTGGCTTGGTAATTTGAGGATTGAAAGATGATCTTAAAAGGAAAAACGGCATTGGTCACGGGTTCAACCAGCGGTATTGGTTTGGCTATGGCTAAAGCGATGGCGGCCCAGGGTGCCAATGTGATGATGAATGGTTTTGGTGATGCGGAGTCTGCCATTGCAGAGGTGAAAGCTTATGGAGTGCAGGTCGATTATCACGGCGCTGATATGAGCAAGCCCGATGAGATTGCCCAAATGATTGCAGCGACCGAGAAGCGCTTTGGTTCAATTGATGTCTTGGTAAACAATGCTGGTATTCAGCATGTTGCCAACGTGGAGGATTTTCCAGTCGAGCGCTGGGATGCGGTGATAGCGATTAATTTAAGCTCAGCATTTCATGCGACGCGCTTAGCTCTGCCTGGCATGAAACAGCGCAATTGGGGACGGATCATTAATATCGCCTCGGTCCATGGTTTGGTTGCTTCGATGCAAAAGGCTGCTTATGTGGCAGCGAAGCACGGCATCATTGGTTTAACTAAAGTGGTTGCATTAGAGACCGCAAATACTGGAGTCACATGTAATGCAATATGTCCGGGTTGGGTATTGACACCGCTAGTTCAAAAGCAGGTGGATGCGCGCGCTGAACGTGAGAAGATCTCCAATGATGCTGCTAAGCATGCGCTCGTATCCGAAAAGCAACCTTCTGGCGAATTTGTCAAACCAGAGCAATTAGCAGCGCTTGCCATATTCTTATGTGGCGCCGATGCCTCGGAGGTCAGAGGAGCTGCCTGGAATATGGATGGCGGTTGGACCGCGCAATAAGACTTGCTTATCAAATAAGAAGAAAGTTGGATAGATGCATAGAGTCGTAATTGTCGGAGGTGGTGCAGGCGGATTAGAGCTAGCAACTCGTCTGGGTAACCGGTATGGTCCTCGCAAAGGAAAGCCTGGAAAGCTATCGATCACTCTGATTGATAAGAATCGAACCCATATTTGGAAGCCGAAGTTGCATGAGATTGCCGCGGGAAGTATGGATTTGGGCGATCACGAGGTGGACTATATTGCTCAAGCCCATTGGCATCATTTTA
>JACCEA010884276.1_pt1 | contig 11775 bp, 13 predicted proteins | sample 7449851 | NCBI WGS metagenome assembly JACCEA01 (sample SAMN15323453, study PRJNA562643) | freshwater metagenome | isolation source: river surface water | place: USA:Blue River Watershed | collected 2017-08-18 | reverse complement strand
CATCAACACCTAAAGTTTTACCGGAATAGTCATTTATTTTAACTTTTTTAATAGAATTTGGAGAATATTTTTCAATAAATTTATAAAAATTTTTTATTCCCATATAAAAAGATTATTTTGAAATAAATAATAATATAATAAATATATATTAATAATTTTATAAGTATAATTATTTTATATTTTTAAATTATAAAATGGCAATAAATAAAAATAATTCATTAGTAATTTTAGATTGGGATAATACTTTGTTTCCTACAACATGGGTAACAAAAAACTATATAAATTTAAATGATATAGAAGTACGAAATAGATATTTAGATTTTTTCTCAGAACTTGATAATTTAATATTTAATTTATTAAAAAAAATATTGGAATATAGTAAAGTAGTAATTGTTACAAATGCACTACCAGTTTGGATTAAAATATCATCTAACGTACTACCTAAAACACAATATATATTAAAAAATATAAAAGTAGTATCAGCGAGAAAAAATTATCAAAAATTAAATTCGGATATAAATGAATGGAAAAAATTAGCATTTAAAGATGAAGTAGAGCACGAATTAGATATAAAAAATGTTCAAAATATAATTTCAATTGGTGATGCATCTTATGAATATAATGCTTTAATTAATTTGTATAATTCAAATAGATTATTAAAGTCTATGAAGTTTTTAGAAGAACCAACACATGAAACATTAAAGGACCAAATAGAAGTACTAAATGATAATATAGTTAATATTATTAAACATAAAAAACATTTAGATTTGATATTCAAAGAAATAAATTAATATAAAATAAATTAACTATTGTAGACATAATTTTTATCTTGTGATTCTTTTTTAAATTCTTTAAATTTATATGTATGATTTTTGCAATCATAGATAAAATACATCCTGAAGGGTGCGCCAATATTTGATGAAAATATTTTATGTTTATCATCCTCAAAGATAGTTACATTAATTTTACAAATTGTACTGAGAGCACTTAATTCATAAATATCATAAATAGTTCCATGAAAGGGAATATTTAGATAATTTTTAATTTCTTTACTCATTTGATGATTACCATTTTTAGAAATGTAGTTATAATACACTTCTTTATTATTTTCAAAATTTTTATCTTTGAAATTATTATGAATTTTTAGATAATTTTTAATTTCATTTTCTTTATCATATCGCTGTTTAATAAATTTTTCTACAGTGTATCTAAGCTGATTTACTTGGTCATCGATATTATGATTTGTCGAATCCTTGAAAATATCGGAATACTTAATAAAATACTCGTAAAGGATATTAGGCGACTTACTATCAATTTCTTGATTTTTTTTAATTTTCTTTTTCTTTTCAAGAGTACGAATACTCATACTAGAATTAAATTCAAGAATTTTTAGTTTATTCCTTTCAAGAGTATCATCATCAAGTGTTTCTGGGTTGACATAACTAATACATCTATCATCAATTTCAGAACTTGTATCATTATTGATGATAATATTATAGTATCCAATTCTGTAAATCCATTCTGCAATGAGTCTATTTGAATATTTGTAATCTCCAGTAAAGAGACTTTTAATTTCGCGAAAAAGGTGAAAGTTGCGAAGTCTTCCACGGTCAGTTGCGTCATTAAAAACTGCCCAAGAAAAACAAGTTACAAATCCAGAATGAGAATTTACTTTGTCAAAAAGCCGTCCTAAATTCTGATAAAATTGACGAATATATGTCTTATCATAAGTTGTTTGCTCAAGACTTGCAATATGTGCTTCGTCAAAAACTCTACGTTGTCTTAGAGCTGTTAAACAACTTGTATAATCGCACTCTGATGGCATTCCGCAATTAAAAATTTTAACGATGATATTATATTCATCAGAACGAATTGTATTTTTGTCAATAACTGACCACTTATATTCTTTAGTATTATCAATAAAAAGTGGCTTGTAATCATCCCGTTCAAACATTCGAGAATTACTTACAATGACATGAATAATTGGCATTGATGATTCTTTACTTAGTCTTTGTAGATGTTCTGGAAAGAGTTGTTGCCATTGAAATCCAATTTCTTGCCGATTATCTGCAAACAGTTCTTCGGCAGCGCTACCACAAGTAATATGTAGTAGAGTTTTTGATGTAATTTCTGATTCTAGCTTATTAATATAAGCATTTAAACTAACCAGATTTTCATTATAATGTTCAAGATTATTATATCCTGAAAAAGGGTAACCAGGGTACATATAATAAGGATTGTTAAGTGTCATTTTTATTTGGTATAAATTATACAATGATTAGTGTAATAAATTTCAATTTTTTTAATATAAAAAAAGTTGAAATATAAACAATTATTATTAATATAATTATATTTATTCTAAAATGGAATCTAAAATGCTTAATAAAGATGAAATTCTAAAAAATCTAAAAGGTGGTATTGACGACCTAAATACAAAGTTTGATAGTGAAGATTGGGACCAAATTGAAGTCCGTGTATCTGAATTTGAAAATGATGTATTAAAATGTTTAATGAATGGAGCTGATAGTCAGCCAACACAAATGCCTGTAATTGGTGATTTAATGTACTCGCTAATTAAAGAGAAATTTGAAAAAGAACTCTCTCAATTTATGGACTTTAAAGTGAATAAAACTACAACAGAAACTACAGATTCTGAAGAAAGTCAAGAAGAGAAACCTAAAAATAAAAAGAAGGAAAAGAAAGAAAAAAAACAAGTAGTTAAAAAGGCAGATTTAATTCGTCAAGAAAATGCAATTGCATCTGTCAAAAAGCAAATCACACAAGTTCTTGAAAGTTTTAATGAAAATAAAATGATTTACGATTTTGGTCTTTACACAAATAAAATTGTGGAACTAAGAGGTCTGACTTTTGTCTATATGGCATGGTTTGTACTTAAAAGTAAATCATCTTCTGAATATCAAAAGAAGTCAAAACTTCCAGAAGTATACGAGCTAATGTGTTCAATGCAAAGATTTATTAATACTTGTAAAGATTATTCTGGTAAATCACTTGCAAATTCAATGAATACCGAAAAAGTATCTGAAACACTTATTAAAGATGTCGAACATTGGTTAAATAAACTAAAAAGTAAATATCCATTTGATGGTATTACAATTTACAATGTTGCACCAAAACTACTAATCCATAGTACATATGACGATGCGATTCCTAATAGAGCAATTAAAATTCGTCCAAATCAAAAACAACTTATGGATAGTGTAAGTGCAAATCCAGATGGTTTCCTCCTATTTTATAATGCAGCAATTGCATCAGGTAAGACTACACTAGCAAGTGTTGGTATTGCAAGTCATATTGATAAACTACGTAAATCAGGAAAAATTAGGGATAATACACAACTTCTATTTTGTTGTAACTTAGCATCTGTAAGACGTCAAGTAGCAAAGAATTGCTGGAATGCTGGTATTAAATTTGCGATTGGTTCTTATATTAAGTCAACTAATTCTTATAAACTTACAAATCATTGGGGAACCAAAGATGAAGACAGAATTGTAATTGTAGCAGGTCCTGATGTTATTGCAATGCTTCTTGAAGAAGATAATAAGAAGATTCGTGAAGATGCAGAAAAACCAGAAAAAGAAAGACGTTATTATACTGGTAAATATTGGCTATTCCTTGATGAACCAACTGTAGGAGCTGATATTATGGGTTCTAAATATCTTGATTCAAATATTCGTGTAATGTGTACAATGCCAAAGTGGAGTATTCTATCTTCAGCAACTATGCCAACACCTGATAAAATTACAGATATTATTACTTATCACAGAAACCGATTCCCTGATGTATTTATTGACACTCAGGTAACCAAGGAAATTTCTATCGGTTGTGATGCAAAAACATTCGATAATGATATGGTAGTACCTCATATCGGTTGTGTAAATAAAGAACAACTTGAAACATGTATTAGACGTATCAATGAAGTTCCATTCCTTGGCAGACTTTATACACATAAAGTAGCAGAACAACTATGGAAAGATATGACATCAAATAAAATTGATAGTGTTCCAAATATCAAGGAATATTTCGCAAATGTTGACAATCTAAGTGCAGATAAAGTACGTAAAATCTGTCTAGAAATGCTCACATTACTGTCTAATGAACCAAATGCAAAAATCAAGAAGATTTGTTCATCTAAAATCTTTGCAGATGTTCAAGAAGTAAAAGAAAAAGAAGATAAAGAAGACAAAGTCATTAATCATGTAGAATTTAGCAGATTTGGTACAAGCGAAGCAGCTAAATATCTAAATATGAATCTTGTAGTCTCAACTGACCCAATTCATACTGCAAAAGTATGCTTTTCAGAACTGCTTGAAAATGTTCGCTCTTTTGGTATTGATATTACAAGACTAAGAAACTTTATTTCAGCTTATGAAAAGAAACTAGCTGAATATCACAAGACTCGTGATTATCTTGCAAAATCTCTTGATATTAAAGAAAATGAAGAACAAGTAAGAAAGCTAATTCATTTTGAAGAAGAAGCCAATAAGCGCGGTTGTGGACAAAATGATTTACCAACACTTGATTTTCCACGTGAGTTCCAAATTAATACTCTTGCACATTGGAAAAAATATGGTTCTCATTATCAAGTAAATGCTGCAGACCTAAGACCATCGCTTGATATTACAACTATTCCAGTATCAACTCTGGAAGTAGAAGATTGGCTCGCCTTCTTACTATTTTGCGGAGTAGGTGTATATGCACCTTATCAAATTAAAGATCCAGTATATCTTCGTGAAGTACTAACACTTGCAGAAGCAGGTAAGCTAGCATTCTTAGTATCGGATAGTTCAATTTGTTATGGTACAAACTATCCAATTAATCGTGTATTCATCACAAAAGAATTTTCAGAGATTCACTCAATTAACACACTTTTCCAACTTATGGGAAGAGCAGGTCGTGCAGGTCAATCATGGAAAGCAGAAATCTACTTTGATAAAAGTATTGCACTAAAACTAATTGACTTTGTTCAAAATCCAGCAGATAATTCTGGAGAAATTGAAGCAAAGAATATGTCAGATACTTTTAATGTAATGATTAAAGCAACTCTTGAGAGAGACGAAGCTGAAAGAATCAGAAAAGAAGAAGAAGAAAGACGACTTATTGAGGAAGCTCTAGCACAAAAGAGAAAACTTGAAGAAGCAGCAAAACTAAGACGTATTCAAAAAGAAAAAGAAGAACTTGAGAAAACTCTGAAAAAACCTCAAAAAATTGTTGCTGTTCACGAAATTGTTAAACCTGAAAATAAAAAATCATATGCTTCTAATACGAGTTCAGGAGAAGGTAAGTTTATTAAATTTGGTGAATGGAAGAAAAAAGATAATGGTGAATATAAACCCAGAGAATCTTATTACAAACCTCGTGAAAATAATGGAGAATACAAGCCACGAGATAGTTATTACAAACCTCGTGAAAATAATGGCGAATATAAACCAAGAGATAGTTACTACAAACCTAGAGAGAATAATGGCGAATATAAGCCAAGAGATGGTTATTATAAGCCTCGTGAAAATAATGGAGAATATAAGCCAAAATATGAACATACAGGTGATTCTCAAACTAAACAACCAATAGAACCTAAACCAAGCGGATATATTCCTCCATGGAAAAAAGCAGGTACCGAATCAACTACTGCATCAACAAGTACAACTAATGAAGCAAGTAGTAAATTCAGTAGTTTTAAGCCTGTAAAAAAACAAACTCCTGAACAAAAGAAGGATTCTGATAAAGATGGAAAATTATCATGGAGAAAATAAATAATTAATTTTTTTATATTTAAGATTTAAATAATATATTATTAATATTACTAATAATAAGTTATTATGAGTTATAAAAATATTAAACTAATAGAATTATCTGATGAAGAATTAAAAGTATTATCACCATTATATAAAGATAGCGCATGTCCAAAAAAATGTCATACTACAGAAAAACGTATTTGGTTCATACCAAAAAGTCTATTAATATATTTAGATAATATCGAATATACATGTTGTGTAAATTGCTACTATAATAAATCAAAAATGAATCTTTTAAATAATAAATATAAAAGGGAAGAATTACAAGCAGTATTAACTGAGGATTTAAGTTTAAATTGCGACGAGCAAGAAAGTTTTGAAGAAGATTTAATAAATATTGATTGTGGATTTAAATTTGGTGCATATCAAAATTTAAAAAATGGTTTTAGGAAAATAGAAAAAACTAGCTCAAATAATCTAAAAATTTATCTTGATGATAATATTGGAAATATTTCTTTTGTAATATATAAATCAACAGCTGAAAATCAAAATGCACCATTATATGCAAAAATTTATAAAAGTTATGGTGTAAATAATTTAGATGAAAAAGGAATAATGTTATATACGAGAACATATCCTTATTATGAAGAATATTGTATGACATTAGATAAGTTATTAATTGAAAAAAATAATAAAACACAACATAAAAAAATAAAATATAATTTTAATTATGTTGACTTTGAAGAAATATATTTCGAATATGGTATTTCAGAAGGAGAAAATTTAAATTTCAATAAATATAAAATAACATTAATACCTAATAAAACCTATAAAAAAAGTACAGAATTTTATAAAAATATATATGAAAATAAATCTTTAGAAATTTAATAATTATTATTTTTTTTTATTTTTTTAATATATAATAATAAAATGCCTGACAAGTTTGATATGGCAGCATTAACATTATGCTTATTAGGTTTTACTACTTTAATGATTGCATATGCAGTTAATATGGGCAGTTTATCTGGAGGTTTCCAAGCTGGTTTCTGGATTGGATTATTATGTATGTTATTCTCTTTTTCTATTTTAGTTTTCTTATACAACAGATGCGCAAGTTCATTAAAAGAATTTACTGGAGGCGTTGAAGTTGGATTACCTGAAGTAGCCTAATTTAATTAAAATAAATTAATTAATTTATTTTCATAATATATATAAAAATATGGTTTTTTTCTTAGGAATACCTGGAGGTGTGCTTAGCTGTATTTTAGCTTTTTGTACATTATTTATTACTTATAAAGTTCACAGAGATAATATGTCAGGAGGACTTAAATTTGGCTTTTGTCTAGGTTGTATATGCTTTATAGTTGCTGCAGCGTGTTTATTATTTATTGCTATAACACAAACGGCATGTTGCAGTGCAGCCGTTGCAACTATGATTATATAAATTAATTTTATCTATATAATATATAATATGATTAATACTATATATTTAGCTATTTTTTTCGCTGCATCATTTTTAATATTAGGAACATATTTTAATAATATGAAACTTAAGATATTAGCTCTTATAAATTGTATATTTGGTTTGATTTATGTATTAATTGACCATAAATATGATTTAACTGGTATAAGCGAATCTAATTCTTTAAAAATGTCACAATTATCAAGTCCAACAAGTAGTATGTCAAAATAAAAATTTGAAATTAAAATAGATAAACATTAATTAATATATATAATTAATTCAAAATGTCATCTTATAGCGGTTTTAAAAGAAAACACGATGAAATTTCAACTGAACATCAATTTCTTAATAAAAGAGCAAGAATTGTAAATCAAATGTTGGATGGAATTAATAATTATTCTATTAAACAAGGTACGGATTACGATACAATTATTATTAATCTAGATATTAAAGCAAAAGTAAAAGAATATGATGTACATATTTTTAAAAATGATAAAAATATTTTTGAGTATAGATGTTCATGTTGTATAAATCCTTTTATTAATTTTAAGAGTAATTATTGTAAACATATTGGATTTGTATTTAAAAAACTAATTAAAGACTATTTATGTACGAATGAAAAATTCTTTAAGGACAAACAGCTTGAAGCATTATTTCAAGAAAATATTGAATTTTTAAAATCTAGCATTAAAGATTTGAATATTAAATGTCATAATGAAAAAAGTCCCTTTTCCAAATAATGATAAAACAAGATCAGACCCTACTTACAGATATCAAAGAAATGCTTTAATTATGGAAAAATCTGGTCAATTCAATGTTATTAAAAATATTGGTGAAATATCAAAAGATATCCACATTAATCTAGACCAATTCATTAAATTTCTTCAGAAAAAACTAGGTCAGCCGGTTATTTTTGATAAAGCAACAAATACTTATAAAACTAAATCAAATACTTCAGAAGTTGAAAAACATCTGGAACAATTTATTGTTGATAATTTAGTGTGTGGTAATTGTAGTATTCCAGAAGTAAATGAAGAAAAAATATGTAAAGCATGTGGAACTAAAAAATAATTTATTTATTAATTATATAAATGATATTAATTTATATAATTTTAGTTTTATTAATTTTATTTATTATTTATTTTATTAATTTAAAAAAAAAATATAATTTTAATAAAACAAAAGATTATTATTTAAGTATAAAAAATAATAATATAAAACCATATTTATGGTTATATTGGGATAATTTAGATAATAAAGAAGACCCTCCAATTATTGATTTATGCTTTCAAACTGTTTTAAAACATTGTTCAGAATCGTTTGAAATTAAAAGATTAAATAAAGATACTATAAAATTATATTTACCAGACCTTGAAGAAATAGAAAAATATTTATCAAATTTGAAAATAGCACACAAAGTAGATATTTATCGAATTATGTTATTAAAAAAATATGGGGGCATGTATTTAGATTCTGATATAATAGTAATGAAAAACCCAATTGAATTGTTAGATAAATTAGAGTTTTATGATTTTATAGGATTTGGATGCACAGGACAAATCTGCAAATACGGATATGGTTCCCCATCAAATTGGCTGTTAATATCTAGACCAGAAACTGAATTAATGGGAAATATATTAAACACACAACTTAATAAATTAATAGAAATTAATAAAGATAATAAAATTATAAGTTATCACGAATTAGGTAAATTAATTATTTGGAAAGAGTTAGAAAATTTAATTAATAAAAAAAATTATATTTATTACCATTATCCAAATACAATTGATGGAACTCGAGATAAATATGGTAAATGGGTATTTAATGATAGAATATTTAGTGATAAAAAAATAGAGTATAATAATGCAGTTAATGATTTATTTTTTATGGTTTTATATAACTCTGAATTAGAAGATGAAATCAAAAATATGTCAAAATATGAATTATTAAATACAAATACAAATTTTAGGCATTTTATTAATTTGTCTTTAAAAAAAATATAATATAAATATATAAATAAATTATGTTTAAAAATTATTTAATAATTTTAATAATTGTAATTTTACTTGTAGTATTGTATATCAATAATAATGAACACTTTGCTGGAGCATTAACACAAGCAAATGCGGAAGCTGTTGCAAATATTTCAAGCATGGTTAATTCTGGGAATATGACTGTTAGTAATTTTACAGCTACAGAAAAATTAAATTTAAATACTAAATTTTCATTAAGTGGCGACAATGATAATTATTTTAGAATTAAGAATAAAGACGGTAGGGAAGTATTTGCAATTGGTCAAGGTAATGATTCTTATTTAAATACTTTATATGTTAATACTTTAAATGTAGGTGAAGGAAATATAGTTAAGGGTCCTAATAACAATAAATTTGTATTTCATACTCCAAATGATGGTAGAAAAGAATTATGGATTACACCTGCTATAAATGATAATGCAACTGATTGGAATTGGTCAAAGGGTTTGGTTTTAAAACGTGATGGAAATCATCAGTTAGGTGGTAATTTGAAGATAAATGGTCAAATTTGTATTGGAAATACATGTTTAAATGAAGACCATTTTAAAATGTTAACAGGTGAAAAAGACATCATAATGAACACACAACAAAATATGCAAAAAAATGGTACAAAATGGGAAAAAGCTACAGCGTCGATTAATAGAAGAAATGTTCCTGTATGGTTAGGAGCTTGGGATGGACAATTAAGTTCTAGTTCACTTTATCCAGATAATTATTATACTACTCTAACAATTAAGCCATCGCCATTTGAATTATAAAAAAATTATATTTTTATTTAATTTTATTTATAGATAATATATAAAATGCAAGATTCTTTCATGAAAAAAAAATCGTGTGAAATCTATTTACATATGATTTGTGTAATATTAGTTTTAATTGGAGCTTTTAATTGGGGTTTAGTTGGTATTTTTAATATGAATTTAGTTAAATTAATAAATGAAAATACTTTTAACTCTCTAATTTTCGAATCAACTGTTTATATTTTAGTAGGTATTTCTGCTCTTTACATAGGTTTTAATAGAAATACTTATTTACCATTCTTAGGAGATACTGTTTTAGCACCATCTCTAATTAAAGATTCAGATAATCCAAGAGAAAACGCTAATGTCGAAATTGAAGTTGACGCTGAAGGGGCTTCTTCTGTTATGTATTGGGCAGCAAGTCCAGCAGAATCTGGACATGATGGTGAAAAGTTTGCTTATGATGCTTACGCCAATTTTGAAAATGCTGGAGTTGCACCTGTTGTAAATGGAAAAGCAAAATTAAGAGTTGAATGTCCACAAAAATATTGGGTTAAAAAATATGGTTTTATAAAAGAAACATTACCTAAACATTTACATTATAGATTAATTTACCCAACTGGGTGGACTTCTGCAGTTCTAACAAAAAAATTAGATTGTTAAATAATTTTAATTAAAATAACTAAATTCATTTAAAGAATTTTCTTTTTCTGATAAAGGTGTCATATTATGCACAAAGTTTTTTACTTTTTCTAAAATACCTTCCCATTGTTCATCTTCTTCATTATCAATAATTAGAATAGGAGTTTTATTCCAATTACATAACCAATCATTATGTCTATTTTCTAATTCTTTTAGATAATCTAAAGGAATTGTATCTTCTTCACTTCTTGAACGGATTTTAATTCTTTCAAGACATTTTTCTGCAGAAGTTTTAACATAAATAATACCATCAGGTACAGGATTAAATTTTTCTTCTAACCAATCAAACCAAGTGTTATAACAATTGGTTTCAAGGGTATTCATTTTTCCAGATTCACAACAAGATTTACCAAAAACATATTTATCAGTCCAAATAGACCTTTCACAAAATCTATAATCTTTAATTTGAGGTTTATCTACTGATTGAAGTCTTGTTTTAAAAACCATTGTTTGAAAAAGATAAGCATATCTATGTGGGTCTTCATAAAATAGTCCTAATAAGTTTTTATTATCGTCACCTTTAATACTTAACCAAATATTAACAGGTTCTTCGAAAACTTCATAATTTGGATTTTGTTTGAGTTTATTTATAAGGGTAGTCTTGCCGGAACCAATATTGCCCTCAATTATGAATCTTTTTTTTGACATATAGAAATTATTATAATAAATTATATTTTTAAGATATATAAAATCAATTTTTTTAAATATAATCTTTCTTAATATTAATGGAGAATTCGGATTTCCTTTTTTTGAATAAGAATCTGCACAAAATAGATTCTATGCACAAGAATTTAGTAAAAAATTATTATTATGGAATCTATGATAGAGATACGTATTATGTGCTAATGAAAAAACTAAAAGCATTAACTGAGGAAATTAATAATTTTAAACAAGTCGATATTTATTTAGAAACAAAAAAATATGCGTTAAATAAAAAAATAGTAAATTTAACAATGGAATTAGGATGTTCAAGTGTATTTGACATAATAGATTGCAATTATTCGGAATGGTATAGAAAAACATTTAGTAATTATTCTGAATATAATGACATAAACTTTTTTAACAACCACTTCAACACCTTATCT
>JACCEA011307493.1_pt1 | contig 11776 bp, 7 predicted proteins | sample 7449851 | NCBI WGS metagenome assembly JACCEA01 (sample SAMN15323453, study PRJNA562643) | freshwater metagenome | isolation source: river surface water | place: USA:Blue River Watershed | collected 2017-08-18 | reverse complement strand
TACCGGTAATAGAAGCTGGCAATGAATTCACCGTGATCACCCTGGTAGCAGGCGCACAACCACCGGTTGTGTAACTGATAACCGCGGTACCTGCAGTACCACCGGTAACAATCCCTGTAGATGAAACCGATGCAACTGATGGGTTGCTGCTGGACCATACACCACCGGCAACTCCGTTTGCAAGGGAAATGGTTGCTGTTGCACAAACCTGTCCAGGGCCGGTGATAGCAGCAGGAGCAACATTCACAGTCATGATCTGCGTGCTGAAGCAACCTGTAGATGGCAGTATGTAAGATATGGTAACAGTACCTGCAGAAACTCCGGAAACGGCACCTGTAGCCGCATTGACAGTTGCCCTGAAAGTATTGCTGCTGTACCAGCTTCCACCCACTGTGGTATTTGTGAGTGTTGTTGATCCACCAACACATACGTTTGAACTGCCGCCAATAGCGGCCGGATTCGGCAACACAGTGATAGCCTTTGTTGAATAGCAACCGGTAGCAGTGAAAATGTAGGAGATAGTAGCAGTTCCGGCAGTAAATGCAGAAACAAGACCAGAAGCTGAACCAACTGAAGCCACTGATGGAGCGGTACTTGTCCATGTTCCGCCGGGTGTGCTGTTGGTAAGATTTAATGAACCGCCAACACAAATATTTGAAATAGCCGTTGGAGCGATCACTGCTGGGTTAGCATTCACGTACATGAATGCGGTTACAAAACAGCCACCCAATCTATAAGTTATGAAAGAACCTCCAACCGTAACGCCCGATGCGAGACCAGATGTAGAATCGATAGCAACTACACCCGGATTGGAACTGGTCCATTTACCACCGGCAAATGTATTGGTAAGAACTGTTGTCGCTCCCTGACAAATATTGATGGGAGCGGCAGGTGAAATCGGAGCAGGACTGATTGAGATCAGCTGTGTACCGGAGGAAACAATTGAACCCGTGGGCATACCACACGCAGCTGATCCACCGGTCCATTCGATAACACAAAAGAAGTAATAGTTACCACCTACACTGAGAGAAGGTGTATATGACAACGTGTCAGACGCATTTATCGTGGACGTGAAAGGAACCGGCCCGCTTGCCAATACTGTAGATCCGCCTATAGTAGTTGTGTTAGTAAGGTTGTAATACCAACGCACCTGACAAGACGCTCCCACGGGTGCACCGGTACCGGCATTACACGTTGTGTAGGCAACCCGCAACGGTGTAGTAACCGGGGCACCAACACAATAGGTATTCGCACCTGTGAACATTGACGTACCATTAGGCTGGTAAATATTCTGTGCGAAGGCGACAACCCCGGCGCACATTGCAATAAATAAGAAAAGTAATTTTTTCATTTCCCTGCTTGGTTTTATATTCTATTCCTGTCTGGCTACTACTTCTATTGTTTCGTAAATTTCTCAACTGCGACCTTAATACCATCTGAATTGTACAATGTGAGCATGTACAGCCCCGAAGGAAGTGATGCTATATCTATCTTCCTGGCATTCTGTTCTTCGAGCAACACCTTACCATCAATAGTACTGATCATGGCATTTACTGTTTGGTCAGCATCTATGAACAGAACATCGGTTGCCGGATTGGGGAATACGGTGTAAACCGGCTGGCCTTGCACAGAGCCAACGCCCATCCATGTAGCATATGGTACCGGTGTAGACCTGTTGGTACAGCCATTTGTGTCTGTTACCTCTACAGAATAGTTTCCGTTAAACGCACCCGCGACTTTGTATAAGGTGGCGCCCGGTAATTTTCCGAACACACTATGATACCATTGGTAGCTAACGTACCACGTACCGGTTTCAAATGTGTTGGTAGCCCAAACGAAATTCACTGCAGGAACAGGCAGCGCGTTAACAGTAAATGATTTGATTGTAGAGCAACCTGTTGAAGTAAGTGTATACCTGATAATAGCTGTACCTCCGGCAAGAGTCGTCATAATACCTGTACTGTTACCGATGCTTGCGACGCCTGGAGTAACTGAGGTCCACGTGCCACCGGGGCTTGCATTGAAAAGGGTATCCACGTCGGTGGCGCAATACTTAACCCCACCGATGATCGGAGAAGGAACCGGATTCACAGTAACTGAAGTGTATGCCACGCATCCTGCAGGAGTAGTGTAGCCGATAGAAACGATATCGGGATTGATGCCTGTAAGCACGCCGGTGGTTGGATTGATCGAAGCCGAACCCGGTGCATAACTGGTCCAGGTTCCACCAGGTGTACTATTGCTCAATGTAATGAAATTCCCGGGGCATACATCTGTCGGGCCTGAGATCGGTCCCGGAACATCTACTACGTATACTATACGGGAAATGAAACAGCCACCGGGCATTGTATAATAGATCACTGACACCCCCGTAGATACGCCGGTAATGATGCCGGAGGTTGGCAGAACTGTGGCAACAGAAGGATTACCACTGGTCCATGTACCTCCTAAAACAGAATTCGCGAAAGTAGTTGTAGACCCTATGCATACAGTATCGAAACCTGTAATAGTGGCAGGTAAAGCATCTACACTCACTACTGCAGTTGTGGGTCCACAACCATTGCTGTAGGAAATTGTGGTGAAGCCTGCAGCCAAACCAGTAACTACTCCTGATGACGAGATCATAGCAATACCCGGCATCGCACTATTCCAGGTTCCTCCCGGAAAAGTGCTTGAAAGCGTGATATTACTTCCTACACAGAACGGTGCAATACCTGTTATTGGTGAAGGTATTGCCGACACCGTAAACATCTTTGACACAAAACAACCAAAAGAGTTAGTGTACACGATGGATACTGTGCCATCTGACACCCCTGTCACTACGCCTGAGGACGAACCTACAGTTGCATTAGATGTGCTTAAACTACTCCAAGTGCCGCCGACAGACGCACTTGAGAGTGTGAGCGTACCACCACCTTCACAAACAGTGTCTCCACCTGTGATTGCGGCCGGTATCGGATTGACAGTTATCGTTTTCGTTACAGGAGAACCGCAACCATTTGCGTAGGTCATTGTCGCTATCCCCGGAACCAAACCAGTCACAACTCCGGTAATTGAATTGATCGATGCATAGGATGGAGCGGAACTGGTCCATCCGCCCCCCCAGCCTGTATCAGTAAGTGTGATTGAAGCCCCTTCGCAAACAGCGGAAGGTCCTGAAATTGGTGAAGGTGCGGCAATAACTGTCACAACAGTTGTTGCCGGATTGGCACAACCTGTAGTATACGAAATTGTTGTGGTTCCTTGCACACTCGCAGTAATATTACCGGAAGCAGACACCGTGGCAACAGACGGATTTGAACTCACCCAAGTACCCCCGGGAGAAGCGCTGCCCAAAACTGAGGTACCACCTTCACAAACGGTTGTCACACCGGCAATCGGGTCAGGATAGGCACAATTATATGTGACAGCAACACTGTCAACAGCCGCAGGCGGGTTGGCGCCGGTAGCAGCATCATTCTGCCACGTAAAGATCAAGCGGAAAGTAGTTCCGGAAAGACTGGAAGGCAGTGGCACCGTTGCCAATGTGTAACCAGCCGAGGTAGCAGTCTGCGTCCATACAAGAGTTGCAGAAGCGGCCAAGGTCGTAGCAGGAGCAACCGGTACGTTCACAATTGGAGTAACAGAAACAGGAGCGGTGTATACCAACAATCTGTCAGCGCCGATCTGCCCTGTGCTCCTCCAGTAAAAACTGAGATTGATCGATACTGAGCCTGAAGGAATGGTAACATCACGATAGATATGACAAGTTTGGGCCGAAGTAAACGTATAAGTGTTAGCCGTGCCATTTGAAACAAAAGCAACTCTGGAACCTGAATAGGGCGCAGTTGTTGAAACGATCCAGCGGTTGGTAGGTGGGGTAACTTCTACCCATCCGTTCGCTGAAAATGATGACCCCAATTCAAATCCCCCTTCTGCAGTAGGGTTTAGGGCAACGATCTGCGCATTGCCGGAAAAACTAACGATCAGAGCTGCGAGAAGGGCTTTTAATACTTTCATATTTTTCCTGTTAAAAGTGTCTAAATTCTATATCGTACCGCAATTAATTAGTTCTTGTATATCTTTTCCATTCCTATTTTATCACCTGCCTCATTGTAAAAATTAAGGATATACAGGCCTGCAGGATACTCGTGCATGTCAATAACACGGGCGTTCCTTTCAGTAGCAAGCACCCTACCCTCAACACTGCAAACTATCGCTGTAACAGGGGCAGGTGTTACAATAGTGAGCTTATCATGAACAGGATTAGGGAAAACCAACACACTGGCTGTTCCCAAATCGGTTACCCCGGTAGTGTACGTAGGATACGCATTTGAATACGCAGAACATCCGGCATTGTCGGTTACACGTACCCGATAACTTCCGGGAATCGTTGGTACGTAGGTATTTGATGTAGCCCCCGAAATTGCGATAGTATTAAGAAACCACTGATAAGCAACAAAGGTTGATGCTGTGCTTAATACGCCGCCTGTAGAAGTAATAACAGGTACTGGATATGAATTTACTACCACGTAAACTTCCCTTGAAACAGTAGAACATGTTGTAGACGGCACAGATACCTGACAACGATAAGTGCCCGATGAAGAAACCAGGTAAGAATTGCTGATGGAGCCACCAACATTAGCACCGTTCTTCTGCCACTGGTATGCTATACCACTGCCCACACCATTCACATCAACAGATAATGTCACTGTTTCGCCGTTACATAACAATACCGTATCGCCCGGGTTTACAGCAGGTGTATCTAACAGAACAGTGTTGGTAGGAGCGGTAGTAATAGCTGTGCATCCGTTAACATCAGTTACTTCTACTTTGTAACTTCCATTGCCTGTGGTAGTGAATGAAGAATTAGTAGCGCCGGCAATTGGCGTTCCGTTGTCGTACCACTGATATGTATTACCGGCAACTGCAGTTGCATCAAGGGTACAATCTCCTCCTGCACAAAATGCCGTGGGAGTGAGCGGACTGATGGTTGTGGAAGGAGCCGGGAAAACCGGTACGTTTACGGTTGTCTGAGCGCTACACCCGGTTGCATCAGTAACAACAAGCGTGTAATTTCCTGTTGATGGCAAACCAGAACTTACCGTTGGATTGGCCATTGTTGACGCGAAACCAAGAGGGCCGGTCCAGGCATATGAAGCTATAGTACCTGTAACCGTACTTGTGAGATCGAAAGGTGTGTTCGGGCATGGCATAGTGGCAGGTCCCGCCGCTGACAATGCTGTGATGCCCGGGCAGTTGTAAGTAACACGAAGAAAAGGTGCATGAACACCTGTTGTAGTGGCTATACCGGTCTCACCTGTAATGTTATAAATTCTGGTTGAGTTGGTAGTCCAAACAATAGACACTGTACCTCCGAGATTTGCGCCAATAAATGTTTCCGCAGCCGTAGCCGTAGGTAGCACCTTATTTCCGGGCGTTGTGCCATAGGAGTTTGTGTAAAGTGACGTTCCTAACCCCATTGTGGTGTATAATGTAGCCGGTGCAGTAATTGTAGAAAGATCGCCAACAACACCACGTGTTGTCCAGCCGCCACCTCCACCGGGGGAAACCGATTCAACATTGAAATGCAATTCAACACTCGTAATAACTGCTGACGGAGGAATTGACGACAGATTGAATACACCATATCCGCGGGTTGAGGATCCGAAAATTGTGGTTGCTCTGATCGCGTTGTCTGATCTAAGACTGGAGGTTGATGAGCCTGTTGTATAACTACCCAGCGGACCAGTACAAAATATATCGACCGTGTTCTGAGCAAACGAAACCAGAGATAAACAACTGATAAACAGGAGTAAACCAATCTTCTTCATGTAGTATAAATTAAAAAGTCAGTTAGTTAGTGGCAAGCGCAACATACAGCAACGACCATCAACAATGCTTTTAACAAAAAACATTGTTAACCCGCATCAGGTTCCGCTCATGTTACGCAAATTAATACTAATTTACTCAGAAACAAAAACAAAACGCCATATTTTATTTCCCCGATTACGCCTAACCACACCGCGCCTTTCACATCTGATAGGCGTTGCCAATACATTGTATGTTAGAATCTTCACCGACACAGTATTCTTTGCCGGTTTTGAGACGATTTTGACTGCGTATTACGTAGTTTTGCGGAATGAAAAAGAACAAAAACGGCGTCATATTAATTTCATTTTTCATTGTATTGGGCGTAGCATTTCTCAGTTATTACTATTCTGTAAGCACTGAAAAGAAACGCAGGTCCGCCCTGCCGGTCATAGGAAACGAACAAAATCATCATATTAGCGATTTTTCATTTACTAATCAGGATGGCAAAACTATCACCAATGCAGATATAGCCGACAAAATTGTGGTGGTTGAATATTTTTTCGCTACATGTAAGGGAATTTGTCCAAAAATGAATGAAAATCTCGCCAAGGTCTACAAAGAGTTCAAAGGAAACAAAAATGTAATGTTTCTGTCTCATACCGTAGATCCGAAAAAAGATACAGTTGCTGCCCTGAAAGCATACAGTTTGCATTTTGACGCAGACCCGCTGCAGTGGATGTTCCTGACAGGCGACAAGCAGAAATTGTATGACATGGCAAGGTACAGCTACCTGATCAGCGCCGAGGACGATACCAGTGGCGTCAGTATCGACAAAGACTTCATCCATGACAATCATTTCATACTCGTTGATCACCATGGCCGTATAAGAGGTTTCTACGATGGGCTCGAAGAAGAACCATTGAAAAAAATTGTAAGTGACATTAAAACACTGATAGAGGAAAAAAACGAAAAGCTGTAACTACAGCCGCCCACTTTCATAAGTACAATCTATCGCCGTTGATCTACCTCATAGTTGCTCTTGTTTTCAACGTAATTGTTTCAGTGGTGCTGAAACTTTTTGTCAAATTTGAGGTGCATGCCCTGCAGGCTATTGTTTTCAACTACTGCACATGTGTGGCTACCGGCTTGCTCTTCACCGGGGGAACCTCGTTGAACGAGGGCTCCTTTCGCACACCTTGGCTCCTTTGGACAGTTTTACTTGGAGTGTCGTTTATTGCCATCTTTAACCTCACCGCCCATTGCACCAAAATCGATGGCATGACCACAACCATTATGGCGAGTAAACTATCTCTCATAATACCGGTTGTTTGCTCGGTAGTTCTTTACAATGAATCCTTGGGCGTGATCAAGGCAGCAGGAATATTACTTGCATTCCCCGCAGTGTACCTCAGCACCCGTTCGGGTAGTAACGAAAAAGCAGCAAAATCGCTATTGTGGCCTACCCTCCTCTTTATTTTAAGTGGCGGCCTCGATACACTTGTGAACTACGTCCAGACCCGGTTTCTGGCGACTCCGTCTGATCAGGCAACCGGCACTATCATGATATTTGCTGTAGCAGGATTAACCGGACTGATCCTCTTGGTTATGCTGTCGATAACCGGCAAATTACAATTTGCTGTAAAAAATGTGATCGCAGGTGTTGCCCTCGGAATTCCCAACTTTTTCTCGATCTACTTCCTCGTAAAAGGCCTGGGCAGCAACGTCTTCCAGAGCTCCGCCACTATCCCTTTATTCAACATTTCTGTTCTGGTGTTCACGTCTCTTGTGGCGATAGCATTCTTCAAAGAAAAGGCAAACAGGCTTCAGATAATCGGGCTACTGCTGGCTACAGGTGCGATTATGCTCATCGCCTTTGGTGACTAACAAAACAGGAGACGTTCCCGTCTCCTGCAATTTGATTCCCAATAAAAAAAATAACAAGCCTAACCCAAATATACCTTGAGTGCGTTGCTGTAACGTGCTTTCTGCAAACGTTTGATAGCACGCTCCTTTATCTGGCGGATACGCTCCTTTGTAAGGTCGTACTTTTCGCCTATTTCCTCTATGCTTGGCCCGCTGTCACCTTCCAATCCGAAGTAGGCAGCAAGAATCTCTGCTTCACGCTGGCTCAGCGACTTAAGGATGCGACGGATCTCATTCCTGAGAGAGTCTTTCATTACATCCTGATCGGTATCGCTGCTACCTTCCAGCAGGTCACCCATTGCCACATCTTCAGCTTCGTGAACCGGCGCGTCTAGCGACGTGTGACGGGTATTGCTGGTGAAGATGTTGGTAACTTCAGTTTCACTCATGTCCAGAATGTCTGCAAGCTCCTCAGTTGATGGCTCGCGTTCATTCTCCTGCTCGAAGGCGATAAATGCTTTGTTGGCCTTGTTGTAGGTACCTATCTTATTCTGGGGAAGGCGCACAAGTCTACCCTGTTCTGCCAACGCCTGAAGGATCGACTGACGGATCCACCAAACTGCATACGATATGAACTTGAAACCTTTCGTTTCGTCAAAGCGCTGCGCTGCTTTGATCAAACCAAGGTTACCCTCATTGATCAGATCGCTCAGAGAAAGTCCCTGGTGCTGATATTGCTTAGCCACCGACACTACGAAACGGAGATTCGACTTCACCAACTTCTCCAACGCGCGCTGATCGCCCATATGGATCTTTTGAGCCAGTGTAGTCTCCTCCTCAGGGGTGATCATCGATATCTTGCTTATTTCCTGCAAGTATTTCTCGACCGCCTGAGAATCACGATTTGTAATCTGGGTGGCAATTTTTAACTGCCTCATAATATTATCACTTTATTTATTTACCTATTTATAAAACCAGTGTCTCTGTCTTTTTTACCGCCATTTAGTCAACCTTCTTACCTTAGGCGTAAATTATAAACGATTGGTTGGGAGACGATCCGGTGTACTGTTTCAACTCACATTGTTGCTCAAAATACGTTCCACATTTCACACTTGAAAGAACAAAAAAAACTATATCAATACTCTTTCATTCGAAAAGTGCTCCAGTGCTGTGTTTAACGAATTATGGTTAATAGCTATAAGGGTATAAGATAACAACCAGACTGACAAACTTTAAACAATGGAACTGCAAAATTATACCAATATGCCAAAAATGCTACCTTTGCGCCGCATTTGACATCAACTTTAACAAAACATGGAAAAGGATCTTTATCAACACCCTGATTATTATCTGCTGGACGAGCTATTGACAGAAGAACAAAAACTGATCAGAGATAGTGTACGCGCATTTGTGAAGAAGGACATATCTCCGGTGATAGAGGAATATGCGCAAAAAGCAGAATTCCCCAAGCACCTGATAAAAGGGCTTGGCGAACATGGATGCTTTGGTCCTTTCATCCCTCAAAAATATGGTGGACCTGGTCTCGACTATATCACCTACGGCATCATGATGCAGGAACTGGAGCGCTGCGACTCAGGCATACGCTCAACCGCTTCGGTGCAGGGTTCGCTGGTTATGTTCCCTATCTACAAATTCGGCAGCGAGGAGCAAAAGCATAAATATCTCCCCAAACTCGCCACAGGCGAAATGATGGGTTGCTTCGGTCTTACCGAACCTGACCATGGATCGAACCCCGCCGGGATGCTGACAAATTTCAAAGACGCCGGCGACCACGTTATCCTGAACGGATCCAAGATGTGGATCTCCAATGCGCCGTTTGCTGACATCGCAGTAGTTTGGGCAAAAAACGAAGCTGGCGAGATACATGGCTTGATAGTGGAGCGTGGAATGGAAGGTTTCACTACTCCCGAGACTCACGGCAAATGGTCATTGAGGGCGTCTGCTACTGGAGAGTTGGTATTCGACAACGTTAAGGTTCCGAAAGAAAACATCTTCCCTAACATTAAAGGACTTAAAGGACCTCTTACCTGCCTGTCAAGTGCCCGTTTCGGCATTGCCTGGGGTGCCCTGGGATGTGCGATGGATTGTTATGACACAGCTCTGCGCTATGCCAAGCAGCGCGAACAGTTTGGCCGTCCGATTGCAGGTTTCCAATTGACACAAAAAAAACTGGCTGAAATGATCACCGAGATCACCAAAAGCCAATTACTGAATTGGAGACTCGGAGTATTGCGCAATGAAGACCGCGCAACACCTGCCCAGATATCTATGGCCAAACGCAACAGCTGTGATATAGCACTTAAAGTGTCGCGGGAAGCAAGACAGATACTCGGCGGAATGGGCATTACAGGCGAGTTCAGTATCATGCGTCACATGATGAACCTCGAATCGGTAGTGACCTACGAAGGCACTCACGATATCCATTTGCTGATTACCGGCATGGATGTTACCGGTATTAACGCTTTCAGCTAAGAATTGATCATAAAACTACTTCTCGAACGGGCTCTTTGAAGAGCCCGTTCGCTATTTTATATCAGTAGGTAAATACTTCCTGCACATTCATGCCATGCTCAGTGATCGCAATTAATCTACCTCCGTCTTGATACTTTATGAGCCCCAGGTCCTGAAGAAAACTAAGGTAGAAATCGATGTGCTCATGGTAATTCTCATGTAGCTCGGTCTTTATCTGGTCCAGACATCTTTCGCTGGGGGTATTGGGTTCGGAACAACTTTTCCGAATAGCTGAATGCACGATATTGAAATTGTTCATGGAAAAAGTGGTTTATCGGGTCATTCCATATCTACCTGCACGATTCGTTCTTCTACAAAATTAAGGGAAGTTATCTATCTGTTATCAAATAAAACATTTTAAACTTATTTCAATCACATATCCGCAATAAGAAAGCCGATCGACAATTCGACCGGCTTTCAAATCCATCTCTGGACAAATGCTTAAAAGTTCAACTGTGCCTGGATCCTGAGCAAGTTACCTTTCTGAAGGTTATTTTGTGCTTTGTAGTCTTCAAAACGACGTTCACTGATGGTGTACATCATAGTGAGTTCAAAGTTCTTGATAGGCTGCCACTCTATGCCTGATTCTATTTCCTTCACATCATAACTGCGGGCATCCAATTCATGCTTCTTCCCTCCCTGATAGGTATGCAGCCTGCAAAATGGTATAATAACATGCTTCTTATACTTAAGCAAATAGGTCATTGTGATGTAGCCGCCTTTCAGGTCTCGCACTTCTATTGAATCAGTAGCCTTGTTAAACTCCGGACCTTTACCCACATTATACTCGGCCTGGATACCAAACGGCTGCGGATACAATATAAACGATGCTGCTGCCCTTTGGTCAAGGTAACTGCGGTCTGTGCGGATTTTTACACCTGCTGAAGTCTGATCGGTGGGGATAACAAAATGACCTGTGTAACCTTGTATGCCCGGCTCTATTAGTTGCTTGCCGATACGGATAGGATATGACACGCGAACAACTCCATGCAACTGATTGTTAAGCTCAGGCTTGTTTGCAGTCTGTCCGTTAAAAACACCAAAACCAACTACACCATAATCACCGGAACCCTTAAGTCCGTCATTCACAAGCGAGGAGTAAAGTTTCCTGACCTTTGACGGTGCCCAATAGAAAAATGCTGCCATATCACGTTCATTAGAGACAGCGCTGTTCAATGCGTCATTACGATCCAGCGGTACACGATTCTGACTTGACTGCATGTTTTCGAAACCATAAGGCACCTTGCTTTGGCCCAGGCGGACACGAAATTCATTTTTCTTATCAAATCCCACATCCACGTACGCATCCCTGAGCTGTGCAAAATGCAACCCCGTTGAAGATGCCGAGCTTGCCAGATCGGGTTGAATATAAATGTATACCCGCTCATGGATCTGACCAAATAGAATAACCCGCATACGGCGAATAAACAAACCGCCATTCTCACCCCACGAACGGTCTCCCTGTTCATTTTTAAGTTTCGGGTTCGTCTCCAGAAGCCTGTTGTATCTGGTCTGCATGTAGCCTCTGATAGCTACTTTATCGTACCAATGCGACTTTTTTTCTTCTTTCTTTACTACGGTATCAGAT